>Ga0194115_10002572_pt1 | contig 21511 bp, 21 predicted proteins | sample TA2MahsurfametaG_3_FD_148656 | JGI IMG/M metagenome (GOLD analysis project Ga0194115, IMG submission 148656) | Freshwater microbial communities from Lake Tanganyika, Tanzania - TA2015002 Mahale S4 surface | ecosystem: Environmental > Aquatic > Freshwater > Lake | place: Tanzania: Lake... | reverse complement strand
GGTCTCACGCTTTCTTCATGGAACGATGGAACTACTATTCATCCTTATCCTCATGATCCTCCGACCCAAACCCGGACCCCGCCCCCCTGTTCCGACCGTGGAGACTTGTGTCCCACATCCCGTACCGGCTCGGGTACTGTACAAGGACATATTCTTAGACAAATCCTACCATCTTCTGGTGAAGGCGTAGCCTACTGTCTCGAGAGACGGTCGATAAATCTTCTAGGGTTACCTACTACGACGTCAACGAGAGGACGACCACCACCGATCAAGAAAAAGATGATGATGAAGGAGGGAAGCCAATTCGTGGCAATCTCTTCGAAGTTCAACTAAAGGCAGAACAAACAAGAAGATTTTTTCCCGAGCAGAATGTGTGTTGATTCATGATGTGAGAAGCAATACTGCGATTGTCATCATTGCAGACAAGTTGTACACTTTTTCTGAAAATGTCAGATAACAACAACAACAACAATTAGCGAAATCCCAAACGGCGGTAAAAGAAATCCTCAAGGATTGAATTTTTGTTCCCATTTGCCGAATTTCATAGATCAGAAAGATTCTCCCCAAGGACACTGATAAAGACCCATTGAGGGTGACGAATATATCAAGGAACGAGTCGGCCCTACTATACGGGGGCGGGAAAGGAGGGGACGAAATGCAAGTCACGACGAGGAATGGAAAGGTCTGCATGTACATGAAGAAGGACCCATATTGGTAGCTTCTGGACACGCTTATTCCGCCATCACCACTGGGAACTAAAGAACTCACCTGGGTATCGACCCAGTTCTGATTGTAGCCCTCGTGGCCATCTACGATGACTTTGAGGATGCCATGTTATTCTATGGTTTGTAGGACTACTAGTCCATTCTTGCCGAATGCATGGAAGAACGGGGCACCGCCTGGCCCCGTCAATCCGATATACCAATCGTTGGTGTGAAGGAACCCATAATTTCATCCTTCAACAACGAACGGAGGAACTGCATATTCGAGACTCTCTCTCTCTCTAACTCTCAGAAGATCCAATGAAGACAAGCAACGAACGAACAACATGAAGCTCACGGATATACAATTTCCTCCGTAATAGTATCAAGAAGAAAGCAAAAGCTTATGGTAAATGTTCGACGAGTACGGCTCGCTCGTACTAAAAATTCACATTCTATCGAGGACAACTTCAACTTGGAGCTTCCATATCCTACCTACTACACTCACTTCGATCCCTAGCATCAAAATAGTACTATGACCACAAGTTTCTCTTTATGACCCACGATTGTAACATCCTTTAGATGCGATGCAACATCAGTATGACATCTTTTCCACAGTCTACTTGTTCCTTTCTGGAGCTCTCACTCTCTCTGTACTTACCTACCCTGATGACAGATGTTGTGACTACTAGTATTTCTATACCGACTACTAGTAGCACCCCCGAAGTCATCTCGTGTCAACCTAACTGAATTTGTTCAGATTTTTTACTACTATTTCTTCCCATACGATAGTTTCAATATATCCTTCGTCGTAAGATTAAATCCATTCAATCGTTCCAAGGCTAATGTCGCATGTGGTTCATCATCAAATTCAATAAAGGCAAGACCCTGTCTTGGGATACGGACCTCTTGAAAACCAACATATTGCCGAAAAAGCATTCCCAACATCATCTCATTACATTCCGATGGTAGATCTTGTGCAAACAAAATATGAGATGGTGGTTCGACAGCTACAGTATTGGGGAGGACTGAAGACGAATTCATTTCTGTCTCCTCCTCCTCTTCCTCTTCTACCGACTCATTATCGTTTGTCGTCGTAGTCTGACCGGAACGGTCCATCTTTTTTCGTCTCGCCTTGGGGACGTAGGTACCATTCCGTTTGGAAATTCGATCGGAAGTTTCATTCGCATAGGCTAATTGAAGATCTTTCCCAAAAAAGGTAAATCCATTCTCAATCTGTATTGCTGCCGTCGCTGATTGGATATCATCATAAATGATCCATGCCTGTCCCCGTAGTCCATCTCGACGGAGTGTAATGACTTCTAGAACCTATAGTTTTATATACAAGAAGAGAAACAAACACGACATTCACCCCATCCATCGTCGTCGTCATCCCCCCAACACGCCGAAAGAGAAAAATAAGAAAAGCATATAGAAGAAATGAAAGGAATGAGCAACAACAAGAAATCCATTGACGGAAGGGGTGAGGAGACTATTTTACGGCATGGAACCGACGAGAAAAAAAAACGGATATTCACCTTGCCATGTCTTGTAAATAGCGAATACAATGCTCTTTTCAGCAAGGGTTTCTTGATCTTCCAATCAATATTCTTGACGTATATAGTGTTACTGGGTGCTGCGATAGAAGCCATGATGACACAAAACGTTTGTTCTATGTAGTAGTGTTGACTATGAATGTCGATGGAACAGGCCGCCACATCTTGTAGGGATGCATCAAATGGCGGCACACCAAGAGCGTCGTCGGTTTTGTGGTCCGCCGATCCAAACTGCGACTACTGCGACCCATTTCTGGAAACCGTCGAAAACGGTCGGAATGTGACTAGCTCGAATCGATTGGCTTCCATAAGCATCTTTCCACCAGATCTCTCTCGGCTTTTGTCGAAGCCAAGAGACGCCTCCTGTGATAGCTATGCTGTGATAGAACTTTGATCATACCCTTCAATTGACGACGTTGTGTCGTATTGTTCTATATTCCAAGTCCAGTTTATAAATCATGTATCTGACAAGATCTGAATATGATCGTGGTGTTAACACCTTTTCACCAGAAGGACGTCTCTTCCAGGTACGTCCTCGTTTTGTCGCCCCCTCCCCGTTGCGATTTTGTATGATGGATGATGGATGGATGGAGTGATTTGAAAATCCCAACACATGGGGTTTCCATCCATTTCTCTTGACAGAAAACTCATCTGACACTTGCGTTTTCGTGAAATTATGGGAAATTTATTCATCATTCACGTTGTCATTTTTCCCTTTTTTCACCTTTGTCTTCCTCTCGAACCCAAAACCAAACACATACGAATACAGGTCGAATATGCGATTGAAGCAATTAAATTAGGATCAACGGCGGTAGGATTACAAACAAAGGAGGGGACTGTATTAGCAGTCGAAAAACGTTTGACATCACCATTATTAGATCCACAATCGGTAGAAAAAATTGCAGAAATTGATAGTCATGTCGGCGCAGCGATGAGTGGTCTCGTCGCCGATGCAAGAACTCTAGTCGATCATGCACGTGTCGAAGCACAGAATCATCGTTTTACCTATGATGAACCGATTGGTGTCGAACCCTTGACACAAGGTATGTAGAGTCTATTGTTTTTTCTTTTTTGCGGGGGGGAAGATGCAAGGCGAGAAAGAGGATTTGTGGATATGGTGGCTTTGGTTCTCTCGGTGTTTTCGCGGATCCACGATGAAGACAGTTTGGAACGACTTGAGTGTATCGAGCACCACATGCCAACATACATCTCATTATGATTTGTTCTTTTGTATGTGTTTGGAACTCTTTCCTTGTTCTTGAACCTCCATATGATAAATATATCACAGCTGTTTGTGATTTGGCATTGAGTTTTGGTGAGGGGAGTGACGGAGATTCGGCACGACAAATGTCACGACCCTTTGGTGTCGCATTGTTATTGGCAGGATATGATGAATTACAGGGTTCTCAACTATACTTTAGTGATCCAAGTGGGACCTTTGTCCGATACAAGGCGAAGGCTATCGGTGCCGGCTCGGAGGGGGCTCAATCGAATTTAGAAGAATCGTATTCTGAAAGTATGACCCTAAAGGAGGCAGAAGAACTCGCACTGTCAACACTGAAACAGGTCATGGAAGAAAAGATTTCGACAGATAATATTGAATTGGCAAGAGTCACTGCAGAGAAGGGATTCCATATCGCTACGGCAGAAGAAGTCGCAGAAGTCCTTGATCGATTGTCTGCATGAATAGAGTAACCTCGTATTCAATCATACAAAATACACACTTGTCACAAAAACGAATCCTTTTGGAATTCTCTATATCGTTGAAACATAACCTAGTTAGTTTCTATTCCGAAACATCAGCATCTTCTCCGGCAGCTTGAGATTTATCTTTCTTTTTCTTCTTTTTCTTTTTGCCATCCTTCTCCATCTTCTTTTCCTTTTTCGCCTTTTTAGGTTTCTTCATGGAAACAACTCCGTCGGGAGATGATAACGACTCCTGCGGTTGTAAAAGCATTTCTTCTGCATGTCTTTGGGCAGCTTGAATAGCAAGGAGAGCTGCAGCACTGATACTACTACCACCACCAGTTGTATTGGAGGGAGTGGAAGATGTTTCGGCTTGGTCGACGTTGGCAGGAACACTTCTTCTTTCCTTTTGTGGAGCGGAGGATGAAGAGTCGTCAACACCGACAGGGGGAGAGGGGGTTGAACTTGTCGTAGATAATGGAAGTTCCTCATTGACAGTTTGACTGCCTTCGATCACATATCCATCGTCGTCATCGCTTTGGTCATCCCCATCTGCAGGAACCTCGATTGTCTTCGATGAAGGTTCCTCCTCTTCAGTACGTGCATCAATCTCTTCGGTAACAGGGTTTGCGACAGCGTTCGATGTGTCCTCTGGAGAAGTTGCTGGCCCATCGGATCCACCCGAAACAAAGAATTCATCATCATCATTCTCATCGTTCTCATCCTCGTCTACATAAGAGGAAGCTAGTACTACACGTCCTGCACCTTGTCCCGACGATGATGAAGCGATCTCAGGTTGTGGTTGATCTACAAAGAAGTCATCCTCGTCATCACTGTCATCGTCGTCGACTGCAGGCGGTGCTGACAATGTAGCTTTCGGCTCGACATCTTCGGAAACAACAACTAGGGAGTTGTCACTTCGTTCGTCGTCTTGGTCGGCCTTTTGACTTGCTTGGCCATCTATGGTATCGGAAGCAGAAGATGTGCGTTCTTGGTGTTCGTGATGTGAACTTTCCACTTTCTCCTCGAAGTTCTTTGTTGGTACATCGCTTTCGTCGTTGTCCAGGGGTGTCACTGGTTGTGCACTGGATTCGATATCGGAGGATCCTGGATCAGTCGGTTCGTTGTCGATTCCGACATGGTTGGTTTCATCATCAACTGCCTCTTCCGTTCTGCCTACGTCATCGAGGCTGCTGGTGACAGAAGCATTATCTGCAGATGAATCTCGACTACGGTTCGGTCTTTCGGGTGTCTGTTGAGTAACAACTTCGCCATCTTCTAGTTCCTGAGTCACAGATCCATCTGATGCTTCATCATCGTCTAACTTGCCGTTCCGTTCTTGAGATGACGACACCGAACCTTCTACTCGCTTCGGTGATGTATCGGCGACAGCCGAGTTATCGCTTTGAATAGAATCTGAAACTTCCATGTTGGCCTGATTATCATCTTGTGCTGATGGCGGTCGATTTCTGGTGTTCACAGCGTTGGACGTTGAGCGTTGTGATGTTGATGAGTCCGATTCTGAATTGGAAGAACTCTCCCCTTCACGGGTATTGGTATTCTTGAATTGTCCACTTTCATCGTAAAAGAAATCACTATCGTCTTCATCGTCACTACTACTCTCGACTACGATACGTTTCGTTTTCGTCTGTTTCTTGCTTTTCTTCTTGGCAATCATTTTGGTTTGTCGCGAACCATTCTTCTTGTTGTTATTGGTATCATCATCACTACTATCGCTTGCCAAGAATGCTTCTAATGCATCCTTACCGATCCGAGAATTCTGGATAGTCGTCGAATGGATTTGACGTCGACTATCTTTCGTTGGAGGGGAAGACTCCTGCTTTACAACGGGTGGAAGAAGTTTGGTCTTAGATTCGTCCACTCTTTCGGTCGAGTCCATCCGTTCTGTCTTTGGTACTGTTGGACTTTGTTGTTCTACACGGGCTGCGTTCTGTTCCTTCCCAACTGGTTTCTGATCTGTCGTAGTCTCCTCAATGTTTTCTTTTCGTAATGTCTTGGGAGGACGATCCACATTGTTGGTCGGTCGGACCTTTGCATCGGAGTCGACATTGACATTGACATTGGAATGGAACAAGACATTCATCGGTTCATTCGTCTCCTTGATTTGATTCTTGACAGCACCAAGTTGCGCTTCGAGAGCATCCCGTTTCTTCTGAAGATATGCACGATAAATGAATCGATGTAATCTATCTAAACCATATCCACCAAGGACACTCACGGACATGACTTGTAGAAGTTGTCGATCCTCTGGTATGGAATATGGCTTTAAAACGCCCATCATGAAGTTTTCAAGAGACTTTTGGAGTCCATCTACCTTGGATTCGGCGACTTTACCTTGGACTAAATCTCGAAAATTCACTAGGATACAGATATTGATAGATGAAACTTCTGTCGTGCCAACTCGTTTCGCTGTGATACCAAGGTGATGCATATATTGTCGAATGATTTGTCGAGTTGTATCTACCAAATCTTCTTCCGGTGTATCAGGCCGGACAAGAATGACTAAGAAATCTGCTTTCGGTACTTGCTGTTCATCACGTACACATCCAACCTGTAATAGAATTCGATTCCATGTTGGCATACCAGGTGGAGGTACATACGGCATTGTAATTTCGTTCGGGATACTTTCTTTGTCCACATTCACATCATTGGGATCCTTCCCAAGGAGTCGTTGAAGTAATGTCCGTTTCCCAACTTTCGACCCTCCAGCTACTGCACAAGATATTCGAGTTAATGGTCGAGTCGGTTTCTTGTGGTTTGGATTCATTCCATCCGTCGTTGTTGCCCCACTTTGTCTTGCTGGTAACCCACTGCTGTTGGGCCGTGGATAGGTCGTTAATGCCACCCCCGTCTCCTCTGACCGACCATCCTCCAGTGGAAATGACTCGGTGGCACCCATAAGGCCAGGAAAGTTTCAATTCCCACCGGAATCGTATCGACCGATTCAACGAAGATAGATTTCCGTTCTACTAGGTCAGCAATAGAGGTCAAGAAGATATAGCCTTTGGAAGTTGGTTGGTTTTGAACAGAATCAAACAGAAGAACAAGAGTCAAACCTCTCGATTCCGATTAGTCCTCTGTCTAGATGCGGTATTTCGATCGAGGTAGTCAACTGCACTTTCGCGATCCTTTTGGACAGATTGCGCCAATTTTCCGCCATCTGGTCTTCGCCCCGTACCAAGAATCGACACCTTCGAAAAACAAATCCAAAGCGCACTTTCCTCCCTTTCACTACCGGTACTATCATCATCATTCAAACGACACATCGTATCAACAACTATGAGTGCTGAAATGCAAGCAAGGGCTAATGCGCTGAATGCGAAGTTAGAGGCAGAAGCTTCGAAAGTTTTGGATGATCTGGAAAGGAACCTATTGAGAAAGGTCGCAAGAGAATCCTTTGCGTGTGCGGTGAAATGTTATGATAAGGCGGGTGCATCTGGATCGGCGGATGCTTTAGAAGCATGTACACGAAACTGTCAAGCTCCGTATCAACAGTCTTCAGTCTTAGTACAGAATGTGAGTTATGACCTATTTCCCCGATGGTCTTTTCTTTTTGTTGCAAAGAGGTCGTCCTCATCCGATTGATTTTCGATAACCGCAATCTATCTCTTCTTTTCAAAAAAAAATAAAATTCAGGAGGTTGGACAATTTCAAAATCGATTGAATCGGAATATGCAAGAATGTCAAGAAAGAGCTAGAGATATGATAACACCAGGATTAGATTCGATTCCTAAAAAGGTTGAAGAAGAATTAATCCGTTGTATGGGAATACAGGTCGAGGAACATATCAAACTCCTTAAACCGATGAAGGATCGGATCACATCCGCTCTTAAAAATTACAAATGAAGAGAATGGGAATAATAAGTCGATTAATGGGGGGAAGATAAGGCAGTCTTTGGCTTCACCAGACAACAACACAGCGAGAAACGGTGTACGTTGAGCCATATAAGAGGATTATTTCCTCGCCCCGTTAATACGAGGCTTCACTTATCATTCTCGAGTGTACGAAGAGAAGAGTCACGTCTAACCATAGGCTGTTACTCAACTTTATGCTGACTCGTTAGAATTTGGTCCGTGGTATAGTTTTCACGTTTTTAGGCGTTGACAGTGAGCGAATTCGATTCTCGTGACTCGTATAAAACCGTGACTGTACAAACCTCGCAAGTCTGGCCTTCCCCCCTGCGACAAGACTCATCCTAGAAGATGCCCCCCCAACTACGTCATCGAGGAAAATGCTGTTGTGAGATCCTGTGCCAACACAGTTTCTCACAAGGTTGATCATATTGTCTGATCCTTGCAGTGTAAAAGATTGACGATGAAGGCTGCTGTATTCCTTACGGCACTGGCTCATGCCAACAGTTTTTCCTTTCTCCCACTACCGAGTCGGGTTCCAGGATTTCGTTATCCTCTGGCGATGAGTCCGAAAAGTATAGCCGAAAAAGTCTTGACGAATCCTAAATGGCCATCGGAATGGCCATTCTCTGAGGCAGACTTTCGTCGGATGGATGAAAGTGATGATAAGATCTTCTATGATTCACCCCGACTATGTTACCATATTGATGACGCTGCTGTCTCAGCCCTTACAGGATTCTACAAAGAAAATTTCAAGGATGGGGAAGACGTCCTAGATATTTGTAGTTCTTGGGTATCCCATTATCCCAAGGAATGGAAGGGTGGGAACGTCGTCGGATTAGGGATGAATGATTACGAATTAAGTAAGAATCCACAACTATCATCCTATGTCGTTAAGGATCTGAATGAAGATCCGACCTTCCCCTTTGATGATAAATCATTTGACAAGGTCACATGCGTCGTTTCCGTCGATTACCTCAACAAACCCTTGGAAGTCTTTAAGGAAATTGGTCGTGTCTTACGACCTGGTGGAGAATGTATCATCTCAATGAGTAATCGATGGTATGTACTGTATAGCGAGTGCGTGGTGTGGTTCGTATCCCTCGAGCATGCCGTTATTCTTACTACTTTCCAATTTTTCTCTTTACACAGTTTTCCCACTAAGGCATTCCAGATTTGGCTTCAAACGAATGATCTTGAACATATCTTCATTACTGGAAGTTTCTTTCATTTTTCTGGAATGTTTGATCCACCATCTAGTTTCGATTGTTCCCCTAACCCGGGGAGATCGGATCCCCTATACGTGGTGAAAGGAGCGAGGAAAAGCGACTAGTATTGGAAGACACTGACAAAGTAGTACGAAACTCCCGGAGACATTTACCAACGCGGATCACGACAAAAAGTATCTTCATGTTTCTGCTACACGTAAAGTTACTAATAAACTTAGTACTCTCCGGCAGGGAAACCTGAACAGGTAGCCAAATGCTCTGTCTTGCTGCCCTGCAGCGTGAAGCTCACTTTCACTTTCAACATTAGGTTTTTCGTACCGAGCATAGTATTCGTCACCTTGATCTTTTGAGTCACTGGCATGGCATTTCCCATCGTAATTGGAATCGTAGTTGAAGACGCTGGTTCCATCTCCATCGTAATATACTTCGGTACAGCGCATTGTAAGTTGAAGCCGTAGATCGCATCCGGACCTGTGTTTTTGCATCTAGCGATGAGTTCTGAAACGCCCTTATTCCAAGTATCTGGCTTATTGCATTCGAACTCTACGGTCAAGTGATTGTGAGTAAATCCTGGTACAATGAGTGGACCAGGGGCGGCAACCCCGCCATTGAGAGAAATGGTAGGCGCAGCGATCCCACCGTTAAGAGACCCGCCAAGTGATGGCGGTGAAGCAAACATCGGAGCTGGCTGTTGAGGTGCCGTCGATCCAAAGATATCCAACGGATTAGCTGCGACGGGCATAGCCGGAGCTGGGGCCATTGGTGCCATAGATGATCCGAAAATATCGAGAGGATTGGAAATGGCCGGGGCTACAGCAGGTTGTGAAGCCGGCATACCACCGAACGGGTCATATACTCCTACGGGTGCTACCGGGACAGGAGCGCTCATCGAAGCAGAAGCAGCAAAAATGTCCGAAAGTAGATCCAAATCGCTCTTTTCCACCCCGGCAGCTGGAGCTCCATTCTGTGGCATAACCGGGACGGGATCAGAGGCAAAAATATCCAACAAGTCCCCGCCAGGAGCTGGAGCCCCTGCGATTGGGGCCTTGACAGGTGGTATCCCTGTTCCCAGACTTTTTGCAAATTCGTCCTCCTGTCGCTTCTGAATGAGCTTGATGTCGGCAACGGGCATTCTAGACAACGCCTCCTTCGCTGCTGCGATGACCGTCTCTGCAACTGGACCACCCGTTGAATCCGTGACGCCAAATAGATCGTCTTGGGCAGGGACTTTTGACGGTGGCGGTCTAAGCCCCTTTGCGGCATTCAATAGAGCATCATATTCACAAGAACGGAGCTGCATCTCAAGTGAGTGAGAGCTTTGGTTTTTCTTCAGAAGCTTTTGAAGTTTCTCAAGCGCGGCACTGTCTCCTTTGTTAGCGAATCGGTCGCTCAATTTCGCAAAACAAGTCAAAGCTCTATGTTTCACAGGTTCAGGACATGAGTGCCGTGCTACGACTGATTCGACGACACCAATGACTGACGAAGGGTCTAGAGCCATAAAGGTGATACTGACAGGAGCTCCATTGGATGCCTCTCCGGTGTAGGAAGTCAACAACAAATCTCCGAATTCACCAATGCACCAAATACCGACATTGAGCAACCCTCGTTGAGTACCATCGTCATCTCGGATAGCCTTGAGTAACCTATGCGTGGCGTATGCGTGAACATCTTCCGACGCTCGACTAATGTAAATGGAGGTCGCATTTTGTACCTCTGACGTAGCTTCTCGTCCGGCAATCGTCAACATGGTAATCAAGGTATCCACACGCCACCGGTCGTCGGGACTAAATCTATCGACAACACGTAGAATACGTGTACAAATATCCGCTCGATGTTCCTTGGGACAAAGAACCAAGTAATTCAAAAGTTCAGCGCTCAAAGATTCCACATTCTCCTGGTTCACAAGGTGATAGATCAGCTCCAACGCTCTCTGACGGATACTGATATCAGGATCCTTCAAACAATCTACGACGGTACTTCGATGCTTTTGAAGCGCTTGGGAGGCACTATTTCCTTGTTCACGAGCTGTCTGGCCCTGCTGCTCAATCGTCCTCGATAATGTGTTCAAGGCCACGTATCGGATATTGTTGTCACGGTTGAGTAGGAAACGTCCCAAGATGTTGACAGCCAAAATTTGAAGTCCATCTTCACTTTCGATTCCCATGATAGTCTGTACACATTCATACAAAATGGCATTTCCAGCATTTTTGGAAGATTCCGTGTTCGTAGCGACCTGGGCCAGAACATCATTCATCTCTTCGGATGCCTTTTCATTCTTTGCTCCGAGTAGACGAAGTAGTGTCAAAAGCTGGACCTGCAAAAATGGATCGGCGATCCCTGCAATCTCGTATTCAGGTGAGTGACCCGAGCTGAGTAGACTTCGAAGCATCTTGACCAGCATTGGTACCAAACGCAGAAAGGCTTTACGGCAGTCTGTATCAAAGGGATTCTCGTCTCCTTCAAGCGCATTCTGGTAATCAATCATCAGAACTTGAGTCATCAACTGAACGACGGTGATCATGACGCCATGATTCTTATCCTTCAAAAGGGTGACGACGCGATCGACAAAGTCCTCTACCATATCAGGACACTTCGTCAGACAGCGAGCCATGGCAAGGTTAGCCTTCTTCCTTAGATATGGATTTTCTGCCTTCAAATGCTTATCGACTTCAGGTGCCAAGTCCCGTGACATGTCGGCGGTGGCCAAATTGCCAATAGTACACAATGCCAGACCAGCGATGAATTTATTCTTGGAATTCAAATCATTCTTGAGTGCATTTGTGGCAAGCATCAGCACGTCAGCATCTTCCGATAGTAGTAACATCATACCAAGATATCCGATACGCTTTTCGGGAAAGTGTGGAGACGCAATAAGCTTCAAACATTCCAATTGTCCAAAGTGGGTGGGGTATCCTATAAGGAATAAAAAAGAATTTTGTTAGTCATGCGAGTCCTTCCAATAAGGAAATTCAGGCCAACTTCAGGCATTGGCTTTTTCACGAAGTCGGCGGCTACTCCCTGTGACAATCCTGCATCTCTGGATCCATCTTGAAAAGACTACAAATGCAATGTAACACCGATTCACATACCTAACATATGCATGAATAAGAGCTTTGCGACATTGCGATGACGAAAATGTCCCTGTTCCTCCCGGATGGCAGTACGGATCATTGCCGACTCTTTGGCAATCACAGCACGCTCTTCAGCAGCTGTCTTACAGGCTCGAACCTTGCGGATAAGATCTCGCAATTTCAAAGACATGGTGATATGTATATGTCGTTCTTCTCTTACAATCGGCTACTGAGAAAAAAAAACACGAAAAAACGGCTGTGGGTGAAAGATCAGCCGGGGTCAGATTTGGTAAGTCCAACAATCAATGGATGTAGGGGTGCGATGTGACCTTTTTTCCCACACACGAACCGATTCTCTATCTGTGTCATTTGCCCGGGATCTTCCTGTTATATTTTTTTGCACGTTCAGGTAGGACAAAACACCCCTTAAAACGCCAAGAATTATTGTTATAAATAAAGATTTATTTTGGCTCAATCAAAAGGGGTCGACTCCCGGCAGTCGCCATTTTCGTGCCGACAGAGTCGATTGAGATTCCACCCGTCCAATGACCGACGGAATGACCGGACTCGTGCTCCTACTAGTGTACAATACTTGGCTGCGATATGGTGGGATCACAGCTCGAAATCTACTTGCCAAAGGCTATGATAGATGGGGACATCCTGTATTCGGTTGTATCGAAGAGTCTTTCAAATGACTAGCCTACTTTTGCGTAATCCTTGAAACAGCACTCAAATAGTCGATGTATTGAGTCGCAGGAACATCATAGCTACTACATTCTACCTGAACAGTTCCGTATCTTACTATCGTAAGAATCCCTAGCGATGTTTGACATGGTCGATTCCATGGCATCAACATATAAGGGTCACTACCCTCTACTCCCTCCAGTTGCTTGAGTTATCTTGATCTACTACCTTTTTAACCTCGTACTACAGACCCAGGATTTCCAAACGCATCTTGATCAAGCGATGTCAAATCGAAGGAAACTGGAGTATCTGAACCCGAGGGGAGCCCTCCACGCGCCCGACGCTAAGGCATTTATCGTCGCCATGGTGCATGTCGGCTGAAAACTTGGACAAACTTTCCAATTTCATCCTTTTGTTGTTGCAGGATACATTCGGTAATCCAGACCAAGTTTCGGATCTCCTGCTCCTTGAGCTTAACATAAGCGTAGAAGCAGCCGAAGTGGAACTGGCTTTCGAAAGCTAGTTCCAGCGCTTGGACGTCGCGTTCATAGAAGGCATCATCGATGCTCTTGTCGCCTGATCCAGACGCGTGGATGCTCCAGATAGCAGAATAGGTCGGGAAGAGCTCCAAAACGCGTCCTAGTTCATCTTCGTCGGCAACGTCGGCCAACATTTGGGTACCAGCCGGGTACAAGTTACCAACCGCAGGGTAAAGACGTTTTCGGTCCGAAGTTCGCATTGCAGGTTCGTTCAACGGGGTTCCGAAGGAGTTGAGAGTAATGTTGATGGCATTGGTGTCTGCTCGCACGCGCAAGAGCTCCCCCATGATTTCGGCGGTCTCACCACCCAACGACATCACAAACATGTAAAAGTCTTCAAGCCAATACTTGAGCAAAGACGACTTGATGATCTCAATTTCGACTTCCTCGAGGACATGACGAGAAGCAGATCCACGGTGCTGGGCGCTCTCTTGCAAGAACTTAGCGAAGTACGGACCCACCGGAGTATCAACCAAAACAGTTTGATACAAATCCGCATATCCCTTCGATGAGTTTTCGAATGTCGGGATACTTCTCATGGTTGATTCCTTGAACATACCGAGAGGGTGGCATTGTTCGAGGAGTTCATTGATACCACGTCCGCTCAACGCACCCTTGAGCAAAAGCATCACATTCTCGATCATGTATTCATAAGTGATGAAGTCGAGGAAGGTAGCCAAGGGCTCTACAGTTTGAGTTCGCAAGTACTTGAATTCAGTAACAAGCTACGACAGACGAACACAAGATATTAGAAGGGTTTGAATTTGAGGCACACAAGAGACTGGAATTGAAGGCTAGAGAACGCGGGCTCGGTACACGATCCACCTGCCCTTCCACGAACCAAAATGAACTCATTCCAGCAACCTCTCTCCGTAAGGCAAAAGACAGAAGTTCACAACACACCTTTTCAACGGCCGCCTTCTGAAGAGAATTGGGGGTCAAAGTACCGGAATCGGCCAAGACATCGGCGTAATCGGTCTCAGTCAAGTTAAGGCGAACATCGTCCAATGTCTCACACTGGGTAAGATGGTGATAATCCGGATCCGACAAAAAGGAGGATCGCATACCACGCAATAGCGCCTCGGCAAATCCATGGGCCACATTGAACGTGCAGAGTCCGCCTAGAGGTACATTGGGCTTGGGAGTCGACATCTTGATATCCGAACTGTACAGGTATGACACTGATATTGCAGTACGGTAGTATTGCAGATCGTTTTCTTTTCCTGCCATCTTCGCTCTCGATTCAGGAAGCTCGAGAGCGAGCCGATCAACCGGTTGCCCAATGCTATATACGACGATTAATAAATACGCATCGCTTGCAAGACGTGCACAGACCGTCGTCCTGTGATATTTAGCGCCTGCCCATCGCGCCCCGTAGTCATGGTACTTCGATAGAGCCCTCACGAAATAGTCCTGTTCTACGGTATATACGTACCGTATGTGACTATGGTACCGAATAACGAAGAACCCTACAGCGCTAGAGAGCTAGATATGCCATGATCATAAAACGAGGAAACGTTCCAGTCTGCTGGGAACATAACTATCGAGGCCCTATCCGAGCCACGACCTGTGCGTGCTCCATCAACTCACAGTCATTGGAAATAGCCTAGGATGATATGAAAACAACATCAATTCGGCAACGGGCGTGTTACTCTTCAAAATCAGAGCTTTGCTACGTCGAGAGTTAACGGAGTGAATATCTATCTCCTTACCGTTTCTGAGTCAAGAAAAGTGGTTTGGATTATGATAAACAAAAGTCATTCTGCGGGTGTGGCTACTTTCAGCTTACGCAGACTACGGTGTAGTCTAAAGCTGGCATGAAAGGGGAAAGAGATCTACCATTGTCTTCGTGTGCATTCGAATCTGCCACAACGAACCAATCACTGAGAAAAAGTCGGAATCAAATTACCCTGCACCAAGAAAACCTGATCTTCGGAGGTTATCCGTCATGATAATGGTTCTCGTTGAATCCAGAACAAATTCCACTAAAATTTTGACAAATGAATACTGTGAGAGGGGGAGGAACATGACCAGTAGGATGTTTTCAAGTGACGCAAGACGCAATTTACTTACTATTGTTTGTGTCGGTAGCACAAGTCACGTGAATAAATGAGTCATTGAAATCTTCATTGATCAGGCACTCCTTGAATTTCTGAATGAAATAAAGAACGCCGCTGTTGAATTCTCTCGGTGGGCCTCCGTAGTCTTGGAATGCTTTCTGTGCTTGAATGTCACTGTATAGAAGCTTCTCTGCAAACACATCCTTCTTATTTAGGAACAACATAATCGACGTATTCGAGAACGCTCGATTGTTACAAACGGAGCGAAATAACTCCAACGCTTCCACCATTCGATTTGTACGCTTCGCCTCTGCCAGCGATTGGTCATACTCTGACAGAGCTGCCACGAAGATAACAGCATCTACATTGTCAAACAAATCGATCCATTTACGACGTTCCGAGCGTTGTCCTCCGACATCGTACATCTCGAAGTCTATTCCATCAATGCGATATCGTTCCATCACGACTTGGGTTGTTTTCACACGAGCTAGGAGAACATCTTGCGTCGTTGGTCGGAAGGTCGGCGATGCGATTCGTGAAAGATCTTGCAAATAATCTCTATGACCATCAATAATATTAACCGCAGCTCGCTTTTGCCACACTTCCTTCATAGTTTTCGACTGAGAAAAACAAGAGGTTTAGTCTTGATGATTACATATCAGAACGGCAATTTTGAACGCATTCTCAGCCACTTACCTCCCATAGCACCTTTATGGGCTTCCACAGGTGCAAGAATTGTTGCGCATCGTTATTGGGTCCTAAACCCGCTCTCGGACTATGTCCCACCCAGTCATTTTTCGGTAACGCCTTCTCCTCGGCTGCGGTGCCCTCGACGAGGTGGGCCCATAATAGTTCAAATGCTTGTTTTGGCGTCATTCCATCCTCTCCTCCTGATCCAGGCTCATCCCCCAACTGGTTCAATAGATTTAGGCTATGTAGAAGCTGACAAAGCTTCCGCATTACCGTGATCACATTTGATCGAATTACGACACCATACATACGTTGATCATCTTCGGTTCTTGGTGACCCATGAAGTATTCTCATTTGCTTAAAGATCGTAGATTTCCCTGATTCCCCAGCTCCCAGCAATAAAAGCTTAACTTTGAGTTCCTCCTGTTGTCTGTACCTGTCTAATTCTCTATCAATAGAAGTTGAATTCGCCATCTCCGCGGGATCATCCCCTCTCTGTCGCTGCTGCTGTGATTGGCTGTCACTTGCTCCATTAACGGGAGTCTTCTCTGTGGAAGCTCCGCACCCCATGACTAGCCTTTATTTTGGGAACAAAACTGTACAACAAGAGCTGCAGCTAGCGCTGAACGACAGAAGGCTGACGACAAAGTACGTATCGGTGAGAAACAAAGTACAACTTTCCATCATCCACATGAACGGACCAGCTAGTAGTGAAACAAGGATGCATGCCAGGCTCGAAAAAGCAAAAAAATCACTAGAGTCACCAGGATACGGAGAGCCCCCTACCGATAGAAGAGATACAGTGGTTTTTAACGAGCTTACCGATGAAGACCAGCCACTCCTACACCAACGCTGCGGGGGATTCTTGTAAATCGGAAAAGATTGACAAGAGACTGTAGTACTTTTTCCGTCCACTATCGTTGGGAAGAGATGGTGGTGTTTGTTGTAGGCAAAGGGCACCGCGACTGATGGGACGATGGCACGCGCAAGTCTTTCCAGTCTGTCTGCCTTTTTCACCGTGGTGTCAGTGACCCAGAGTCATTACTCGGAGCTGTCGGGCGATATCATACAAAGAAATTTTCCTTCGCCGGCACAGCTCAAAAATACATAGGGTTTGTCGGGGGATGAGTGACTGTACCTTTGTGTTACTGGATGGTTTTGACCAAATCGACCAACGATTTTCACTTGTTTCGGATGCGCTTCTCCTGGTTCGCTTTCTGCACGAGATTCCGATTCGAGGCAGTCATGGAAATATCACAGTCCCAAAACACCTCTGTCCATCATTGCTATAGAATGAGCTGCTTTCCTGCGAGGAGTGACTTCCACCGCATTTGGGGACTTGAGACATGGTAGTATGATCATTGACTCACCGTCATTCATCTTCTTTTGCTACAGTTGCCCTCACAAGAACTCTCATCGTTCCGGAACTGTCGCCCGATGGGATCGAGGTCGTCCTCCCTTGGGATTCATTCTTTCTTTAGAAGCTCTTTTGTCTCAATATCGCAGTGACAATGTTTTCTGCCATGACGATGTGCTGACTCTAGACGTCCACAACATGGTCCAACAAGAGTATGATCATGATCGTAATCGTGGTCATGATCCGCTACCGTACAAACTCTCTATCCCGCTCCCGAGAGCAACTAAATCAACTTGTCCTCGCCAGGGCTGAAGAATTGTTTCTCGTGAGAATACGATGTAGCGACGATATTTCGCTCAGTGTTTGATGCTTTATCCCATGCGACGGTCATATGTACGTGCATATGGATAAGAAAAAGTCATGCGTACGGCACCCGATGTTGCTTTGGCTGTTCTACCGATAGGCGACCATTTCGTTCGAAAATCTAAACGTACCGTGGGTCCCATGAAGGGATCGAGTCCGAAGTCGTGATTGTCCATCGAGCGTCTACCTACCATCGAGCGTCTACCATGGCATACAGGCAAATGGTTCTGGTAGTAAGGAAGTGTTGCTGCCGAGGAAAACACAAACGACTTTGGTAGTATTGACTGTAGATACGCGAAGATTACCATCCCTATGGAAATAATGGACAAGCAAGACCAGAGGAAGTGCTCCCCCCTCATAGGCATTTGGTGCACAAAAGAAATTCCTATCATTACAAGGCCGTCATTTTCAGTTCTTCTAAAAAGCTAGTGCTATTGTGCACTGTGCTTCCACCAAGAATGATTTGTACCCGGCCCCGATTCGCATTGTTAAACTCAGCAACCTTTGTCCCTTCTTCATACGTCACACCTCCCACCATGTAAACAATAATTTCATTCGGTATTATAGTCTCCGGTGGTACTCCACTCTTAGCGGAGGTGGGTGCCGTGCCCGGGACGTATGGGTGGGTATCTGTTCGTAGCTTTCCCTTGAGAAGTGAGTTTATGGTGTCCATGAGCAACGGAACATGCTGGGAATACACATTCTGGACGCCCTGAACACTGGTCATGAAAGACTTTGTCATTTTCGCCATAATATTATGGTTTTCGCCATATAGACCAGGACCTCGAGACTTTGTTCCAGCATATCGAAGCATAACCTTGAGGAGATCGACGGAGTCGGCAGAGACTCCTCCCTTTTTCATCGCCTGCTGGACCATATTCAAGTTTCCTGATGCCTCGTACCTCAGTGCATACAACAGACCGAGTCGCAATTTGTCGGCTTCGTTGATTCTTGGCGAGTCCAATTTCTCCATCAGTTCTCGCCAATGCTCGGTATGGTTGTCGGCGCACGCTAGCTCCTGTTCAAATTGTGACACGTCCATCAAGTTACAGACCTCTACAAGTCGTGCCAACTCACCCATGATGGCAACATGTTTGGATACATTATGTGAGCGAGATCGAAGCTCTGGGAAGCGATCCATAAAGGCTTGCATATCTTCGATGGTGTTGAGATTGCTTGTATTGTGCTGGGCCGTCTGCTTTTGGTAGTCTCGTAGAAGCTTCTGGATTTCTTCTCCCAGTTCACCAAAGTTCGAGTGACGATTCGCTTTAAAGAAATCGTCCTGCCCAGCGCTAAGGACGACTTCTTCAAGATCCTTTGGAATATTGGGCGCTCCCTTCAGGATGACCCGGTGATTATTCAAACCGAGCAGTTCATGGACCATTGCTTGATATGTCCACTGACTGAGTAAAGGCGTTACTGGATCGTCACGTCTATCCAATACTAGTAGCAAGGTGCCACCAGTACCACGTTTCTTTCGCCGAAAGACAAATATTTCATCCGTCGAAATTGCATCATACAAGTCCTTGGCTAATTCTTCCGCACAGGGTGAGTTTCCTGCGTAACGGATACCAGCAAGGGGTTGTCGTTTCAGTGTCAATAGGATACCCTGTAGGCCCTTTAGGTTTCGTTCATAGAGGTGTGCATGTTGGGGTGCCCAAGATGTTCCAGCAGCAACCGTCATGGCTAGTGTATTCCGACATTGCATCGTCAGTAGGTCCTCATTAATAGGGACGAAGTCTCCATAGAATTCTTGAACTTGATGGACCCGTTCATGGATGTCATTTTCTGCCAAGACTCGAAGTAGGCCCGCCGTCACAGTCCCCGTAAAGAAAATATGATAATCCGTAAATCGAGGATTTTGTAGTTCCCGTCCTAATAACTGAACATTCGTCTCCGTCGGCCGAATAAAGGATACAGCCTTCAAATGGGAAGGAAATTTCGATTTCGGACCCTGTTGTTTCGTATCATCCAATCGACTCACTAGGTATACTTCGTTGCTAAGGATTTCAGTTTGGGAGTATACACAGGAAACAATCTGCGTCGTCGATGCGTCTAGTAGAAGGACTTTCATACCGTTACATTTTCCATTTCCACAAACAACACGGTCGATATATCCCCGAATGGATTCGACGCCATTTAAAGTGTCACTGTCCATGATTCAGTATCGTCTGATGGTGCCTCAACCGAAGCCGAAAGCGATATATTGTTGTTGAAAGAGATCTTTGGAGGTCCCTCCGGAACGGGACGACTGAGTCGCAACGATGGACGGTAGTCGGAAACGAGGAGATAGAGAGTTTCACGAATGCAGTATGGAAACAAAGAAGCCCTGTCGACCCGATGCAGCGGCAATGACACGCCGTCCCCTCTCTAGAGAGGTAGTTGCCGTTAGAGATTTTGAGTCGAGCATTTCGATTTGTTCCCGCCGATGGCTGCAGGAAGTCCATGACAGTGGCTCCAGAACGAATGACCTCTTCGAACGGAACACACCATTTGGTCCGTCCTCTTGACCGCCATAAAAGAAGCTTATCAAGTGCCTTTTACCGCTTTCCTCTCAACTAAGTTTTCTACGAAGCACACAGGTACAACCATTCGTTGGGAGTTGACGGACAGTCGGCCGTCCTCGACCAAAACAACATCGCAATCGGCAAAAGAACTTGCGAGTGCACCGAATGTGCTTGCGTCGCCTAGTGGTGTGCCCCCCAGTTTCCATCATTGGACCGATACAGGTGTGTGGAATGATTGTCTTTTTGCCGTGTTTGACGCCATGTTTTCCCTCGTAGTTAGATATCGGAACGGGTTGGGGTCGATGCGTTGGGCGAGAAATGGAAGTTCGAGACGAAAGACTACTGTTTTGGTCAAGTTTTTGCCATCGATGATTACTAGCCGGATTAAGAGAGATTTTTGAATATGGAGATTCATTGACCGCTTTGGGCGCTGTATTCTTGTTGCAATTTCTTGATGTCACAACGATTTCCCTTCTCATCATCATCTTCTTCTGTCGTTTTTCATGTTTCTTTCAGCAGAATACCCAAGAATTTCTCGTAAATTACAATGGCAGAAACACGAAAACCCGATAAGCTGTATGCGACACACCCCAAGAATTATGGAAAGGGTGGACGTCCATGCCGTGTGACTGGTCGTAATGGAGGTATGGGACTTGTCCGAAAGTATGGAATTAATATGAAGCGTCAAGTATTCCGTGAACGAGCGATCGATATGGGATGGGTAAAGTACAACTAAAATTTCGACTCTACTAGTAGGCGAACAAATTTGATCCACTTTGATCTGGCATTTTGGTTTGGATTTGATTTGGTATTTTCTGTGATTATTCACATCTACTAGGGCTCTTTTGTGGAAAATGTCTTTGGTACGAGTCGCTTGGAGTCACTAGAATTAAGATCGCAGTTCCGAGACATGAATCGAGTCGAGGTATATCGCCGCCAGAAGAAAACTAGTTGGGAACAACACGAAACATCTAGAATCTGTTAAAAGGTAGCTCTAGTCGTGTAGAAACTATCGGATAATCATTCCCCCTGTTCTCCCAAGCCGGCGGAGGGAGTCAATGACGGAAGAAAAACACCGTTGAGTTCCGAACGTACTAGAGGTGGGAGCACGCGATGTGGTCATAGGAATGAAACGTCCCAAGCTCGGTCTCCTGTGAAATGGGAACAGAATTCCAACCCCCCCCCCTCCACACCG
>Ga0194115_10002569_pt1 | contig 21517 bp, 23 predicted proteins | sample TA2MahsurfametaG_3_FD_148656 | JGI IMG/M metagenome (GOLD analysis project Ga0194115, IMG submission 148656) | Freshwater microbial communities from Lake Tanganyika, Tanzania - TA2015002 Mahale S4 surface | ecosystem: Environmental > Aquatic > Freshwater > Lake | place: Tanzania: Lake... | reverse complement strand
GTGAGAACCTCTCATAGGAAGTGATGGGTGGTGGGTCGTGGGGTTCGGAAAAAGGGAGATGTCGACAGCGGAGATATGATATGTAGGAAGGGGTCGAATGACACCAAGTTACGTCACCTCTATACCGGTTATTCTGTGCCAATCTCCGGGTGCTACAGGCGTATACATATTTTCTACTTCTCACTTTTTTGTCGGAAGAAACGGCATCCACCATGGACAAAAATCCTATGATAGCGCAAAAAGGATCGATACAGAATACGGAACCACGCAGTTTGTTGTATTTTCGAGAATCCATCACTGACACAAAGAAGAATATCCTAGGGTAGCTTCTTGATCTAAAATACTTGGATCGTAGATATCATCCATATTTTCTGTGGAGTCCTCCCCGCCACCTCGGGCCCTTTCGATCAATCGTAGTGTGTAGTTGATTGAATCATGATAAGTCCCAGGTTCCGCCCTATTGATCAAGAGCTTAAAAATCTTCACGCTCCCCTTGTGGTGACATTATCCGATGATGATGGCGACATTGATGTAAGTTTCCATCTTGTTCGGAAGAGTTGTTCTCATGGTGGTTGTGGTGGTGGTGGTTGTGATTGAAGCCAAGGGCATCCCACCTCACACCATCGTTCGTTATATGCAGATGGCTTTGAGCGGATTTCGTGTGAAGACGAGTGATAGTATCATCATGATGAACCATTTGACTCATCCACTCTTGATGAGGCCAAAGAACAGTGACACCCAAACTATAGGTACAGGATCTATTCCCAAATCTGGAGATGGTCCAACTGATCCAACATTGTCCGACCAGAATCCACAACCATATGCAGAATATCATCGAGGAGGATATCCGCACCATCGTCACGCGATATCGCAACTACTTCCAACACAACAACGACGAATTCATCATGATATGAAGTGTACCTTACGACATTATTACGACCAGAAGTACCATCGAACCTTTCCTTGTTCACTCTAAGGTTTTGTTGTCCCTTGGGGTTTATACGGAGGAGCGAATCCAAGCCAGCCAGTTGGCTGTTTTTGAGAGGAGTCTATCTCCCTTTTTTGGCCAACGGCTTGTTTCGGTCCCCCAAGGGGACAGACTAGAGACGTCAGAATTCAAATCCATTCCAACCCCCCTCCAACGGAATCCCATCATCGCACCATTCTTCTTGTACTTGCTGCATACATATATCATTTTGTATTCATAACCATCATCCCTCTTGTAATCGTCTACAACATCTCGTGGACGACGAATAAATAGTTTGGGATGGTTTGGTATTTTCCAAATATTCTTTTCCGAAGGTATCAGAGCGCCTTTCTTCTAAAATCGTGCAAGGGCCCTATACATGACTTTTTGCTGTTAGTCAGCATCCTAACTAGGGTAGCTATATTTCCTAATTTGATAACATACAATAGATATGAAAAAAGAATATCAACTCTCAAACAAAAGCATCGCTCAACTACGATTGATCTACGTCGTCCACTCCAAATCGTTTGAAGGTATAGAAGGATGTACATCCTTGTTTCAGTCGTCCCTCGTGATTGTATACTCTTGACGTCTTGGATAGGCATAGGGCAGGAAATTTTGGAAGATTTGCATCATCGTCATCCATTTCAGCGCCAAGGCTAGGTGGGGATGGACTCTTATCATTATCATCCTTCGTCGATTGACATAATGCGAATTCAGTAAAGAAGGGTTTGGGATTGGATCCTTTTTGTTCAAAATTTAGATATCGTGGGACGTAGAGATAGACTGGACCCAAAAGGAAACCGACACTATTCGATGCTGCCCAATCAATGTAGACCATCCGATCTTCCTTTGCCATACGACGGGAAAGACTTTCATTGATACAAACAGAGCCACCCGTAGATTGGACAAGACATGTTGCTAATGTATCTCCCATTGCCTTCCCCGGATCGATGACTTGTCGAATTTCTTCACCAAAATTCCACATGAGACGGAGTGCTAATTTTTGGACCCCTACCGACCATGAAGCGAATCCTGTTTTGGTTGTTTTCTTACTAGAGGAACCTACCGACGACGTACCAAAGCCCCGACTTGATGGCGTTTCCTTCCCGTCGATACTAGAGACTTGAGGATTATTCCGGACAATAGCATCACCCAACCATACTCCAGATGAAAATTCTAATAAACTCAAATCATGGAGGGTCAGTTTTTTAGTACTATCGTCCGAGGAGGAGGATGACATGGATTTGCCCAATTTCTCCAACATGGATGCGGTCGATGTTTGAAATTCTTCCTCTGTCGGTGTCGATGAGGAAGAGTCCGTCCTAGAGTTGGTTGACGTTTCTCCGTTGTTCTTGATACTCATTGTAATCTTATCAACAAGACGATCAACATCATTTTCCATTTCCATGAAATCCTTAAGACTGAGTTGGTTATTCCTAGATCGGTCCGATAATGACGTCTCATCTTGAATTTGTTGAGATAATTTCGTCGCCTGACGGGTTTCTTCACAAACAACGACTCGTTGTAATTTTTGATCCATTCCATATAATATAAAGCATCTCATTCGTTTATCATCGGATGCTGAAATACAATGTTCGACAGCGAATTGACAAAGTTCATCCGTCCCGACTAAATCTGATGGTAGGTCAGGTAGGTTCACATCTAACGAATACGAGGCATCTACTACATCAACATCCAGATTCGATTCCGATAGTGCCAAGGAACGAGGTTTGACCTTTCCTTCACCCCATGAAAAAGTTTCAGTTAGACTGTAATCATTCCCTTTTGGAGTCAACCCCAGTTTGACAATAAGTTCATATTCCGGTGCGGTTCTTTGTTGAACGATACCAGCGGCTGTATCTGGTACGACTGAAAAGGATCTAGCCTTTCCTTTCCATTTCCCTTCATGAAAATCGACAAGAGATTGAATAACTTCCATCGCCTGTTCTTGGTCACTACTCGACCATAAGATCGATGTTGGTCGATATTGTGATACCGTTGGTTGTACGAATGCGGTGACTGCACATAATACCGGAGCTATCAGCCCGATCTGAAGTATTTTCGTTACAGCCATGACGAGGAAAAGTATTTGTCGGGTCTCTCCTTTAGATACCTCGTACAATTCTTAACTGGAATGAGGGAGATACGAGACGATGAACGATGTATGGAAGAACCGATTATGTGAAGCAAATCTCAGCAGCCAACACGGAAAGTGGCGCGGAAGGCATGCCACGTGGAGGATTTCCTCGAATGCAGTAAAGAAGCACCACCAGCCGACTCATTTGACTTTGTAGTTGAAGTTTTGTACGAACACGCAAGAGGGACCACCGAGGATATTTTGCTCTACTTCTGTTTTTGGATACGCACCCCTCGCTTCCTTGCTTGCCACGGCTATCTCTAGAGATTTGGCAAAGTCTTACCGGGGTATCGTTATCATCCATACAACGAGTGCAGTGGGTCAAGAACAAAAAGTCATCATCGCATCTAGAATAGAAACCGCAAAAACAACCAAAAAGAAAAGAAAAAATGACAAACAAGAATCTGTTGCTATTGTTGGTAGTGGCGATTGTGCCCCTTTTCTCCTCTGCCTTTACACTGAGTACGGGTCCTTCCTCTCGATCATCATACATGGTCTCCAAGACAAGTTTGGCGGTCGGGCCATTGCAAAAGTTGACGAATAAGAAGGAATACAATACTGTTGTTGAGGGACTTATGCGAAATAAGGGATATACTCGGGAACAAGCAGAGAAGGAATATAACATGTATCTTGACAATCCCAATGATTATGCTCTTCAAAAGGTGAGTGAGATGTGATGATTTGATTTATTGGTTGGTTGGTTGGTTGGTTGGTTGGTGACGACTAGAAAGAAGGAAACCCCCCAAAAAAGGAAACCCCCTCACAATAGTCAACTTGATATTTTATTATGACTAACAAAACCAAAAGGGAGAAGCCTATTACAAGAGTCTTGGATACAAAACGCTTATGGAAGGTGTCATCGGTGAAGCTGAAAAGGAAGGAAAAGGTGATGAAGTTCGGGCACGAATTGATGAGTTCAAGAAGCAATCACAACTCAAGGGTCTTGCGACTATGGCCTTCTTCATTACGGTATTCTTCTATTACAAACTCTCCTATGTCCCCCCCATCGTACCGGGTGGTGGATTGTAAGAGAAAAAAAGAGGCGTCGAGAGAGAGAGAGAGAGTGGTAGGATTTTCGGATACTTTGGAATACCATTACGGTTCATTAAGAGAACGTTTGATTTCCACCGGTTAAACATCTATTGATACCCCAACAACAATTGCTCTTTCACTTTCGTAATGGCACATTGTACATCTGCCACGGTCACATAAACGTTAGAATCAAAAAAGGCATAAACTTCGGAACCACCATTCATCGTCGAGCAGGCATAGACCCATCCGGTAGGCATGCAAGTACACAGCTCTAGAGTTGTCACGCAACCGCTGCTCGACGTACTCCTACGACGACTTTCGTCATTCTCTGCCAGATGTATCCGTGTCTGTTCTCTCCGTCGTCGCCACTCTAATTCATTCATCATATCGTCCAGTGCTAACAGGGTATCCAGGTGGAGATGAGATGCCAACAAATGCCGACTGTCCAAACCGAGTGCTGCCCATTCCAAGATATCATAGCTAAGGCGAACTTCGGATGGTTTCGACGGTGCCCTTTTCTTGACAAGAGGAATTGGCAACCCAAAGAAGGAACGGGGTCGACCACTGTTGATATCATGGACTGGATTACTATGGGGAACGTGACGACCGGCAGGACGTTGTGAAACCCAACGGACTTGAGACCGTAATCGGTTCACGACAAGGATATCTTGTCCTGGTTCGTTCCAGTCGATCGGGGATCGAGTCCGAATGAATTCATTTCCAAAACCCGATCGTGATACCAGTTCATTCAGTCGTAGTTGAAGGGTCGAAAACAACAACGTGTCTGCGTTCTCTGCTTGGACATCTCTTCCCAGAAACAAAAGAAAGCTAAAGTCTTCAAAATCGTACAAAACGGAATGGGCGGCCAATAGTCGTTCATACGTCGTAGCCTCTGCGACACTTCCTCTTGGGACAACAGTTCTGATTTTCATCGATAGGTGAACTGGAATGGTCCATGCTTTCTCTTGAAAGGACATTTCAAAGTAGGCTGGCTCTCCGTTGGTGGCATTCAACATAAATGGTGGCGGGGGCGGTAAGTATTGACCCGTCTCGGGCATTCTCAATGTTGTCATGGATAATTCGTGTTGATGATCACTGTAGGATGGTAGAATATTTTGAATCCCCAAGACAGATGTTGATACCGGTATAATATTGGATGACATGGCTGTTGGGGTTGGAAGTAGTGCCATTTTCTCACGATACGATGCAAAGTATCGCAGTAGCTGACGGAGTTGACTATCTGGTACCTTCACATCATTGATCTGGGATGTACTAGTAGTCCATCCTTCCTCATCCTTCATGTTCAGGAGAGGAGTCAGGACAGATATTGACCAATGGGTATGTAAAAGTTCACCATCACAAAACGTGGCTATCCCCAGTAGGCGATCGGTGACATGGTCGTCCAGTAGATTTCTAGTTTCACCATCCAAGGTTTTCAATATCGATTGAGATAAGGGTAGCATCGACGGTACCTTCTGAGTAGTGTTGTCAATCATAGCTGATAAGGAAGTGATTGGTTTCGGTATTGTTTCTACGATACACCGGCCTGCACCACCATTCCGACTTTGGACCAGACTATGATGATCCAAATAATCCTGGTAATGTGCATCCAAATCTGTCCGAAGTGTTGATATTGGTGACCGTGTCCGCAATATCTTCACTTGCCGTTGTAACTGCTCGATATCCTCCTCGACTGCTGTTGTCGTTGTTGTCGTTGATCTTGAATCGGCATTTTGACTCTTCGTCCCAGGTGAGATTCCTCGATCGATGCGTCCTCTTGTCTTTCGAATCCTCTTGAGGAGTTGATACAGTTCCCCCATACTCGACAGACATACTGCTAACCTTTTCGTGATCCCCCCACCCCTCAGTAAACAAAAAAGTTCGTGATGATCTTCTATGGACTGTCGGATTGCCAATGGATTTCCTCCACCTCGTGTAACTTGAACAACCGCAAGTATGTTAGAGTCACCACTTGAAGTGGATCCTCCTCCTTCAAGGGGTATAAAGACAAGAGTGGAAGACTCAAACCGTATGTATTTCGTTCGCTCCTGTTCTGAGAGAGAGGAATTGGAAGCCGACGGAACAAAGTTCGATGGAAGCTGATATAAGGCCGAACACAAACCCAAAAACTGCACTACCTCCTCAGCATGATCCTTCCTACTAGTCTCGTCATGAATACTATCGGTGGCGTAACGATGGTAATACAAAATCGATTCTTGTAACTCGTCTACCGATGCTCCTTCTCCCAAGGGTGGTTGTTTACATGCCTCTGGAAGGTTCTGATGGAAGATCAAGATGCGTTGGATACTAGTAGTCATTACGGAATTTTTGCATGTTGTGAAGCTGACAGCTAATAAGCAAATGGCGATTACCCTTGTTCTGTGGATGCGCTTGTATGAGTCGAAACTCTACGGGTTTATAGTCCAATGAGTCGCCTTACGCCACACCCTATCTCCCTTCCTTGCGTGAATTGGAATACCTCCTAATAACAAGATTTACGGCCTCTTCTAGCTTACACATATAGTAGTCTCCATTTGCCGCTCACTTTGGGCCGATATACAAAACAAGAGCTATAGAATCAAATAGCTTCCTTCAATCTACGATCATAATTTCTTCCCGTGTAAAGAGTATCGATTTCCTCGATCCACTCGTTTGTGATGAGGATTGTATCAAAGGAATGCCTCTTACGATCATATTCTTGTTTCCTAATGCCTTGGTAATGGCGTTGGCCCCTCCATTGCCGATATTGTTGAATACGAGGCTCAGTTCCTCCAGTGTGTTGTTTGTTTCCAAGGCGATGGCAATTGCCGTCGCACCTTCATCGCGAATGTCGTTATCACCAAGATTCAGACTCCTAAGTGTGTTATTTGTTTCCAAGGCCTTAGCGATAGCTGTGGCACCTTCATCTTCAAGGTTATTACGGTCAAGATTGAGAACTTCAAGGGTTGTATTCGTTTTCAACGTGGTGGCAATTGCCGATGCCCCTCCAACGCAAATATCATTGCCATGAAGATATAGGTCTTGGAGTGTGGTATTTATTTCCAAGGCCTTGGCAATAGATGTCGCACCTTCCTGTCCAAGATTATTCTTCCAAGACTTAGAACTTGAAGTCCATCATTGATTTCCAAGGCCTTGGCGATCGCCGCGGCACCTTTCGGCCCAATGCTATTCCGGATAAGGAATAGTTTTTTAAGTGTATTGTTTGTTTCTAAAGCCTTGGCGATTACCAAGGCACCTGTATCGCAAATATCGTTACTCTCTAGACCAAGAACTTGAAGGGACGTATTCGTTTTCATGACCTTGGCGATAGCTCTCAAACCTTCCAGTCCAAAGTCATTGCCGTGAAGATTAAGAATTTCGAGTGTCCTATTCCTTTCCAATGCCTTGGAAATTGCCACAACACCTTCAGGTCCAGCCTCGACACAGGAAAGTAATAATTCTATGAGAGTATCATTTGTTTTCAACGCCTTGGCGATTGCCGTGACACCCTCAGGTCCCAAAACATTCATAGAAAACGAGACACGTTGTAATGTCGTATTCGTTTCCATCGCCTTGGCAATTGCTGCAGCACCTTCACATCGAATCATATTCCAGGAAAGATTGAGTCTTTCAACCTTGGTTTCAGGATCCATCAATGCCTTGGCGATTTGTCGAGCATCCTCATCGTCGATTCCCTTTCTGGCAAGGTCGATTTCCCTCCCCCCATTCTTGACAAGTTCATTTTAGTCTGACATGCCGGAAATGATTAAGGAATTGGGACACTACCGCCTTTCGTTTGTTATTCGATTGTGTGTGGGGGTGTTTGACACTGAAAAGAAGAGGATTATGAGGTCACAGTCAGGATCGAATCAGATCTCCCCCTCGCTCCTCATGCCAAGCGGGTTTCGAGTTTCGACGCCATGTGCGTGCGTCCGTCGTGTGTCTCTTTCTTTACTGCAAACCCGAAAAAACGACAAAACCGACTCCAATTTCTTACACGTGGAAACAGTACCGGTATGGCTCCGATTTCTACTACAGTTACGGGGCAGGCTGGGTTCTTGATGTATAGCCTTTTGAGATTATGATGGCGACCTGACTGTGAATCCATTTCCTACACCTTGATCTTCAAGGAGCCGCGACGGCGTCCGAAGATGCTGCTTGACAGGACGTGTCATCCCAATGAAGTGAGTACACTGCTCCTCTCATACCGTTTACAGTCAGTCATCTCTCCGAGGACGAGCGTAGTACTATGCGATTGTTGTACCCGCAAGGGGAGCGATTCGACTTTACAGTTATTGCCATTCGTAACAAACGGTAGCATTATTCGACTTAAATCTTACTACTTTTGGCTTGCAGCTATAGCGAATGGTTTTTAGTACCTTGACATGCTAGCAAAAGATTTTTTGTGGGCTTCGGAAGTTCGACACTCTGGCCTCATACTCCTGGTCACCAAGGCCTTAGCAGTAGTTTACACCCCACCAGTATCCACAAAAACCCATTGCCCGGCTGCAAAGCAGAATGGGCCCATACGATGACGCCGGTACCGGTAGATCAAGGCATAGATAAAAGCTAGTAGTCTCGTTTCCAAGGCCACGGAAATAGTCACAGCGCCTTCAGGTCCAATATTATCCCAACCCAGCCGTAGTTCCGTAAGTGTGTGATTTCTTTCCAAGGCCATGGAGATAGCTGCGGCACCTTCTGGTCCGATGTTGCTGTGGAAAAGAGTGAGATGTTTGAGTGTTTGATTCCTTTCCAAGGCCCTGGCAATAGCTGCAGCAACCTCTGGCCCCATACTATTCACGAAAAGAATAAGAGACTCAAGACTTTCATTCGTTTCCAACGCCTTGGCGAGTGCCATCGTCCCCTCCAGTCCCATAAAATTATTACGAATATGAAGTCTTTGGACCTTCGTGTCTGGATCCATCAGCGCCTTTGCGATTTGTCTACCTCCCTCATCACTCACGAAGCGAGACGAAAGGTCGACAACAAGGCCCCATTCTTGATTTGTCCATATAAATCTGGTGTGTACCTTCCTGAAGACGACGACATCAATGGTGATTGAAGAGATTTGGATACGATCGTAAAAAGGAGGTTTGGAAATTATCTACCTGTCTGTAGCTTCACGGAGGCAACCATGACGATGGTTGCTCCTTCTGTGTCCGTTTCATTCCACGCGGTTTCTGGGTACCATGTGGGTTTCTCATCCGTACCGGTATTTCGATTCCCATCAGATCCTGTCTATTCTTTCACAACTACGGTAGGTCATGCGGCGTGTTTGGAAACATGATGTGTCTGTGAAGGAGTGATGACAAATGCTCACTGTCAAGTGACAGTCGCCATGGTACGACCTCCAAATGCTTACACGTGGAGAAAACCTGGTGTGCCATATGTATGATAGCCAGCAAAATCTCCTTTCGCTACCGTATCTACTTTTCGTAGGTATGTATCTAGGCAACTTCCTCTGGGCTCTTGGCGCGTAACCCCAGTAGACGACAAAACCGACTCGAATTGCTTACACGTGGAAATAGTACCAGTATGGCGTCTCATTTGTTTCGAAGGCCTTGACAATGCCATTGGCACCTCCATCGCAAATCTCGTTACCATGTAGATCTAGAACTTGCAAAAAAGCTCCTAAATGAAAGGATGGAAATCGGGAGGTTTCTGAGTTTCGCGATTCGACCAGCTTAGCAGAACGCTATAAGTATTCTCGCAAGCAGAAAAAGATGCCATTTTGGCAATATAGTGGATGCTGATATTGAATACAGGATAAACAAGAGGTCGGAACGATCCCACCATTGCAACCTTTCCCGCGAGATGAAAACCGACGAGCATTGTCGATCACGGCAAGAAACCAGTAGCATGAGCAACAAGATGAGAAACTGAAGATAGTCAAAACGAATCTACTAGTATAAAGGAACAACAAGTAGCGAACAAGTATTCGGATGTGTACTGGTTAATCCCACTATCTGGATCAGTCCTAATTGTTGTGGTTCAGATTTTCATAATTCAATCCCTGTAATTTTTCCTTCAGCACTCCAATCTTCCGATCACGTTGCTGTGAGTTGAGTCTCAAGACTGCGTACTGTCACTCGTTTCTCATGCTCTAGAATCACCCTCATGGAGTCCATTTCTGCCCTTCGCCGATTGCTCTCTGTCTTCGCTTCGACCACCCTCGGCTGTTGAGGCGTCGCGATTACGCCTTCGTAGTAGTATCGACTTGTCAGAGCAAGTCGCTGTCGTAGCCTTTCAGACGTTTCAAGTGATGATGCCGTTATCATGACATGGAGATCATCAATCTGTTGCCTCATTACTGCAACTTCCTTGGTACTCGTACGTGAGCGCTTTGAGCTACTACGTTTGGGAAAAAGACGGCATCGACGCTTGCTGTCAACACAATGATCATCGTCGTTCAGTGTAGGCGAACACGAACTGAGATCGAACAAAGAAATACCTTCTTGCTGTATGGTAAACATACATTTACCGTATCGTGGAACAAAAGTTGACACTGTGGATACCTCTAGAACTCCCGCTCGACCTGTACCTTTTCCCGTCACACAAGTGAGACGATACTTGACGTTTTCCCCGGGGAAGAATCGACGGAAAACATCACAGTCGGTCAAATCACATGGGTCTTGACGATATTCGGTATATTTGGGACCAAAGGACTATCATAACTGTAAGCTAGAGGGATTACTATCGTCGTTCTAATGCTTTACTGTTAGCAGATGGATGTGGCACCTGTACGGTCGATGTTGTCAAACACTAAAGCATTAGAACTGTGACTGCCCTGTTTGTTCGCACGGCCCTCGAAATTGCCGTATGACCTTCACGGCGAATGTTGTTCCAACCAATATCCAGACTTTGGAGTGTGTTATTTCTTTCCAAAGCCCTGGCTACAGCTATAGCACCTTCGAAATTGCCGTATGACCTTCACGGCGAATGTTGTTCCAACCAATATCCAGACTTTGGAGTGTGTTATTTCTTTCCAAAGCCCTGGCTACAGCTATAGCACCTTCATCTCCAAGATTGTTGCCGTCAAGCATTAGACGTTGGAGTGTCTCATTGGTTTCCAAAGCCTGTGCGATTGCCATGGCACCTCGATCGCAAATGTTGTTGTTGCCAAGATGTAGAACATGGAGTGTGCCATTCTTTTCCAAGGCCTTGGCAACAGCTGTGGCACCTTTATCTCCAAGGTCGTTACGGGACAGCCTTAGCTCATCGAGTGAGACATTTGTTTCCAATGCCTTGGAAATTACCGTGGCACCTTGTGGACCAATTTGGTTCCTGGAAAGCGATAGTCTTTGCAGTGTATTGTTTGTTTCCAAAACCTTGGCAAATGATGATGCACCCCCGTCACGAATGTTGCTGCCATCAAGAAATAGACTATGGAGAGTCCTATTCACTTCCAAGGCCTCACATAAAGCCACGGCACCTTCACGTCCAAGGTCGTTGTTGATAAGATCTAAAGCTTCGAGTGTCCTATTTATTTTCAACGCTTCGGAAATAGCCGTGACACCCTCAGGTCCAAGGTTATTCCAACCCAGACATAGTTCATTGAGTGTATTATTTGTTTCCAAGGCCTTGGCAATTGCCATAGCGCCTTCTGGTCCGATACTGTTCGAAGAAAGAGAAAGACATTCGAGTGATGTATTCGTTTCCAAGGCCTTGCCGATGGCCATCCCACCCGCACGTCGAATATGGCACTTTGAAAGATTGAATCTTCGGACCTTCGTTTTGGAGTCCATTAATGCCTTGGCAATTTGTTTGGCTCCACCATCACCGATCTCTTCTCCGGAAAGATCGACGATAGCTCCACCATACTTGACACGTTGATAATAAGACGGCATTCTAGAGGGATGAGGGAGAACTTTGGACACTACTGCTACCTCGCTACCTTCCTGAATTCGATCGTCGTGTGAGTGCTGGAATCTCCCACGTGGGGGGTATGGGTTCAAGGCACCAAAAGTGTTCCTTTCGTTCCCTCGTGCGGGTTTACAAGAATACCCAACACCAATCTTGGTTGGAGTTGAGACACGGGACGTGGACTGTTGACTGTTGACTTGAGGATAGTGAATAGTGAACACACACACGATTTTGGCGCGAGAAGGAAAGACGGACGGACAAATCACTCAAATTGCTTACACGTGGAAAGTAGCTATCTCTCGTAGGTATGCATATGAAAAGTTCTCTTGTGACTGTGACTGTGAGAAGAAAGTTGACTCCAACGAACAATAATCCGTGACTGGCGAGGGCATGATTGACGCTGTGACTGTGAGAAGGCCACAGGGGGAAACTAAACCAAACTAGCAACGGTAGCTGTAGTCCGGTAGGAGTCAAGAAGAATCTTGGGCATTCAAGTGTGAAGACATACTACACGAGCTGGTGGTATGGGGTAATCTTGAAAATAGTAGGGTTACGCGTGTGTGTGTAGGGCTTGATCCCATCATTATATAGACGATCTCGATGGGACACATAAGGGACGCCGCTGACGACATCATCGGGTCGTCAGCATTCTATTTGAATTGAGCAGGTCTCTTTTCTAGGAAAGCCTTCATTCCTTCCTTCTGATCCTCGGTAGCAAAAAGAGAATGGAAGAGACGTCGTTCCAGACGAAGGCCTTCTGCCAATGTCATTTCATTCGCTGCGTTGACAGCCTCCTTGGCAGCCTGAGCACTGAGGGCACCCTTACTGGCAATTTTTTGAGCAATCTTCATGGCAGAATCAATTAATTCTTCATCCTCAAAGACCTTGGCGACTAATCCACTTTCATAGGCCTCCGTCGCATTGATGAATTCACCTGTTAAATTCATATACATCGATTTTGACTTCCCAATGGCCCGAGTTAATCGTTGTGTCCCCCCCGCACCGGCGATGACACCTAAATTAATTTCTGGTTGTCCAAATTGTGCCGATCGAGAACAGACTAGGATATCAGACATCATAGCCATCTCACATCCTCCACCCAGGCAGTACCCCGAAACGGCAGCAATCCATGGCGTCCGTAATCGGGATAAGGTCTGCCATTCGGCAAACATATCTGTACTGTAGACCTGTTCAAAGGATCGAGTATGCATTTCAGAAATATCTGCTCCAGCGGCGAATGCCTTTTTCTGACCCGTAATGACCATACAACGGACTTGATCATCAACATCCAAAACCGAGGTGGCATGAAGTAAATCTTTCAATAGGGCATCATTTAATGCATTCAATGCCTTGGGACGGTTTAATGTAATCAATGCTGTCTTTGCCTCTCGATCGACATTGACCAAAATATTGTCATATGATTCATGGAGAAGATTAGATGTCGCAGTGGTAGTCGAAAGACAACGGATGAATTGAGTGCCAGTCGTAGTCGTTCTGGAAGTTAATGCAGTAGAAGTTCCCGCTCGAGACGCGAAACGAAGAAGAGAGAAAGACGACATAGGGAAGTCACGTGGTGATGGGTCTAGATTCGATGACTTTTCTTTTGTGGTGGATTTCCTTCTATGGTGTGACTGTTGGATCCGAAAATTGTTGACTTGCGGAGGCTATGTATCGGAAGAAGGAGAAAAGGCGAAGGCAATGATTTTTCGTTCTGAAGGAGTGTCAAAAAAACGCGAAGCGTCATCTTCCAGCAGAGGAGTCTCATTCCCGTACGACGTCCAGATCCGTTCTCAACGTCCGTACTCCCGTCGTCGGTGAGGATATGTCTCCACGTGTTTTGACTGTATCACTGTCATGATACCATCACACATGATGGAACGGCCACGTGGAGGAAGGAAGGCAAGTAGATGTTCCATCCAAGCCGATTCTGCTCTGCATAGCTATCATAGAGTTAGAGGGAGAGATTCGGCCGTTGGGCGGTGAACCGTCCATCTCGTACTGTACTTCAAGTTTCCCACAACATCCGACCAATCTGGTCCTCTATTGCTCATTATCGACCCACATATACATACGGTTATCTCCTCAACGATTACTCCATAAACCATGTCCTTGGCAACTTCTACGGGTGGCGGCCTTGGTGGCGGTATGGGTGCTGGTGGTGGTGGATTGACCTTGGCACACCAGGCAAGTGCTGTGGCTCGTCCCTCAGCGGGCCCCCCACCAGGAGCATCGGCAATCCCCGATGATATGGGTATGGATGGTGGACCACCCTCATCAGCGGCAGCAGCTCTTGCAGCTGATTTAGTCGATAAGCATCAACAGCAATTGAGTTTGGCACAGGTTCGAGACTTGGCACGGTTTCCGATTGTCGCTGTGGATTTGTATGCAGCGAATTCAGATGCTATTCAAGTTGCCGGCTTTTCACCGAAACTTTCAGCAACAACATCAGACGATGACGACGCCGCCGCAGGTGCTCCCGAAACTTTTTTCGTAGGAAGTATCAAGGACGAAATTTTCTTGAAAACGACAGAACAATCACACAAGACATTTCGGAAATGGTTGTCTCAAGATCGAACCTTTGAAGATCTACAAAGGGATGTCTTGACAGGAACAGGTACCGACACCAACACTCCCCAGAAGCAGCCAAAGAAAGACGACAAAAATAGTACTAGCAGCGCGTCGTCGGTTGTCATTCAGAGTCCACAACAGTGGTTAGGGATCCGACGACTTTCACAGGCCCCCGAATCCATCAAATCCAAAGTCCAATGGGAGGATGATGAATCGACAACAAAAAGTCCTATCGGTCCTGAAACAGCCTCTAGTACTCAACCAGGTTCAGTCATTATGGGAAATGGAAGTCTTGATGGGACGTCTGCCCCCCAGGGCGATGACTATGATCGAGTGGTGTACAAACTCAAATTATGTGAATCGAAAAAAGCATTGACAGTCCTCCCGGAAGAAATGACAAAGGTCGTCTTCCAGAATGCTCAATACGAGGTGGCTAAATTCTATCATGATCGTATTAAGAAAAGCAAGGACTTTGATTCTGATGATGTACCAAACTATCCCTGTGCTGTGGCGGTCCCTGCCATAAATTGCCACGATAGTAGTATTGAAGCACTCTTGGAGGCTATGGGAGGGACTGGTGTCGTATATCAACGTAGTATTTGTGCATTGCAGGGGGCACTGATGGATACACATACTCTTCCAAACAAACAACCGACACTGTTTGATCATCTTCGTGTCATGTTGACGAAACTTACCAAGAAGAAGGATCCTGATGAAGAAGCCGATGAAAGTATGTTAATCCTCCTCACGGGAATGGCTCAAGATTGTGCCGAAGCGACGGCTATCATGGTCTCTGCCCCCCGGGTTGGGATGATGAACAATGATATGTCATGGGGTGGTTTCAAAGTCTTGACGAATGTCTCCTATCGGAGTCCAACTCCCACCAAAATCATTGACAAATGTATTAGTGAGCTCTTTGATACTCTGGATACAATCGCTCCAGAGGCGGGGACTCCCGTTGCCTTTGTCTCGTATGGGACCCCCGCAGAACAGGGAACGATTCAACTCAAATGGAAGACTCTACAAAAGTCGTTGGAAGATTGGGAGGAAGTCCCCTCCTTTGCGTCTTCTCCACAAGCTGTCGCTATTGGGACAGCGTATCTTGGTGCAGTCAGTCATGGTCGAGTAAAGCAAATCGTTCACATTCCGGGAAAGAAACCAAAGGCAGATTTAGCCGTCCATGTACATAATGTTGCACCGTGTGCAGTCGGAGTCACGATGCATTATCATGGTGGCGGCGGCGGTACGACGAAGACGACTGCAGCATGGACACCCATAAAGACAATTTTCGACTTTGATAGACGGGTACCAGCAGGACCATATGGATTAGAATTAATTGCTGCCGAATGTCTTGTGTATCGAGAAAATCCCACCGCCAAGGAAACTCTCTCCGATGAAGATTTAGTCAAGGCGATTACCGCCAATGAAGGGGCCAAATCGATTCCGAAACGAGAACAGGCTGCATTAGATTTACGTGTTCAGATCATGCAAAAGTATACAAGAGATGGTGAATGGCATAAGGTGGGGAATGAAATGAGTCCACTCGTGACTCTGGATAAAGATGAGAAGAAGATTGCTTGTGAAAAGGTGTTACTAGAACTCTCTTTGGGAACGACTGGAATGATCTCCAATGCTTTGACTGGAGAACGGTAAGTGCATATATATTCATCAAAGGCTCCTGTATGGGGACGTTATTGGTCAGATGTACAGGCTTGTCTCACTTGTTGGGTTCTTTCGTTCCTTCGTCCTTTACGTACGCAATCACACCCCTCAGAGAATCCGTCGTCCAAGCGAATATTTCTGCAAGAAACTCCAAACTTCGATACTACATTGGTATATTGGCAGCGATTGCCTTTTTTGGTGGCCTACTCTTCAAGAGTTGGTATGAACAATACGTCTTTGAACGTGATACAGCTCGTCTTTTGGCATATTACAAGAATGTCGTCCCCGGAAGTATTAGTGATGGCGATGTTCGGAACGCTCAATACTTGGTTTACAAGTATCGGGGGAAGAAGGAAAAATTATGGAAGAATCTAGAAAAGAAGTATGGGATTGCTGTTTTGGATACACACGAATGGCCAGATTCAGGAAATACTAATGACTCGAAAGGACAGGGAGATGATGAGGAAGAGGATCTAGATAAGCCCGCTGATGACAATCATGATACCACTACCGATTCTACGAGAACAGAACAAGATTTGTAAAGATGGATTCGTTTGAGATACACCCCTCTCAATATTTCTGCTCGTAGATAGTCATAGTTTTCCGTCGAGAACAACAAGTCCCGTTTCGTTTTCTTCGTATTCGGCATGTATGGGATGACATTCCCTACGTTGCGACGCGATACCAAAACTAAGGGAACATCCTGACACAATACCACTCCCCTCCCCGCATTGGTCCTTCGAAATGGAATCTTCCTTTTCGCTTGAATACCGTCCCACTTTCTTTCAATCGTAACGAATGGCTCCCTTCGTTGCACGAGATTGTTTACAGCACTAATAACATACAAGACTATACAAATATACAGGTAGCAATATTCTAGCATGAGAAAGATGTAGCATGAGATCACAAGGAGAACCAAGGTTGTTCCCTCTTGTAGAAAAACCAATTCATCTTTTCCTCCTTCTTAAATGGGGACACTTGTCCATCCCATTTGTTGGGCATTCTTGTTTTGTAACGTTTGAAACACCTGATTTTGTTGTGATCGGACAGGTAACGGACCAAGATTCGATCTTAGATGTTGTTGCTGTTGTTGTTGTAGCTTGGAATAGGTCGGATGGTACATTTCCGGAGTTGGTGGTGTCAGATTCATATAAAAGCCATACCCGAGTTGGGGCGATTCGGTTCCATCTCTAGGCGCATCACCATAGGGACGCATGGGAAGGATTAGACTGGTTTTAGCCGCAGTCATCTTTGGAATATATCTTGTCCTATCCGGTAATTGTGACAGTGTGTCCGCATCATTCTTGATGGACTCTGACCTTCGAAGGGCTGACTTAACTGGCTTGGGTGCGCTTGTTGTGGTACTGGAACTATATGGACTTGGTTCATGCCGTACACTCTGATTATTTCCCATAATAATTTATTCGGTTCGATTGAGGAAGGGAAACAAAACGAGGGACAGAAGAAAGTGAGAATGACTCGTGTGGCGGTGGTAACAGATAGGGTGCACAGAAGGTGATGGGTCGATGATGATGGTGGTGGTGATTTGATGCCGGAATTCGGCATTCTTGGGTGCAGTTTGGCGGGCTCGCGAAGGGTGTCAAAATTGGACGAATGAGCGCTATGACGACGCCGTTTTGGGATCGGAAAAACAGCCATGTATGTAGCATTGGGATGCCCGTTGAAGCTCTTAATAAAAAAGTCGCAGCCCATAACCCGTTTGATGGATTTGTCCCCCACGTAGACAATGGCAGCTGTTCTCCAGACGTAACCCCTCTCTTTGTGTTTTTTCCTCTTCCGGAAGCGTATGAAAGGCCAACTACGCGTACCCCTGCAACGTTGTTGTCGTTGTTGTTTTCGAAATCTTCCATGGGAATCCAGCAGATCATGAAAGTATCATCGCTAGTATGAAGAGTTCGGGAGCAACAGATTTCGTATGCTACCAGTCCGCCCAAATTTTTGGCGAGTGTCTCTCTCTCTCCGACCACTTAACTAACGGCGAAACGACTCGACTCCGGAAGAGCCAACCAACAAACCAAACAAGAAAACGAAATATTCTGTCTTACCTGATCGTTGTATTCCACTAGATTTTTGCCACTTTCGTCTGACCAACTTAAGTTTTTCCGCTTCATCTCTGCCGTACATGAGCATGCCGATGAACAATCTTCATCCGATACGACCGTCGCCAACGGTGCTTGCCCACTGCCAAGGAGAGCGGAGGGAGGAGGAATGTTTTCTTCATGTTGTGGAGGTTCGCTCACTGTGCGGGGTAAGGCTCCATCTAATTCATCGTCGCAATCGGTCTCGTCGCTCGAACTTTTCCCACCACCACCTCCAAGGACACCTCCCAAAATCCACAAGGGCGCTCGCACAAATGCCGAAAAGAGATTGAAGTCATCAATCCGATCCGCTTCGATTGGTCGATCAAATGCCATTATGGTCTATCAATATCTCTAAAGAATAGTGTGTGGTATCTTTGGTGGGTGAGTGTCACAACCAAAGAACAAACGGATATCGGCGCGGGCGGGGTAAGGAGAGTGTATATCCCAACCAGAGACAAGTTGAATGTTGGACAGCAAGGCGCAAAAATACGAAAGCCTTCGTTTCTAGCCAATTGAGGCGGATGGTTGAAGCTGGTGGATCGAAGAAGAGAATACGATTGGGCGAACTCCTTGACACTTTGACCAGCTCGCCATTTCTTGTGACCAAGAATACATATCACCAATGACGCGAGGGCTTATAACACGCGGAAGAGGCATGCTCGTTTTGCCAGGTTCTTTTGCCCGCCGCGCCAACCCTACAACGGATGAATCGATTTAGGCTAACAAACGGGACTCGCATGCCCGACCTTTGTCCAATGAACTTTCGTGGACAACCACCTCACACAGTCAGCAGGAACGAACCGAAAGATACCACGCGGCAGAAGCTGGCTTCGATTTCGCAAGTAGGATCAGGAGCAGCAATCATCCCAGTGAAGACGTAAAGCTTCATCTCCCATCACCCGAACAGCTTACTGGTTCCGCCATGAGCTATTCAGGAATCGAATCCGTTCGACTTCACCGGTCGGAAAATGGAGATCCGGGGGACATGGATGAAGACAAAGACGAGAATCGAAAGACGACGCCAGATTGTGTGCAGACCGAAAGCAGCTGACTCACGAGATCATACGTTTGTTCTTTCGTGAAAGAGAAAATGCCGACACCTCGTAGGAAGGAAAACTCCAGTCTTCAAGCAAAAACTCGGAACTGCGACAGCTGATCGTACCAATGTTCATGCACTCGCGTCACCAGCCAGATCAGCACGATCAAGACGAAAAAGAAGGTTTTTTCCGGAAGCTCTCTCTCCCTTTGTAGACTGCCACCAGTGGAATGAGATGACCCGTGTTGTGACATAAAAAATCCCGCGCGTTGTGACACCTATTTCGGCGAAAACAAAGAGGAAGTACCGATTCTCCCACATCCTTGAGGTACTCGTAACTCATGGAATGAAGTGGTAGAAGCAATATGACAAATTAACAATCAATCTGGATTCATCGGAAATGAAACGGAAACGTCTGGGAAGATAGTATCCCGCCTTCGTGCGATCGCCAAGGAAACGCTAAGTACCAGGCCGACGTGGTGATTTCACGATGACTGGTAGTAGACGGTGGACCGACGCGAAACTAGGAACTGAATGGGAGGACCACGCTCAAGCCAAAGAAACGAGTATTGACGGACTACGACTCACCCGCTTGTACAAGGTAAAGCCACCAGCGCGAAGAGACTGTTGAATGGACATTTGCTAAAAAAACTTGAAACACTCGAGGTTGGTTAAGGCTGTGAAGACGAATAATGAAACACCCATTTCTTTTGTCTCGAGATGATCGTTTCTTTTGTCTCAAGATGATCGTCCTGTGTGTGGAGGTCAGAGTAATGGAAGCTCATCAAAGCTCTATCTCATTGGCCCGATTTTTCGAGCACAGATCCTTGTTCCTAACAATTCAAAGTCGAAGACTATCGTATCCCGATCGAGATAGGAAACGGGGAACACAGATACAGCTTCAATAAAGAACAGTTGTCCAAGTGCCTGAATGCCAGTTTTCCACAGTGAGGGTGGGACGTCGTCAAGACTCTCATAGGGACCCTCCTCTAGTTTGTCATCCCCAAGAAGCTTGACCCAGGCCTTGTCGAAGTCTACCCTACACACTCGATCTTCGTCTTCACTACCATACGTCCCACTGACCGATAGCCATCCCGATCCGACGAAAGGGAAGGAATATCTGGCATGAGAACTCATTTCGCCATTTGGTTTCATGTAATAATAGACTGGATCAAACTTTCCTCGAAAAATTTCACCCATGACACTGATATGTGGAGCATAGATAATTCGCCATTTTCCATTGGCGATAGGAGTAAAGGATTGTGTCGATCCAGGAGCGACTAAAGGATTTTCTTGAATCATGTTCGTCACCAACTGAGTCCGTTCCTTCGTAGCACTATTAAAGGCAGTAGGATCATCCAATTTCTGAAGCAATTCATCCTTTCGAGTGGCCACCCTTGGATTCTTCTGCCCAATGATGGAATCTAAAAAGAAACCATCGGTACACGATGAATGGAGAGCCAAAAACAGAATCACAGCCCGGAAGGAGTAAAGTTTTCGCGTCATTCGTGATGGTAGCGTAAGATCTCTTTTGTTCAATTGTGCGACGACAAGTTCTACAATGCTATTACCGACTTTTATGCATCGGATTAGGCCATTCCACCGACGATAGGAACGCAATCGATGCAGGCAGACGTCCACTGTTGCGAGAGGAAAGAAAGAAGGTGGAGGCCTACGGTCGTTACTGTTAGAATGACGTAGAATGCTTGATGCCAACACGTACGTGATAAAATGCTCGCGCGCGAACAAAAAGTCGACTTCGCTCCGACATTCAAAGCGACAAAATTAGACCAATCGACATGTAGTCTTTCTACGACGCCAGCTGTTGGACGGAACAAAAGATGGGCTCTCCATTTGCACCTTTTTTCTCTACTCGGCTGTCTCGAATGTCTTCACCTTCCCAAGGGACTGTGATGTCGTGAAGCGCGTTTACAGTTATATCCCAAGCTTCCCCGCAATTCGAAATCTACCAGTTTTGTTGACAGTGAGTCATCCAGAAAGTTACCCCGTCCACTTTCTTTTCTTCGATTCAACCCAAAAGCAGTGGGCACACCTGAGCGAAACCAGTCATGAAGAATCGCGCCAAGGCGATGGCGAAGACGGTCTGTTGCCTGTATTTGTTGGCGGTACATTTCAGCAACGCATCTTGGGTAGATCCAGACACGCCC
>Ga0194115_10002568_pt1 | contig 21522 bp, 13 predicted proteins | sample TA2MahsurfametaG_3_FD_148656 | JGI IMG/M metagenome (GOLD analysis project Ga0194115, IMG submission 148656) | Freshwater microbial communities from Lake Tanganyika, Tanzania - TA2015002 Mahale S4 surface | ecosystem: Environmental > Aquatic > Freshwater > Lake | place: Tanzania: Lake... | reverse complement strand
TGGTCGAAGTTGGGCGCTGATAGTATTGATCAATAGAAGCATCCTTGCATCGTCCATTCTTTTAATCATGATTACGGGACTCGTCACACTCCCTTCTTGTGAGGCTTTCACTGTTGGGGTGCCAAAAGTTCCCATCGTCCCACAAACGAGTACTGTCAGCAGTGCCCACGCGAGAACAGGTACCACCCAACATTGGAGTATGAGGACGACTTCAGAGAAGAAAATCCATTGTCATGACAATTTCTCTTCTATGACGATTTTGGCTCATCCCATGGATCAGAATCCAGTAGTAGAATCATCCCCTCCTCCTCCGTCTGCTTCGCTGACTTCAAGATCAAGACTTATTCCATTCCTTGGCTCTTGGATGGTTTCATCATTTGTGCGACGTTTCTCTAGCTTTCAATTACAACCCTTCCTGAGACGAATCGTCATCAATGGACGAAGCAAGATGTTGATAAGGAAAATCTTTGCACGGAAAATTGTGGTGACGATGTCCATCTTCGTCATGATGTTGTTCGGTCGTGGTCCTACACCCTCCGTGGTTCATGCGTCCGACCATATTGTGGTGGGAACGTCAACAAAATCTGGTAGAACAACTTCTTCTACTATTACTGCCGAATCGACCATTATTGAACCTAACGATCTGACGACCGAGACGGACGTAATCATCCCTACTACGTCTGTGGTTTCGCGATCGTCTGGTCCATCTCTCGGAATGATTACCACCCTTGGAATTTCGACGACGACGACATCGGCTATGACTTTTCACATCTTTAGACGAAGAAGAAAAAGAGGAGAAAGAATGAGACAAGGACGATCCATACCCCCACAGGATTCTGACGCTACCAACATGATATCCTTACCCACAACCACCCTATCACTCCACGACGAAGAGGTCACGAATCTTCCTTCACAGCTGGAATCGAAAGCACCGTCATGGAATGTTCAAACAACGGTCATGTCGAGTGAAAATTCAAGGAGTTCCGCTTTGGCAGAGAAATCGAAGATGGTACGAGCAGAAGACGCCAGAAAGAACTCGGGTGGTGATGCTGGGGCTTCTACTTCTGCCAGTGGGAGAACAAAAGTGTTGCAGTATGACCCATCAATTCAAAAAGAAATTCATCACAATCTAGACATGATCAAGGAATGGACCTTTCTTCATCAGCCAGCTATGAATCAAGAGTATCCACTCCAAGATGCGATGTTTGTAGAGGCACGCCGACAACCAAAATCCATCGAAGATCAGGAACGGTTGGCATTCAAATATGGTAAGATTGATGATCTTTCTGAACGAGCCTTTCAAATACTATTGGACTTGGGAATGATTCGATCAAGTACGAAGCCGATGTTGGATGTGTCGAAAGTGAAAGAGATCATCGACACTGACCAAGACATACAATGAAAATGAAGGAATGGATGGAGGAATGAAATGAGCGAAAGAACATGAAAGTAAAGGAAATGAAGGAATGAAATGAGCGAACGAAAATGTACAATTAGAAACACACGTGAGCCTATTTGTGCATAGGAAAGCACAACTCTCTCTTTTGTAGGTGACTTGATTCGTTGGTCTTGTAACGATGACTCGAGAAAGCAATAGTACTCTCACCCCCATGGAAGTAAACTACATAGTTCACAACGGTTCTATGTCTGATAGTCACATTTGGTAGCTATATAATGACATTCTTAGGACGCCATTTGACCACTTTTGGGTATATTCGGATTAAACGATGCCATTCAAAGAGAGATTCAAGTTAGTTAGCATACGATCGAATCGAAATGTAAAGTCAAGGGGTTTAAAGAGATAAACTTTTCTGTATTTGTTGGGGACTCTATAATTCTTCTTTATTCGTCGTATAGGACCGACTTCATCAGGGAAAGAAGTTCCTTATCTTGTGTACCAAGTTCACCCTCCGCATCCGCTTCCTTGATGACATCATCAATCGTCGCACCATAGGCTTCCTTAAAGGCATCACGGACCTCCTTCATCTGATCCGCCGGGATCGCACCGGCATCCTTCATCGCCTTGAGTTGTTTTAACATTTCCTTTAATTGTTCAGGATCCATTTCCTCACCACTACCAGGACCACCTATCCCACCTAATCCACCTAGGGCATCCATATCCATCCCCTTCATCATTTCTTCCATCCCCTCTAGGCCTTCACCTGATTTTAGGGCATCCATCATCTTCTTCTGAACTGCCTTCATCATCAGACCTTCTGCCTTCTTTTCATTGATTTGGAAGACATCTTGAAGTAAACTGACACGATTTTCAAAGTCTTCATCTAGATTCATAAAGTTTGTCATCCCCGAAGCAGCATAGGCACTAAAGAGTTGTTCCAATGTACCCTTACGTAAGTCGCCACCATACGTCACTGGAGTGATGACGACGCCTTCGGCAATCGAATTGTATAATGATGAGGCATGCATCATAAAATCGACGACGATTCCGATAGCATCGACAGAAACTTTTTCATCCTTCTCCTTTAATGATGTCGATGCGAGATCGACGATATCAATCAACATACAATTGACGACATTCGCAAAGACTTCTGCTGCCTCCTGTTTCGACAAGTAAGCATCTTCTTGCGCCGATGTTAACATGGCACATGCCTCGTCGACATTGAATTCTGCCATTGGCATTTTACCAGGGATCGCTACAATTCCAGGAAACCGTCCGGGTGCACCATACGTTAAGATCTTTGCCAAAAGTTTTGCAAATTCGGGTGCCTTGGCGGTATTCGATACTAATACATCAATATCTGTTTCACGCCCATTCGTCTTCTTCGCAAAGACACCACGTTTCTTTTTCTTCTTTGGGATTTGAGCTGCCTCCATCGATGACTGTGCTGGTGCTGTTGACGGTTTTGGTGTACTAGCTTCTGTCTGCCATGAACCACCCACCGTGTCACTGTCTACGTCGTCCACTTCTTCCAGGGCAGGAGGGGATGAGAATCCACCCATCAATAGTTTGAACTGTCGTTGACGTTCTTCTTCATCAGCGATCGCCTTATCTCTCATTACCTTAAAGGCATATCCTCCACCAGTGACTGCGATGACACCCCCAGCGATGGGGATGGTTGGGATCCCCTTTTTATCTTGGCTGGATTTGGCTACAGAGACGGCACTCTTAGCTTCTTCCTTTCCAGATTCTGACAGACTTTCTTCTCCCGACGACGTGCCTTCGGATTCTACTACTGGGGAGGCTCCAAGAGTCTCAATATCACTCGATGATCCTGGAATCGTATCCAGGGCATCCAATGCCAACTGTTCCGTCGCTTCCGCTACACCAACCGCTGCCGACGTCGCAGCCGCAATAGCTGCGGCTGTCGCAGCCTTGGCTGCCTCTAACTGTTTCTTTGCTTCATCCTTTGCCGCCTTCGCTAGTGCCTTGGCCTCCTCTTTCGCTGCCTTCGCCTCTGCCTTGGCTTTTTCCTTTAATTCTTTCGCCTTTTGTTTGGCAGCAGCCTTTTCTGCCTTGATTTTCTCCTCGAGATCATTCGACTGTTGTTTCACATCGGCCGAAGAAGCCTTTGGACTTTGTGCCATCTTTTCCTTGACACTCATTTCACCTTCCTTTGGTGGACTGATTTGACCATACATCTCTAGATTTTGATTGTATCTATTGGCATACGCGGCAGCTTGAACGGCAGGGAGTTCCAAGATCCCTGCGATCTTATCTTGATGGGTTCGGAAGTATTCCAGCGGGTCCATATCCCGATTCTTCATATCGGTGACCATGGCCTTGACCATGGCTCGATTGTGTTGTTTGAGATGGGCATAAGACTTTTCGGGACGACGTTCTGCCATGTCCCTCTCCATAAAGAATGGTGTTCCCGGAACTGTGGCAGGATCAAGACCCTTTTCCGCCTCGAAGACACGTCTTTGACCCTCCATATCTGTAAAGGGACAGATCCCACGATCTAATAGGTCATACTTCGTCTGTCGGATCCGATTCAATCGTTCTTGGGCTTTCGCATCTTGATTCGCTTTGTATTGTGCTTCAAATCGGGCACGAGCGTCAGGACCCTCCGAAGCCTCAATCTCCCTTCCCTTGGCACTAAAGGCATTCAACTCCTGTTGTGCCTGAGCTTGCATTTTCCGTTGATGGATATCCAATGCTTCTGTTAGTGGATCTCTTGCTTCAGCCTTGGGTATAGCCATGACTGGTGCCGATGCTTGAGCACCCTTCGGAAGTGATGTGAGGACAGACGATGCCAACGTAACGAACGCCACAGATTTCTTGGCATTGCTAAAGATTCGTCTTAGTTTCGATGGCCTCTTTCTATCCAGAACATCATCCGATAGATCATCTTCATGTGCAAACCTTGCAGATATCGATGGAGATCGTTGAAGGTCGGTAGCTCCTCCATCGTTTATGGACGAAATTTGGTTCCTTGTTTTGGAAGCATACGGCGTTACGAATGCGTCAGATGTGTGTAGAAGGACGGCTAGGACTGCCAAATGAGAAAACTTCATGGTTTCCTTCTTTCTATGTATAGTAGCGGTTTAGGGTTGGATTGGAAGAGAGAGGAAAGTCTGTACACTGATTACCTTCCAAGGAATGATTGGACTTGGGGTGTTCCGATGTCACATGGATGGATACAGTTGCCTTTGTGGAGAGTGTTGGATGATGATGGCATGGGCATCGGCAGGTCGGATGACACGTGGATCTTTGGACAGACATACAGACGTGAATCGTTGATGGTAGATGGTTGATTCGATCGAACGATTCGTCTGCCACCAACCGTCATGGTTGTTGTCTGTCCGTCGTTTGGTGAATTGCTGCCGACCGTGCAACTCCAGCATCGTTCACTTGTCGCATGGATTGAGATTTTCAGGATGCCGCGAAACCACAGGAGAATCCCGTAGTTAACAGTAAGCGCATAGATTATCGGACTTCCAAACTATCAAAAACAAGGGAATACTGTATCATGTTCCGATCTATGACGTCCTTGGCACTCCGTGTCAGCAGTACTCCTCTCCGTTTCAACAATAGTATTATTGGGACTTCCAATCTTGGAGCGATTCGATGCTTTTCCGATCAACTCAAAACGGGGTCAGTGAAATGGTTCGATACCAAAAAGGGTTATGGCTTTATTACTCCCGATGACGGAACAGATGATATCTTTGTGCATCAGACAGCAATTCATGCAGAAGGATTCCGTTCACTAGCTGTGAGTAATCTCTCTCTATTCGTTGTTTTCTGTTTTCGAAAGGATTCCTGATCTTGATGGGGGGGGCGGTATCTTTTCTGAAAATCTTATTGACTTACATCATCTACCTTTGTTTATTTTTGTTTTGTTTTGTTTTGTTTTGTTCGGTCCCTATCTTCGTATTTTCGATCGCGGAATTATTAGGATGGTGAGGTGGTCGAATTCTCAGTAGTCATGGACAAGGGAAAGAGTAAAGCCGAAAATGTTACTGGTCCTATGGGTGCCTTTGTACAGGGTGCACCACGAAATCCTCGTATCTACGCAGACCGTACGGGTGGTGGTGGTGGTCTATATGGCAGTGGTGGTGGTGGATCCTACGGAGGTGGAAGAGGAGGAGGAGGCGCTGGTGAAGCTTAACTTCATCTTGCGGCGTGTATGCAAGGACGACATGGCGGTTTGGTCCCGATCACCCCACCTCTAGACGCTGGGTATTTTCGATGCGACCTTGGATTAAACTATAGAGAGGCTTAGCTCAATTTCCCAAATCTTGGCTTTTGGGGAGAACTGTTCATTGGTCTATACATTTGATCACGATTTTCTTGCCAAAAAAATTTGGAGTATATCGTACTACGGGTAGTCATGAAACATATTCGCAAAAGTCTTTATTACGGTTAGAACAACAAAGCCGATCGTCGATAGAATAGTCCAACGTATTAAGAAGCAAACACATTGTTTTTTTAACATAAGTCAATTTTCTTTTTTTTTCTTTACTTGGCACACGGAGAGTAATAGACAGTCGTCACGAATTTGGTCTTGAATCTTTGTGTTATCCCCAATACCATCATATTGTCCTTGATTGCCGTACAGTACAAATGATTAAGTGCAACATGCTGCGGTACGGGCAAAGCGGCAGTATCTTGTAACTGTGGTGGCTTATTCAGAATGATATGCCGAAGGTGAGGAGGAAGGGGTGGTGGTTCCTTAGTATAATCATCAAGGTCAGGCATCGTATGACAAAAGACTTCCCCATCCTTATCCGGTTTGTTCGTCGTCCCACCCGAAGTAGCTGTTCCACTACCAGCACCACCCATCTCTTCGGAGGCTTCACTACCAGCATCACCATCGGGGTCGGTAATATCACCGACATGGCCATATTCCGCAGCTGACTTTTCACGTTCAAATTCACGATCCCCGGTATAGGCCTTGAAATCAGATACATCAATAAAGTTATTAATCCGACCTTCAATATCGGCCACAGTGGGCTGATCAGGTGCAAATCGCCATTCATCATCGACGATGAATTTAAAGGCATGTTTCCCACGTTTCAAATTATGGATATAGGTAAAGTCATTCCCTGACCGGTGCATAGGGATTTGACGTGACCATCCATTAAAGGTTCCTGTAATATAAACCTGTCGACCACCATGTTCCCATCGGAAGACAGTCGGGACGGTATCATCATCTAACCAATTTTCAATCGGTACTCCCGATGTTCCACCACCACTTCCTCCTCCCGCCACAGCAGCCCGAGTCTGCTCCGAATCTAAAATATGCATCGAGGAATCACTTCCAGTCCGTTTCATCGATTGCTGTTGATGATGAAGATGTTGTTGTTGCTGCTGGTGCTGCTGTTGATGATGATGCTGCTGGTGGTGCTGCTGATGTTGATGGGGGGTATGCTGACTTTGTTGTGTATGATGTGAATGATGATCATATCCTGAACCAGGTGGTGGCATACTGTATCCATAGGCACCAGGAGGCATCCCTCCTCCACCACCTGGTGTTGACGATCCCTGGCCGCCTCCGCCACCTACGGGTTGTTGATTTCCCATTCTTCTTTTTCTTTTTCTTTTTCTTCTTCTTCTTTTTCGCCGTCGTTGTGTGTGCCGATGATGGTGATTTGCGAACCAAGATTGTCTCTCTACTGTTTAGACGTGTACTGCTGTTAACCTCGTTCGCTGTCACCAAACAAGTGAAAGAAGGGCAATCACCTAGACGACGTCCACCCACATAAACAAGGGAACCCTTCCCAGCTGTTGATAGTACTGAACTGGGACTACGTAGCGACCAAGCAAGTAGCTGGAAAACTATTGGATGCCAAGTGAAATGCTAGCGATTGCAGTTACTACAGTGGGCACTCCGGTAGAAACACTTTCCTGTCGTTGCCAAGAGGGTCATCCACCCCCATCCGTATCGTCGAGCGTCGTCATTCCACTTGTACAAAGGAGACACCGTAATTCGGGGTGTCAAAGAAGGATCCCTTCGCCACCGGACGACGTCTTCATCGTGGTCCAGCGCGTGAAAGGCACACGGGGTACCTTTTACATGTGGGTGCAGAGTGCGGAGTGAAGAACCATACCCCACTGTTTCCGTTATATTGCTTTTGCTTTTAACGGCCTCCGTCTGGCCCCCTGACGGCAACTACATAAGATATGGTAGGATAGGATACGTACCTATGAATATGAAAACGAAAAAATTCCGCGCAAATGTGTGGCAGTTTTCCGGGTCACAGATCCGTTGGGTTGATTGACGATTCTATCGAAAACGAGCGTATGTGAAGACAGTTCCGAACTAAAAGGGCGTAAAGACGAAATTCACGGTTCGCGCCCCCTCGAAGGCATCCGGAGACCTTGGGACGTCGTCACTCTACTATTGGAGTTTCTACTATTCCAATATAATAAATAAAATAGTCAATGTAGGAAGAAGGAGGTCCCCGTTTACTTTATTCGTTTGTACTTAGTTGTATGGATGCGGCTGTACATCTTGTCAATGGAATTCGAGGCGATGGCAAAAAGAAGAAGAAGAGTGATGCATTGAAAAAAGAAAGTGATCTGTGGATTCCTTTCTGGTGAAAATATGTAGTTTGTTTTGTTTTGCCTTTCGTTCCTTCGTTCGTTCATAATACGAACGAGTGAAGAAGATAGTGAACCCCAATATATAAAAAAGAAGAAAAATGGATTCCTTGGTAACCATCGCAACAGGAACGAAAAAAGGAAAGCTTCTCACCATCGCAGTGTAGAAGGATACGAAGGAATTGGAATAAAACTTGTAGATCCCTTTCCTTCCAAAAGAGCCTCTTGATATCGAGTACGTTTCATAGTCAACTTTGGACGCTTGTTGTTCTCATCATGACCATCATCATCATCAACATCCAAGGGACAGAGTTTCAATCGTTTCGACTGATGGAATGGATTCTTCTGGTTCTGTTCCTTTGGACGTGACGGTGGTGACAATGCTCGGAAGTTAACTCCAAAGACTGGAGTCGGTGTAAAGTTATCAAGACTCACAAAGCAAATCCGACGCGAGGGCGATGGAGGCGGAGGTGGGTCTCGTTGTGGTAGGGATAGGACCATCCTTGTAGTAACGGTTTCTTCTTGATCGTGCCGGAGGTGGTGCTGGGATAGTACATCGATGTCGTTCTTGTTGACGTCGTCGCTATCCTTCCATTCCACGTCCATCACATCTGGAGAATTCCATGCTGGACGTTGAGTCGAGTCTATCAAGACGGACTGTCGTCTGTGGGGCTTGTTCAAGATCTTGGTGGTAGTGGTACTCGTAGGCGTCCAAAACCCAGATTCGATATAACCCAAGGAGGATAAGTCATCACGGTACCAGGATGGGTCTTGTACAGTCCTCGGATCGTTTTCATTTTCAATTAATGAAGGACGATACGAGATACCAGGCGGAGTTTCACACTTCATCATTGGACTACCGGTAGTAGTGGGGGTAGTATCGATGGGTTCTTGATCATCATTTTCGTCTCGCTCGTATCGACGAGGAATGATCGGACTGTCATCTCGTCTTCCTAGTATTCCCGATTGGGATGGAAGGAGGATAGTCCTAGGTCGAAGGGGTGTCCAGAACATAGTGCAATGATAATGATTGTTTTCTTGCGATGTTGTACTTACGAAAGAGGGATACATCGTCGTAGTCGTGGTGTTGAATCGAAAAATACTACTACTACGGAAAAATGAGAGAGTGAACAAAACCGAATCGTTTCTCTTTCTCATCACTGACAAAAGCTGTTTGAGAAAGAAAAACCAAGCGAAAAGATAAAAAAGACGCATCGTATTTTGTGTTTTCGATTCACAGTCAGGAACGTCCGCGAAGAAGCCTTTAGCCGTTATAATAGCGCTACAAAGAAGGATATGCCGGCCCAAAAGTTTACATATAGAGACTATTGCACATGAATGCATTGTCCGTTCGACGCCGTTCTCACTGGTGTACCCCGGTCATCTGCCGTCACGGAATAGCCCTCGATGTTTCGGAGCACTAAGTAAAAAAAGTGCCGCGGGACTCAACCTTTACCGCGTTATCATCGCGTCGGCACTTTTTTCTGTGCCGCGGCACTTTTTTCGTTACACGTTAGTGCCGCGCCACAGATTCAGCCCCGACTGTTTTACCATCACGAAGGACCAGCGCGGGAAGAAAACCAACGAAAGTGTACTCGGTGTGCTGAAGTTGCAACGGACATTCGATATATCCTATATATAGTCGGCATTTAACGGTCATTTCGCGGACGTTCCAGGCATAAAGAAAATATCAAAAGTCCCATCCATTTTCTTCCAACGTCCCCGAAAAGAGGCGCAAAGGTTCCCCGTTGTTTCCTTTTGGACCACTGCGACTACTGAATGATGACGACGAACAAAGAAATTGCAGCCGGATGCGGCGAATGCCGGAACTAGGCACATACAAGATTAGGTCCAATAATCAGGCATCGAACAGTTCGTCGAACGATGTGGTGGATTACCGTATTCACAGTCATTGACTCAGAAATGACCGATGTGGCAAACTTATAACATACGAGGGGTTCGCAGGTTCTCCTAATGACTTGGGTCGGTGAACGTGGCGTATTTCATCACGTGTTCTTGACAGTGACTGTGAATACGTTTGAAAGGCTCTGCAGTAGTTGCCTTACCTACTTCACATATCTACGGTACTACGCAGCGCATAGCTCGGTTGTTACTGTTACTGTTACAGTTAGTTCGCTGTTCACAGTCATCTCGGGGTGTTCCGCCACGACAAGAAAATTCAAACCGGGCTCGGGCCGAGTGCGTTGTTCGGGAACCCCGAGAGATGTGAGAATGAAAGTGGAAGGCGTAGTCTCTAGAGCACATCCCATCTCAAAGGAGAATCTAAATTGAAAGAGATATACTTCAGAATCATCCCCGTTGGGAGAGATCGATCGTGAAAAATAACATTGACTCGGAAAAACGTCACATGAAGAAATTAGAACGGAATTTTCGGACTGTCCTCTTGTGGCGAGCATCGATTTTGACTAGTTGTGTGAATCGGTCTACGATTTATGCATTTTCTGGGATTCATAGGCCAGAAACAACAACAAGAAGTCAAGTTAGATATTATCATGATACATGTCGATTCATGTCAAATGATTTTGAAAATTTGATTCAAGCTGCGAATGCTGAAGCGAATGGTGTCGTAATGGGGGGAGACTTTGCAGGCTTAGCCGCTACCTTCAATCCTGGTGATGGATCCTTCATCCCAGTTCCAGTCCACCTAGTACCGAATGCCCTATTAGAATGGGGACAAGAACCAAAATGTTTGGAACTTTTAGTCAGTGAGGAGAGTAATGACGGTGAAACGATGACACGGCATACGATTACTGTCTTACCTGGGACTGGATGTTCCATCGATAATCTGGAAACAACTAAAGTCGATGATACGATTGATTTATCTTCCAAATATGGAAGAGGAACGAATGTGGTTGGTCTGCAGTATGAAGTTGGAACGAAGAAGAATGCGTTACGATTAGAAAGTATTTTTGGTATGCCCGATGGATATCGGATGAGAGTCCTATTGGATGTCATCCCATCGTCATCAACATTTGCAGTCCAAAGTCCGATGGTCCTTGCATTAGAACGAAGGACGAATACCTTTAGTTCTAGTGGGACGATAGCAGATGGTGGTGGCCTAGATGGACGGACAGTATCAATGTTATTGGGAGAATATCTTCGACGGTCTCGGACGTTTGTAGATGACCCACCGCTGGATGGATATCATGAGAATAATGATCTCAAACATGTGAGTTTACCTGGAAATGTCAGTATCGCATATGGATGGATTACTGATGGAGAATGGGTAGTACAGACAAGTCACGTCCATGAGGGTATCCGTCGTGTCCTTTCTAGACGATTCCTCGTCGTCCCCACGACAGAAACAGAGTTAGATTTCGCGGTCGATTCATGGACGGAAGACTACGTACCTGGTAATCTATAACTGTAAATAAGCGATCTACCGTCTCAATGAGCCTTGTAATATATGAACGCTCTACTCGGTATGTACCAATGCGCGACTTGACTGTTGCCATAGGATTCTATTAACGTGTAAAGTATCATGCCTTGACCTTCAACAAATAGGCCTCTCTTTTTTTAACAAATAGGTCTCTCTTGACGATTCTACTCGGTATATATAAATTTGCGCGACGTGACCCCATAGGATTATAATTAACTTGAAAAGTATCGCGCTTTGACCTTCAAAAAGGTGTCTTTGACGATTTCATTATGTTTCGTAATCAGAGGTAGACGTGGATGCTCGTTCGAAGTCTTCCCGGACGACTTTTGTGCCAAGACGGTCAACTGTGCCAAAAAGTCATCAATATGGTCTAACATTTTTTGTGATGTTTGTCCCCAATATTGTTGATGCATAGCCTGTTTCGTTTGGGAATCACCATTCATATGAGCGGTATAAAATTGTCGTTGCTGACTTACATCGACATCGCCAAGAAGTCGATATAGTAGGACATCCCAAACTTCTTCAGATACGTCACCATTTTCCTTGTAAAATAACATCCGATTATGGGAATATCCCATGTCTTCTAATTCCTTCGTGACATGGGGGATGGTAATTTTACAAAATATTGCTGGTGATGTCTCATCGACAAAGCCATATCGAGCAAACAAAAAGGATGGATTCGTTGGATCACCATAGCTCATACGCAGCGGAGAACCGGCGGGGACATCACGCGTCGTTTGGGCATAACAATTCCCCTCCCCATCATACATCAAGGCGACTTCAGTTTCCGTCCCATGATTAAAATAGTCTGCCAACGGTACGATACGAAGATCACCGGATCCATCCTGTGCCTCAAATGCACGTGTATACACGACCTGGAAGGCCCATTTGATCAAATCCTTATTCCGCTTTGTTTGGTCACTCAAGAATGGGACCTTCTTGACATCAAGACATAACAAATTCGTTCTTTCCTTGAGCGTAATGGACCGAACGAATGGTGGTAAACACTCGTAGCATACTGACGTCATACTAGCACCATTGGTGTAAAACCGAGGAAGGGAATTCAACCACGGGTACCAGGGAGAGTCTTGTCCCTTTTCATATTCAACCAATATCTTTACCATTAGGTAAAAATATCGAATCTGATCCGTCACCTCCAAGCTTTCCAAGAGGCTATCAACATCATGCATCCGACCAAATTCCTGTGCCGCTCGATTACTAGAAAGGATCATCTGGCTGGGGACGTATAGAACCGGGCTATTTGCTGGGATATTCTCCGTTGTCACGGCGTAGATATCCATACCGTCATTGCTTGTAAGTTGGAATCCTCCCACTCTCTGGACTCCATAGGTACTAGCCCAGTCGCTCATTGTCGGTAAGTCTCTTGGTGCTCTCTCATCGATGTCTACAATCGTACTAACAGCCAATAATCGCGTTGTGGAAGAGTCCTCCAATAGAGACGGTGAGGAGCTAGACAACCTCCTACCCGACGTTGTTGCTGCTGTCGTCGCGAACGGTGTCGCGGCTGTCGTTGTTACCTTCGTCGGAACTGGCAAGAAAGCCTGAGTCGTAGAAGCTGTCACGACAGCGGCTACAAAGAACAATTTCACCATGTTGTGCTCTAGTGTAATAGAATCCTCAAGTGTAGTCCAAAAGTTGAGATATTCCGCAAATTACTTCGGTTGGCAGAGAGTGATTCCAACAGAAAATTATGCAAAATTGTTCGATGATGAAACGAAAGAACTTGAAGCCATCAGCAGGGACGCCACGAATGGGAACAGAGTGCGGTATTTCTTCTGCTCGCTCACAACTGTCCTGTCGAAAACGATACCCATCCCATAGAACAACGATTTGCTCGAGGAGAGATGACGACGACAGAGATTTTTTCATTTCCGGTTGGTTTATCGACGACTGGCGAACAGAAAAACGGTCGATGACTGACGTGTTGACCCCAGGCCACAATGTCGTGGTTCGTGTTGAGAGTGTGTGACAACGACGTGACATCTGCCCAGCCGGCCCTGCGCGTGGACCACATATGTGTACACATACCTATGGTCCTATTCCTTCATAGGTAGGTATCTATATGGGCGCGACAAGGAGAGATACTGTAGTTACAGTTACTTGACTTCGGCCGCACCATCTCCGTCCCATTCCAGGATGGAAAAAAGAATACCGTGGGAAACATCAAAATACAAAACAAAGTGAGACTACTCAGGGGGATAGGTGTGAAGGAATCACAAAAATATCATTTATCGACCTTTACAAGTTAACTTCCATGTGTTGGCCGATCTGGATTATTTCGAATCTCCGTAGAAGCATACCTTCTCCATAAAATGCCTCCAAGCATGGCATCAATTCGTTCCAATTCCGAAAGATCATCACCTTCTGGAAGAGTCCTGGCTCCAAAGTTGTACATTAGGGCCTCTCTCCAGTGTAGTTCACTCGTCACCGTTAACGATCGATCATCTAACAATTGGGACTGTCGTTGGTTCTCCAAGTCATCTTCATCTTCTTGCTGACGTTCGCTTCGTTGTCCTGCTTCATTTTCTTCTTCATCATCATTGTCGTCGTCGTCGCCTTCCTCATCATCCGATGCTTCAATGGCAACGTTAAACCAGTTCCCATCTGCATCTTGTGCCCGTCGTAATCTGAGGTGCCTTCGTTGTCGTGGTCGATGGGGAAGACGTTTGGGCAGTGGGAATGAAGCGTAGAGACCCCAACAACTTTCCATAATGAACCCCCAGTTGTTGGTAGGACTTCGACGGACGACGTAGGTCGGTACATCTCGTCCAGCAACTGTAAATCGAACATACGATCCTTGAGGTCGATTGGGCATATCCATTGGTTGCGTCACAAAGCGCCATCTCATAGGATTAGTACCAGGTGGATCAACAAGATTCTCTCCTCCTCCCCATCGTTGGCGTTGAGAAAAGGAAGGAACTTCCAAACGGCCCACACGGCGAGGACTTCTACTACTACTACCTTGGACATCCGTCGCCGTACTGTTGTCGTCATCTTGATGTTGCAGAGGAGGAGGAAGAGATGGCGGTGGATGATATTCCTTGACAGTCCCATCTTGTAGGAAGACCATTTGACGACAGGGTAATCCCAGATACCATGGATCCCATGCCGTCCAATCAGTCCCGGCAGCTTCCTTAAAACGGAAATTCCAAATCGTTCCTGTATGGGTGATAGGATCGAATAGGAATTCATCTTGTTCAATATGATGCCGTTCCTTTGCATCCTGTAAGGATGCCCGATAGGCGGCCATTTTCGAATCGACAATTAATCGAGCGGCAGATGACACGTGGACCTTTGTTTTCCATAATACGTCACATAGGTTAGACCATCCCGCTGAATTCTTTGAGGCTATCGTTCGGAATGATTGATTAAGACATTGCATCTCCAATAGAGAATGGACATCAAGAAATGAACAAATAGTACAAATCACCTCCTCCGGTAAGGATTGAAGAGATAGGTGATGTTGCGACTCGTCAGCTTCGCCGGACATTTGTTCTTTCCTTTCTTCGTCGGTAGTCGTGCTAGGAGAAGCCACTCTAGCCGATTTCTTGTGAAGACGATATTCCTCGTCTTCCTCGTGATCGTGTGGATGAAGCAAACGTTTGCCAATAAGCTTTGCGGTGGGTTCCATTGGTTCAAGGGTAGAGGTTGTTCAATTGATTTTTTGTGCGGGGATGCAGTTAAATAGTCGTGAAAGGTACTAGGTATTCTCACAAAGCGTCGTAGTGAGTTTTGAGTGATGAGTGATCAGTGATCAGAGAATCTCTGCGAAGGTTGAAGGACAGGTGGTCAACGTGAGGAAAAGAGGGGATGACACGGGAAACCCGGGGTTTGCCCCGGGGGGTGTTCTCTATCGGAGACACGACAGGCGATGGGGGCAGATACGGCTGCGCGGAGACGCGCGGTCGGCACCAGATCCATCCATCGTTAGCAAAAGAAAACATCTTTTTTGCTTTCGAGTTTCTTTTCTTTTCAAGGCAACCGCATAAAGGGACAAGTAGTCGAGCCATACTTTCTCTGGTACTTTATATAGTTAGGAGGAACTACCAAACTCGATAAAGAACGACGATCCTAGGAAGTGTAAGGATGCTTTCCGAGTATCTACGGACGGTAGCCGAGGCTTCGGTGACTCTATCAGCGACTAAAGCGGAACTTTTCGCCAAGCAGAAGAATCAACCAGAAACAGCAGCATCAACGACGACGAGGACTACGACACTATCGACATCACAGTTAATCGATGAAATCGCCAAAAATTTGATACTAGCATGCGAACCCGACAAACTCCTCTTGGATACGGAGGGCCTCATTCCTATACCGTCGCAATCTAAAGACGACCCAGTCAGGGCTATCCTTTCAAGGAAGAACGATGTCAACGAGGATGATGATGATGATCCTCATCATTATTACGAAACACTTCATAATTTGTTGCAACCCTATCAACATCGTCGTACGGATTATCTACGACGATTGCTTCGATTTATGGCTCCGATTTCTATGCATGTAGCTATTCAAGTCTGTAACGACGTCACTCGAATGAAGAATAGCCGACCGAATCAGACGGGTCCCACAGTCGTCGTAGAATCACACACAGTAGAGAAGGAGATCGAATCTGCTGCCTTTCTTCTATTTTCCCATTGGTTACCCGTTGCCCCACAGTTAACGCCCATGGTCATGGATCTGTTTCGATCTATCTTTAATTCCAACGAAAGTACACCATGGACCACCGAACGTCGGGGGTCACAATATTATTCCTTTTTATTTGCCGAAGCAGCTTACAACCTATGTTCCTTCTTCGCCAACCGAGGTGAGATTGAAACCATCAAGTCATTATTGGATTGGACATTTTTGTTTCGAATGTTGGAGGTTTCAGATACAGAAATGGAAACTACCGAAGGAGATTGGAATCCACTCTTGTCAGTCTTTCTTCCCGAGGCCCTTCATTGGTATGCCGTCCGAGCATTGATTGCACTGATGGATTGGAAACCTCAGGTGGCACAATCCGTATTGGAACGACGGAATCTAGAAAGTGAGCAAGTACCTTGGCAGCAACATACATGGGCGACTGAAGATGAGGAACGAGAAATGCAGGATACCTGCTTTCGTGGCGTCACCATATTGTGGGGCTCAGAAGAATTCCATTTACCTTCGACAGATGAGATTGCTCCTTTACTCCCTCATTCCAACCATTTAGCCCATGTCGGTAACGGAGTTTTCTTTTACAAGGCGGGAAGCTTGACTTTGACAGCAAATGGGGGCATGGAAAATGTGACAACAACAGCAAATGACATGGGAGATAAGTCCCTGATACATACCCCGACGACTTGCGAAAATCTTGCGTTGCTGGGAGCTGCTCTCTGTCAAGAGCCCTACCCACCACCCATCATGCTTTGCGGGCCACAAGGATCGGGGAAGTCCAGTATACTCCGTGAAATGCTACGCGTTTGTAGACCAGGAGACTCACTGCTGGAATTTCATATCGATGATGAAACAGACTCGAAAACTCTGATAGGATCGTATTCGACAACCGATATACCGGGCGAGTTTGCATGGCGGCCAGGAGCGTTAACCCATGCCTCGAGAGAAGGTCGATGGGTACTCTTTGAAGATATAGATACCGTCCCAGTTGAGATACAGGCAACCATTGTCAAACTTTTGGAGGACCGATTACTACCGCTAGGAAATGGTAAATATGAAAAGTCTCATAGTGACTTTCGTATTTTCGCTACTTGTACGACATCCAGGTCTGGCCATGAAAATAAGAGCAGTCGAAGATTTAATTCAAGAACTGGAGCCGGAAGACGAATTCTCAGTCCGTCATTGTGGAGAAAAGTTCACGTTGAGCCGTTGCCCTTCTCGGAACTGAGAGATGTTGCTGTCGCCGTGTTCCCGCAAGTGCCGATTGCCATAATCGAAGTCGCCTTACACATGATGAGGACTTTAGACAGAAGTGGACGAACAGCAATGGAAGCAATGGATAACGAAGATTCGGACAGCTTTGGCAAGGCCAGCTCGGTGATCGATTCCAGATCACTTTCCATGTACACTGGGGGGCGGAACCCTTCGGTACGAGACTTCTTCAAACTGCTTTCAAGAATCGCAAATGGGATTTCCTTTGAACGAAACGCTACGTACTCCACGGAATTGCAACGCATGATTTGTTTGACAGAGTCTGTCGAGATTTTGGTCGGTTCCTGTCCCGATCCGGCTCTGAGGCACGACTTTGTTACGAGGATTGCGGCACCAGCATGGGGGATCTCGGGTCAGCTTGCAAGGGCATACATCGATAGTCGTTGTCCATCTACGCAGATCGCGGCAGACTATGTGGAAATCGGACGTGTACAGATTCATCTCGGGCGGCATTCCGACTTTGTCCGAAGAAAGTCGGAGACCTTTGCTCAAACGAGCTATGCGCTGCGGATAATGGAATCCATCGGTGTCTGTATTCGACAGAATGAACCGGTACTTTTGGTCGGTGAAACAGGTTGTGGAAAGACGACAATGGTCCAGCAGCTTGCTAGCATATGTGAGCGAGAGATGGTCGTCCAAAACCTCTCGCTCCAAACGGATTCGACGGACCTCCTTGGTGGATTTAAGCCGCTGGAACTCAAGAATGTCGCGAGGAGGGTCTACCTAGAGTTCGTTGATCTTTTTTGCTCGTCATTTTCACGAAAGCAGAATGCCGCTTTTCTTGGATTTGCAGCGACGAACCTTGAAAAGGAAAACTGGAAGAAGCTTGCGCAGTGCTTCCAAAGGGCGTCCGAGCTGGGCCTTGCAAAGATGAAGGAGCGCAAGCAAACGGAAGAAGGCCACCCTTCGAGAAAAACTCGAGATTTGACGGCTAGCTGGAAACGATTTAAGGATTCGGCAGCGAAGTTCAAGCGACAGATCATCTCTTGTGACGCAGGCTTGGCCTTTGTTTTCGCTGAAGGTGCCTTGGTCGACGCCATCAAGCACGGCAAATGGTGAGTAACTTGCAACATCAGCTGGTCCGTACTGGTGCTCCATCCTATCTCTGACACTATGCATGTAAGGGTACTCTTGGATGAAATAAATTTGGCATCTTCTGACACGCTCCAACGGCTGTGTGGGCTGCTGGACGATCCGACAGGGAGCGTGACACTTACTGAGCGCGGGGATGCATCCCAGATTCCGCGTCATCCGAATTTTAGACTCTTCGCTGCCATGAACCCAGCGACTGACACGGGAAAGAAGGACTTACCGGAGAGTATACGTGCCCGTTTCTCCGAACTATACGTAAATGAACTGTTGGATCCCGTCGAGTTGCGAAGTTTGACGGCAAGTTACCTTGATGGTGTGCTCCCTATGGACGGAAAACCGCCTGAACATCAGGATGTGGTCATATCGGTGGTAGAGGTATACCTCAAATGTCGACAGATGGCTGAGGCGGTTCTGTCCGATGGTGCTGGTCATAAGCCTCGCTACACTCTTAGGACCTTGACCCGAGCGCTGAAAGCGGCAAAGTCCATGGTTTTGGAGCAGAGGATCGCGCTTGCCAGGGCATTATATGAAGGCTTCCAGCTTGCTTTTGAAGGCGTACTTGATGCACCGTCTGTCGAAGCTGTGAAGAAGATCCTAAAGGTTCTTCTGCCTACGGAAATGAAAAAGTCAGACCTGGAGCATCCTGGCCGTCGCCCAAGTGGCAAGGACGGAGCAGCCCACGTGTTGGTCAAGCCTTTTTGGATAAAGACCGGGCCAAATGAGTCCGCCGACTGGTCCGAGGTTGCTTCCAACGGAAAATCGCGATTCATCCTGACGCCATCGGTGTCAAAAAGCCTCAGGAGGCTTGCCCGTGCCCTTGCTTCGGGCCCTTGGCCGATTTTGTTAGAAGGTCCAACTAGCGCTGGAAAGACAACTTTGGTCGAATATATCGCCGCGCGAGCTGGTCATCACGTCGTGCGCATCAACAACCATGAACATACCGATGTGCAAGAGTACACAGGGTCATTCGCAGCAGACCAAAATGGATCCTTGACATTTCGAGACGGTCTATTGGTTCAGGCCCTTCGTCGGGGACATTGGGTCATTCTCGACGAACTCAATTTGGCCCCAACCGAAGTTCTTGAGGCGTTGAATCGTTTACTTGACGACAACAGGGAGTTATATCTTGCCGAGACGAACGAAGTCGTCCGACCACATCCTGACTTTAGATTATTTGCGACCCAAAATCCTAGCAGTGGTGCATACGGTGGGCGCAAGCCTCTTTCTCGAGCGTTTCGAAATAGGTTTGTTGAAATCCACATGGCTGATATTCCAAGCGACGAGATGACGACGATTCTGGAGAAACGATGTGGGTGCCCCCCTTCCAGTGCGAGGAAGTTAGTCGACGTCATGATAGCCCTAAGGTATCAGCGGAGCAAAAGCAATCTATTCATGGGGAAGGACAGCTTCATTACTCCACGAGATCTGCTACGCTGGGCGGAACGAAAATCCTCGTCCAGGCAGGAATTCGCTGAACAAGGCTATATGCTCTTGGCAGAGCGGCTTCGTTCGTTGGAAGAAAAGGAAATGGTACAGTCTGTTTTGGAGGAACACCTGAAAGTCAAGCTCGTTCCATCTGAAATGTACTACGGGGAAACATCTCAGGCTCGAAGGGTTCTTCGTGATGTACTGCGGAATCCGGAGCTGGTCAATGATACCGTCGCGGGTTCCATAGCCCCGACAAGGTCACTCCTTCGACTTGTAACGCTTGTAATGACTTGCATTGAGCAGAAGGAACCAGTTCTACTGGTTGGAGGTAAGTCACCATACTCCAGAGAAACGTGAGTCCTTCGCATCGTACTTACTTACTCCATGTCGTCGCTCTCAAGACACTGGATGTGGCAAGACGACTGTAGTTCAGTTTCTCAGTCTTCTACACAAGAAGACCCTTTACGCTGTCAATTGTCACGCAACGACAGAGACTTCAGACTTGCTGGGTGGATTGAGGCCAGTTCGTGGTCGAGATCTTTGCCGACGTGAAATCTACGAAAAGCTACGGATGATACTCGTTTCTTGGTTCCCCCTCGAAGCCCTAGATAATTTGAGCATTCCAGCCTCTCTCCTCTTGAAGGACTTATTTGAAGATAAAGCATTCGCCGAAAATCGGGTACCAGGGCACTCGACAGTACCCGAATCAGCCATACCCGACGTTGAGACCATGCTATCGATTGCACGAACTCTCGCGACTTTACGGGATCAAAGTGATAAGGCAGGAGAATCAGGGAAAAATGAAGACCGTACCCACAAACGTCGAAAACTAAGCGCATCCTATGCCTCGAGCGACGAAGAAACGGCTGAAACAGGGGGCGAAGAAAGGGAGCTCGAGAACAAAGAAATGAAGGTAGGCCACATGCTTGAAGAAATTGAAGTTCTGACCCGAAGATACAACTCCCTTTTTGAATGGTCAGATGGCCCACTTGTTACAGCGATGAAAGATGGCCAGATGCTCCTGCTTGATGAAATGAGCCTGGCCGAAGATGCCGTCCTGGAACGCCTCAATTCCGTTCTCGAGCCATCGAGGACTCTTGTATTGGCAGAGAAGGGTGATGATGGATCGGCTGTGGACAGCCGCGTGATTATAGCTCATGACAGTTTCCGAGTCTTTGCGACGATGAATCCTGGCGGTGACTTCGGTAAACGTGAACTTAGTCCGGCGCTACGTAGTCGATTCACTGAGATCTGGGTCCCAGCAATTACGGAGCGGGAAGATTTTGAGCTTGTCTTGAGTCGCACTCTCAAGAGCGTGAATCCAGAAGTCTCCTCTCTGTTGATCAACAGAATGTTGAATTACGTTGAGTGGTTCAACAATACTGTGTGCGGTGATGCGTCCAGTCCGTGCGCAAACTACGATCTTAGCTTACGAGACATACTTTCATGGGCTCATTTCATTCAAGAAGCTTCTGAAGCGAATTCTCGACTCGAGTTATGGGAGGCATACTTACACGGTGCTGCATTGATGCATCTGGATGGATTAGGTCTTGGGGCTGGTCTCGCACTTGAAGACGCGGCTATCGTGAGGAGCCAATGTGTTTCCTTTATTCAATCACAGGTCTACAATGAAACTCATAGTGATGATAGAACAGAGAATATGATGTTT
>Ga0194115_10002566_pt1 | contig 21533 bp, 22 predicted proteins | sample TA2MahsurfametaG_3_FD_148656 | JGI IMG/M metagenome (GOLD analysis project Ga0194115, IMG submission 148656) | Freshwater microbial communities from Lake Tanganyika, Tanzania - TA2015002 Mahale S4 surface | ecosystem: Environmental > Aquatic > Freshwater > Lake | place: Tanzania: Lake... | reverse complement strand
CGCTAGAGAAGGGCAATGACGGCTACGCTTCCGCGCACGATCTGAATGACGCGATACCTTTTTAAATCAACAAAAACCATGCGCCATCGGCAGGCATGATTTTTTGTGTGTTTTATATGGTCAAGAAAAAGGGGGCTTTCTAGGCCCCCTAATTCGTTTACAGTTATGTGCCCGTAAATTCATGCCTAACATTAAACATCTCTCGCTCCCTCTTTCCTCTCCTGTCGCGCGGCCCGTGCGTAGTCTCCGCGACCGTGCTTTTCGTCTAGCGCCTGTTTTCGCGCGCTTTCGTCAATCCACGGCGCGCGTTTCGTGCCATTTCGATAGATGTTCCGTCCTTTTCTTTTGATTTTATCGCCGACTGGCAGCGCCTGAAAGCCGGTTGACCCTGTGATTTCTAGAGTGAATGTATGCTGCTGCTTCATCGCGCCGTAGCTGTCCGCGACCACAAGCGCCTCGATGGTCCGCTCGCCTAAAAATTTTGGCTTTTTAAATGAGCCGCCAAAAACGCTTTCGGAAAATTTAATAAAATCACCGATACAGGCGTCGCCTGTGCAGTCGATTGTGTAGTCGATTGTGTAATTTGACATTTTGCTATCCTTTTTTGTGTTTCAGTATCGATTGCCAGGCGGCACTGGCTAGCGTGATTTAAACTTTAAATCGCGCGCCGCATTGCACGCCGCTGAATAAGCTTTCCAGCGCTTTAAAACATAGGCAGCGGCATTCAACCGTGCCGTCTCTTCGGTTGTGTTAAGATAAGAGCCAAACATAAGCGCAATTGCCATATTTTGAACTTCATAGCGCGCCCGATTAATGCCAAGAATTTTAATTGCGTCATTCATAGTCATCTCAATTAACTCCGATTGCGATTGCGAAAATTGCGGCAAGAAAAAGTGCTAGCGCGAAAATCTCGAAAATTGTCTCGAGGGTGAAGCGAATCATAAAACGAATCCCGATTTGTCTTTCTTTGCACGATTGCCTTTAGGTGACAGCGAAACGACTACGCCGCGCGGATCAAGGTGACGTAAATCGTGCACATCGCCGTCTATAACAGGGAATCCGTGCCAGCTTTCCGGTTTTTCGCGAAACACGACGGCAACATTTCCACCCGCTTCCAATACTTTTAAGCAATCCGTAAGATTTGTTTCAGAATGCGAAAAAGTAAGGCAATAATTCTTCGGGAATTTCCCTGCAGCGTGTGCTAGCGCGCGCTTCACTGATTTTGTGTAATCGGTGAATTGCACGTCAGGGAAGCGCTCAACTATTGTTAATCCGTCGCCGTCTTTGATTGCCTCAAACGATAAATCGGTTGAGCCATTAGGGCGCACGCAAAGCTTCACACCTGCTTTTTTCGCTTTTCTGATTTCCGCATGAATTGCGCGGATTATATCGCGAAAATAGGCAGCGCGATCTTTCATAAAGCGGCGCGCTTTTTCTATGCGCGATTGGATAACAGACGGATAATATACGGCAGCGCCCGAATGCTGACCAAGGCACAGATTAATGCAACCAGGCGAAGCATGGGCGCATAGATTTCCAACACCGGCCAAGCTTGCGGGTGCCATGTAGTGAATTGCATTAATCCACCCGAACTCTTTTGCCTTTATCGCCTTGGGATTATCTGAAGAGAATATGCGGTTTTTCATTATTGTGCACCCGTTTGTGAAGTCGCGAGATTGCGACCATGACAATCTGTCAAGGTTGATCAAAATAGTCAAGCGGTTTATTGAAAAAAAGATTATAAAACCGTAAGGGCTTGAAATTGCAACAAAAACGGCGCAATGCAAACGGGGTGAAATACATTTCACGGATCGTTGATGGTGAAAATCATAAAGGGAAAACGTCAAACAAACGCTATGCGATCATCCCGGCTAGAGCGCTAAGTCACCCAGATATTGCACCGTATGACATGCTAGTTTTAGGAACTCTGGGCCTATTCGTGAGTCGATCCGGCGTGTCTTTTCCTACAATCGAGACAATTCGCGCCTACACCGGATTAAGCCGTTCTAGCGTTCTAAACGCTCTAAAACGTCTCACAATCCATAAGCTAATTAGAAAGCTACAACAGAAACGTTACCCGTCTCAAACGTCTAGATGGTTAACAAATCGCTATCAGGTGATGTTCAAGATCGACGACCCATTGCCAACGGATGAAGAGTTACTAGCTTCGATCCCATACGCGACAGACACGGTTGAGACTTATACTCAAAATGAGACTAAGTTACTGATAGCTCAACCGAAAGAGACTGAAGAACAGACGGAAAAGCTGAAGGGGATTGAAAGGGGTGTGCAGTCAGTGATTCAAACATACGGTATGAAGATAACCATCGACACACAATCCCTAGTAGCTCTAGCAGATAAAGACACTAGTCAAGACGCTATTGCACAAGCGTTTCGGATTCACCTCAACCGCTTCGGATCGTTGCCACCATCACTCGCCGTGCTGATTCAGCGTGGGTGTTTTGCGTGACAGGCACCACCCGCCCCCCCACCTCCGGCCTCTACTGCGGGGTCACCCACTCAATTTTTTTCCAATTTTCGGAGAACCGTCTTTTAGCTAAATTACGATGTATCCCCTCACGGGGATAGATAAGGGGGTTTGCGGTGTTTGAGTCAATATCTGTCAATAGAGTTTCAGGCTCGTTCCACAGGAGAGTTTATGGGTAGGGTTAGAATTATGAGGAGAAGTCTGGCTTCAGACTCGGATGACAAGAGGAATGCTGTTCTCGGAGAGATTGAAGCCATTGGATCGGCAGCCATTACTGATGTTCTCTCTTGGGATTCATACGGTAATGTGACAGTCAAGAACTCTAATGATCTGCCTCTGCATGTTCAGAAGTCTATCAAGAAGGTCAAAGTTACCCCAACTAAGGATGGGAACGCTATCGAAGTCGAGATGCACGACAAGATTTCAGCCTTGCGTCTGCTCAGTAAACATCACGGCCTACTAGAAGTCGGATCGGATGATCAGCGTCCATCCATCCTAGGTATCAATATTCGTGGCCCACAAGCCACCACAACCTACGAGATCAAACATGAAAGCCCCGAAGAAGAAATCACGGAATGAGGCAACCGAGTCTTTTGCCGCCGCTGGCCTAGACCTAGATTTTACTCAATCTCCTACCACTTGGAAATTCCTGAATAACGATGCCTTCTTCCGTGGGCTCCTCGGCCCCGTAGGGTCTGGCAAGTCCTATGCCTGTGCTGCCGAGATATTCCTCAAAGCCGTCCAGCAAAGACCGTCTCCGGTCGATAATACGCGCTATACCCGCTTCGTGATCGTCCGTAATTCGTATCCAGAACTCCGCACCACAACCATCAAGACTTGGCAAACCCTGTTTCCCGAAGATGTTTGGGGGCAGATGCGCTGGTCTCCGCCTATTACACATCACCTGAAATTGCCCGGTCGGGATGGAATACCCGGCGTTGATTGCGAAGTGATCTTTCTAGCCTTGGATCAGCCAAAAGATGTTCGTAAACTGCTCTCTCTAGAACTCACTGGCGCTTGGGTGAATGAGGCCAGAGAACTCCCGCTAGCTGTTATTCAGGGCTTAACACACCGCGTTGGCCGCTTCCCGACCAAACTGCACGGCGGACCGACTTGGCGTGGTATCTGGGCCGATACAAACTCGATGGATACCGATCACTGGTGGTATCGCCTAGCTGAAAAAGAACCGATTCGCGGAAAATATGAGTGGAAATTCTTTAAGCAACCAGCCGGAATGGTCGAAGTTCCGTCAGATCACGAAGGCGCACTACCAGCCGCTGGCAGACATTGGATACTGAATGATCAAGCCGAAAATATGAATAACCTCCCGATGGGTTATTACGAACAACAACTCGGTGGAAAGAACCTAGATTGGATCAAATGCTATGTCGGTGGCCAATATGTCTATGTCCAAGAGGGCAAACAGGTTTGGCACGAATACTCGGACACACTTATGGCTGTCGATAAACTAGATTATGATCCGGCCACCCCCCTTCAGATCGGTCTGGATTTCGGATTGACCCCCGCAGCCGTATTCGGCCAGAAAATGCGTAATGGCCGCTGGCATATCCTCCATGAAATCGTCTCGTTCTCAATGGGCCTAGAGCGATTCGGCCAGATTTTGATGCACGATGTCATGACGCACTTCCCGAAAGCCCAAATCTTCATCTGGGGCGATCCGGCTGGTGTAGCGCGTGACGGTATCTTCGAGGTGACAGCCTTTGACTATTTGAAAACTCTAGGTCTGAACGCCCAGCCTACAGCCTCGAACGACTTTATGGTTCGCCGCGAAGCGGGTGCGCTGCCAATGCAAAGGCTCATAGATGGAAAGCCCGGACTTCTCATCGACTCAAGCTGCGCCAGACTCAGAAAAAGCCTCGCCGGAGGCTATCATTTCAAAAGAGTAGGAATAGGTGGAGGCACAGATCGGTTCCGTGACGTGCCTAACAAGAACGAACATTCTCATATCGGGGACGCTTTTGGCTATCTTATGCTTGGTGGTGGCGAGTTTAGAACTCTGACCAGAGGCCATCACATTGGCGGTAAACTATTCTCTACCAGTCAAGCCAATACGGATTTTGATGTATTTGCATGATGCCAGATCGAGAGATTATCGAGTCGTCACGGTTTCCAGCGGCATGGAAAATCATACCGTTCCACGTGAAACATATTCATTATATGTCATTATCAGAACTCGATTTGAGGACCGTTAAGGCATACGACAATTTCGATGAGATGGTCACAGCCTATGCTGAAAGATTCTATGCCTTTACAGTCTGCATTGATGACAAACCAGTAGCATCTTACTTGCTGTTCAATTTATGGCCGGGTAACTGGGAGGTGACAGTTTTTAAAGATTTTGGCTTCGCAAAGGCCAATTCCTTGACGTTTACTATGGGAAGTAGGCGTATGATAGGACATATCGTCAACCTTCCTTATGTCCGGCGTTTGCAGATAACCGTCAGAGATGATAATCCTTATGCCCTGCGCTGGGCAGAGTTGATCGGGTTCAAGCATGAGGCTTTTCTCGAAAGCTATGCACCAGACGGATGCGATGCTCACATCTTAAAGAGGTTAAATCATGGGATTCATAGCACAGGCTCTCGGATTTGATAGGCGTGACGATGGCTATTCGGCAGCCCAACAACGTCAAATGGAAGTTCAACAGCGTCAGGAACAGCGGTTAGAAGCGCAAGAAGCGGAGCAAGGACGCGCGATGGCAGCGTCGATCCGCGCACGGACCCGTGGCGGCTATCGTCAATTGCTTTCTCCCGAACGTATTGCACCAGAAACAGGCCTTCCGGTTAAACTGAGTGGTCTCTAATGGTTGCCAAGAAGTATCAGAACCCGAAAGGTGGTCTCAATGCCGCTGGTCGAGCTTTTTTCAAACGCACTGAAGGGTCTAATCTCAAGGCCCCTGTCAAAGGCGCTCCTAAATCACGCGAAGCACTTGGTCGAAAAGCTAGTTTCTTGGCGAGAATGGCTGGTGTCAAAGGTCCAGACCGTGATGAGAAGGGTCGCCCAACTCGGAAACTTCTTGCATTGAGGGCTTGGGGTGCAACTTCTACGGCTGATGCCCGAAAAAAGGCCGCTGCTTTAAGCGCCCGTATCAAGAACATGAAAGATTAATTATGGCCAAAAGTACAGTCAATGCGTCTGGAAATTATAATAAACCAAATATGAGAAAAAGATTGTTTGAAAAAATCAAAGCATCTGCGGTTCAAGGAACGGCAGCAGGCCAATGGTCTGCGCGGAAAGCCCAGTTGCTTGCCAAACAATATAAAGCCAAAGGAGGGGGATACACGAGCTAATGAAAGCGCCTCAAAAATCTCTTAAAGCATGGACCGAACAGAAATGGCGCACCAAATCAGGCAAGCCATCTTCTGAAACAGGCGAAAGATATTTACCTTCTGCTGCAATCAAATCCTTATCTTCGCAAGAATACGCGGCTACAACCCGAGCAAAAAGAGAAGGCAAGGCGGCGGGTAAACAATTTGTAAAACAGCCTAAATCAATAGCTGATAAAGTAAGATCATTTAGAAAGAAGGGAATGTAAAATGCCTATGAAATCAGGATATGGAAATAAAACAGTATCTAAAAATATTAAAACGGAAATCAAAAGCGGCAAGCCCATGAAGCAAGCCGTAGCCATTGCTTTATCAAAAGCGGCAAAATCCAAGAAAAAGTGAGGGTATCATGGCCAAGATGGGTGTTGAAGATGTAATGAAACGCGCTTCCTTGGCCGCATCCAAGAAAGACGAATGGCGCACAATCTATCAGGAATGCTACGAATACGCACTTCCTCAGCGCAATCTCTATGACGGTAATTACGAAGGCGGCGTCCCCGGCCAGAAAAAGATGCAGAAGGTCTTTGACTCGACTGCAATCCATTCGACACAGCGATTTGCAAACCGTATCCAATCAAGTCTTTTTCCTCCTTATCGAGTCTGGTGCCGCCTTCAAGCTGGTAATGCAATTCCAGAAGGACGACGTTCTGAAATCCAGCGCGTGTTAGATTTTTACAACGAAAGAATGTTTAATATATTGCGTCAAACGAACTTTGACCTGTCGATGTCGGAGTTCCTTCTTGATCTATCGGTCGGCACAGCGGTTATGCTCATTCAGCCGGGTGACGAAAAGGCTCCAATCCGCTTTACTGCCGTGCCGCAATATCTTGTATCTGTCGAAGAAGGGCCGCACGGAACGGTTGATAATGTCTATCGTAAGATGAAAATCAAAGGCGATTCGATTTCTTTGCAATGGGCAGATGCAAATGTGCCAGCTAATTTGCAACAACAGATCGACCGAAAGCCAACAGACGACATAGAACTTCTCGAAGCGACGGTTTTCAATAAAGATAACGGGTATTATTGCTATTATGTGATCCATGAAAAGACCAAATCCATGTTGGTCTATCGTGAAATGAAGATGTCACCGTGGATTGTGACCCGTTACATGAAGGTTTCCGGTGAAGCCTATGGCCGTGGACCACTGATCTCGGCAATGCCGGATGTCAAAACAATCAATAAAACGCTCGAATTGATCCTTAAGAACGGCAGCCTTGCTGTTTCCGGTGTATATACAGCAGCAGACGATGGTGTAATCAACCCGCAGAACGTCAAGATTCAGCCGGGCGCGATCATTCCCGTAGCCCGTAACGGTGGGCCGCAGGGTCCGAGCCTGACACCGCTACCAAAGTCAGCAGACTTCAATGTCGGCCAGATCATTATCAACGATCTGCGTATGAACATCAAGAAGATGCTGCTCGACGATACGCTCCCGCCTGACAATATGTCGGCTCGGTCGGCTACCGAAGTTGTGCAGCGCCGCAATGAACTGGCTCAGAACCTCGGCGCAGCCTTTGGTCGTCTGATTACCGAGGCCATGATTCCGATTGTGACCCGTATCCTCTTCATCATGGATCAGAATGGCGACATCGACTTGCCACTCAAGATCAATGGCGAGGAAGTGAAGATCGTTCCTATTTCTCCGCTGGCTCAGGCGCAGAATATGGAAGAACTGAACGATGTGATGCAGTTTGTTCAGATCGTGGCGGGAATGGGGCCGGAAGCCATGATGACCATAAAGAAAGATGAGATCATCGACTACATTGCTGAACGTCTCGGTGTCCCCGGTCGCATTATGACGACCAGGGATGAGCGGGAACAGATTGCCCAACAATACGGACAGATGCAAGCAATGGCAGCACAGCAACAGCAACCAGCCGGACCGCCTCAAGCCGGAAATCAAGAAGCGGTAATGCGCGCGCTACAGTGAGAAATATATGACAGAACCGAATAAACAAAAGGATTTGGACACCCTTTACGCTCTGGTGTTCACTTCCGAAGCTGGCGCTAAAGTATTGGCCGATCTTGAAAGCAAGTATTTAGAACAACCGACTTGGTTTCCGGGGGATGAAGCGTCTCACGGGTTCCATCGAGAAGGCCAGAATAGTGTCATTCGGCTTATCAAAGAGCGGATCAAACGAGCGAGGACTTAATGAAAGAAGAACAGACAACTCAGGCCGGAGAGGGCGATACCCAAACCGACAACCAGAGCCTGTTGACTCCCGAATCAACGGAACCTGAAGTCAAAGCAGAGCCAGAAATCCCACATCGGGAACTGACCGACGAAGAAAAAGCGGCGCAAGCTCCTGAAGATGAGAAACTGGAGCGTCCAGACTATTGGCCAGAGAATTTCTGGTCCGAAGATGATGGTCCAGATGTAGAGGCGCTAGCCAAGTCCTATACTGAACTCAGAACCAAGTTCTCTCAGGGCCAACACAAGGCTCCGAAAGACGGTAAATACAATCTTGAGACGTTTAAGGCCGCAAATGTGCCTGATGATGACCCTGTTTTGGTCAATTATCTGGCTACAGCCAAGGAACTTGGCCTGTCTCAAGACGCGTTTGAGAAGATTGCCAAGTCATATCTCGATAATTTTTCCGGCGCTATGGAGCAGATGCAAGTCAGCCGCGAAGCCGAGTTGAAAAAGCTGGGTAATCGGGCAGACGAGATCATCAAGGCCAATAACCAGTGGCTTGGTAAGCTGGGTCGGTCGATCCTGAACGAGTCAGAGATGAACGCCATCGCCTCAGCCTCTACAAGCGCGGCTTTTGTGTCGGCTTTGAACAAAATTCGTCAGGCTTCCGGCGAAATGTCTATTCCAACTAGCGGAATGACTGAGGACCAAGGCGTATCAAAGGATGATTTGTACGCAATGGTCGGTGACCCGCGCTACGGAAAAGATATGGCGTTTACTCGGAAGGTCGAGAAGATGTTTGCTCAGGCAATCCCGGGCTAATTTGACAGAATTGGGCGGGTGATTTATTTATTCACCCGTCCGATAACCGTAAGGCCGGACCTTTTAGGTTGGGGAACCTTAAAATCCCAAGTGAACGGCCCGACAGGATAACCGTTGCGTGAGTAAACCTTAACCTCGAACGGAGCAATTCAAATGGCACAGCTTATTTCGAATGCCTTTGTTACGCTGTTCGACGCGGAAGTGAAACAAGCCTTTCAAGGGTCTCGTACCTTGGTCGGTCTGGTCCGTGAGCGCAACGGTGTCGAAGGTTCAATAGTTAAATTTCCTAAAATCGGTAAGGGAACGGCAACAGTTCGCGTTCCTCAGACTGACGTAGCGCCGTTAAATGTAAGCTATTCTACAGTTACGGCGACGATGTCCGATTTTAATGCTGCCGAATATAGTGACATCTTCCATCAGCAAAAGGTCAACTTTGACGAACGCCGCGAACTTGTGTCGGTTGTGTCGAACGCGATTGGTCGCCGCATGGATCAAATTATCCTTGATGCTCTAACAGCTTCAAGTACAACTTTGACTGTTGCAAACAGCATCGGGGGTGCAAATACCAACCTCAACGTGGCAAAACTTCGCCGCGCCAAGAAGCTGCTTGATCAGAACAACGTCCCGATGGACGGTCGTGCGATCATCATCTCGGCTTCTGGTCTGGAAGGTCTCCTCGGTGAAACCCAGACGACATCGGCTGATTTCAACTCAGTCCGTGCGCTCGTCTCCGGCGAAATCGACACCTTCCTTGGGTTCAAATTTTGCACCATTGGGGACCGATCCGAAGGTGGCCTTGCCATTGACGGCTCACTTGACCGCACTTGCTTTGCGTTCCATCGTGATGCAGTCGGTATGGGTATCGGCATGAATCAGCGGACAGAGATTAACTATGTCCCTGAAAAAACATCGTTCTTAGTAAATTCGATGTTTTCTGCTGGTGCAATCGCTATTGACGATGAAGGCATCGTCAAGATTACTTGCCGCGAATCGTAAGAAGGAGATTGAATTATGGCTTTTGATTCTGCTGGCTGGAACACCATCGCCGCCAACAAGGCCGGAAATGCTCCGTCTTTGTATAGTTACAAGTCTACCGACACACAGGCAACGATTAATACAGCGGGATATTTCAATGCCCTTGTATCGTTTCTGAAGGTTGGAGACATTATCTTCATCTACGACGCAACGACCCCTTCGCTCGTTATTTCGTATGTGAACCAAAACACAGGTTCTGTCGTTGACATCGCCGACGGCACGACCATTTCGGCCACCGACACAGACTAATCTGTCCGGTAGCTGACGAGATTGAGAGCCTCGACCTAGAAATGGGCCGGGGCTTTCTTCTTTAAGTCATTTAGAATATATATATTTTCGCAATGGAGTCCTGAAATGGCAACAGGCGATACCAAATTAAAAATTTGTAACGATGCCCTGATTATGCTCGGCACGAACATTATTACATCTTTCTCGGATGGCTCGACTGCTGCCCAGATCACAGACCGTCTTTATGACGATGTAAAGGTAATGGTTCTGTCCATGTATCCTTGGTCGTTTTCTATAAAGAAGGAACAGCTTGCCCAGCTAGAAACGACGCCAGTAACTGAATGGAGATATGAGTATGCGCTTCCCGGCGATCTTATTGCCGGAGCAAGAGGGTTATATATCACCACATCGGCAGGTGGAAGGCCCGTAACCGAATGGGAAAAAATAGGGGCTAAAATACAAACAAATTATTCATTTGTCTGGATTGATTATCAGTATGATGTTTCTGAAGATTCCTTGCCGCAATATTTTGTGCAGTTGCTTAAGTATTTTCTCTGCTGGCATTTTGCAGAACCAGTAACAGATCAGATCAGTAAATCCCAATATTGGATGGGTATGGCCGTAGGAAGTCCTAGCGATAACGGGCGTGGCGGATTCTTTCGTCAGGCTACAATTATAGATTCTCAGAATCAACCCAATCAAGTTATTGAGGACTTCTCTCTTGTCGCCGTGAGGTATTGATGACCAAGATTGTCAATATCCAAACTAATTTTACAGTTGGCGAGGTTGACCCGCTTCTGCGCGGTCGTATTGATCTTAATCAATATTATTCTGCTTTGAAATTAGCAGAAAATGTTCTGGTCATTCCGCAGGGTGGTGTTCGTCGTCGTCCCGGATTGAAGTTTATCTATGATCTTCCGGCAGCCGCAGCTAATGGCGTAGCTTTAATTCCATTTGAATTTTCGACTTCTGACTCATATATGTTTGCAGTCGTCAATCAACAAATTTATATTTTTAAGAATGGTGCGATTGTAACAAATATTAACGCTTCCGGTAATTCATACCTGACGGCTTCAACTCTTACTTCAGCTATTTTGCCTAATCTTAAATATGCCCAATCGGCAGACACTATGATCTTTGTGCATGAGGATTTAGCTCCGTTAAAACTTGTTCGTGGCGCTACAGACGCTTCGTGGACACTTAGCACAATTACATTTGATTATATTCCATATTACGCTTTTTCCCCTACAACGACAAGTCCAAGCCATACGCTTACGCCGAGCGCATCTACAGGATTTATTGAATTAAACGCTGGCGGGGGTGCTTTCTCGGCAGCCAATGTTGAGCAATATATCAATGTAAAAGAGGGAAAAGGCTACGGTCGCGCTCGAATAATTACATTTGTATCAAGTTCAAAAGTTAAGGCACAAGTGGAGATACCGTTCAGCCAAACAAGCGCATATGCCTCTGGCGAATGGGAACTTGAATCTGGTTATGAACATACTTGGTCATCAACAAAAGGCTGGCCGCGTAGTGTTACATTTCACGAAGGCCGTCTCTTCTTCGGCGGGTCTAAGACTAGGCCATCTACTGTCTGGGGTAGTCGCGTCGGTGATGTATTTAATTTTGACAAGCAAACAAGTTTAGATGATGACGGATTAGAGGCAACGCTTGATGTTGATAAATTTAATGCAATTGTCGATATTTATTCTGGCCGCGATCTTCAAATCTTTACTACTGGTGCTGAGTTCTATGTTCCACAAGGACTTGGCGATCCGCTTACGCCTACGAACTTTATCGTTCGCGTAGCAACCCGTAACGGTATTCTTGATGGAGTCTCACCTGTTGGTGTTGAGGCGGGAACTCTTTACGTTCAACGCGGGGGCAAGACGGTAAAAGAGTTCATTTATACTGATGCACAAGCTACATATATTTCAAATAATATTTCGGTTCTGTCTGGTCATCTAATCAATACACCGATTGATCTGGCCTTACGCAGGGCGACCGACACCGATGAAGCTGATCTTCTTATGATCGTCAACACAGACGGTTCATTTACGGCATATTCTGTTTTACGATCACAAGATATTATTGCACCTAGTCGCTTTACTACTGATGGACTATTCAAAGCTGTAGCCGTTGACGTGGATACGATTTACACAGTTGTACAACGTACAATTAATGGAACAACCAAGTATCATGTCGAACAATTTAATCGTGATATTACACTTGATAATGCCGTTACTGGTGGCGCTGCCGCAAATGTGACTGCATCAAATCTTGCTGCAAAGACGGTCAAGGTAATTGCGGACGGCGTTCTTCTGTCGGATGAGACGGCTAATTCTAGCGGCCTAATTACATTTGATCGCGCATCTACAGCGTCTTTTGTAGTTGGCACTGATTACACAGTTCAAATCAAAACCATGCCGATTGAACCAAGACTGCAATCTGGCAATCTTCGAGGCTATAAAAAACGTATTATCGAAGCAGCGGCAGAGTTTTATGAAACTCAAAGCGCATCCATCGGTGGAGTCGAGATCGCGTTTAGAAATTTTGACACAGCTATCTTGGATGCTCCTGTTACTGCGTTCACTGGATTGAAGCGTGTTGGTCCGTTGCTTGGATATGATTATGAAGGGTCTGTAACCGTTACTCAGCCATCACCGCTCAAAATGACATTATTGTTTTTAGATTATCGCGTAAGCGTTCCAACGGGGTAAGACAATGGGGTTTAGTGTTCCAATCCTTATGGCCGCTGCATCTTCTGCCGTTAGTGCTATCGGCTCAATAGCCGCTGGTGAATCGCAAAGGCAGACAGCCTTCGCACAGGCTCGGCAAGCAGAATTACAGGCCAAATCAGATGCGTTGAAGTATAAGCAACAAGGGATTGCCGTTCTTGAAAAGACACTTGCGACTGCGGCTACGATCCGTGCCCGTGCTGCTGCTGGTAGCGTTGATCCATTCGGCGGGTCGGCTCTAGCACTTACGCAATATGCCTTTGGCAAGGGCGCTGAAGAGAAGATAATGACCGAGGATAATGCCCAACTTGCCTTGCTCGGTGGCCAGATCAATGCATCCGAGCTACGTCGTCAAGGCGATGCTGCGGCTCAAGCCGGATACATCAAGGCATTCGGCACATTGCTATCCACTGGAGCGCAAGCAAAATTCATCGGCGGTGCCGGTGATATGCTTGGTTCAAGTTCTCTCAAATTAACTGGATCAAATCTAGTATCGACTTACAAAGGCAATCCTTTTTACTACGGAAGTTAGGGGTTAGATAATGGCCATCATGCCACGATATACATCTAGCGACATTGCGGTAGGAACACCGCAGGGCCAGTTCCGTGATGTGTCTGCACCAATGGATCAGTTGTCATCCCAGATGGACCGGATGACAGATTTCTTTATTCAGGAAGCCAAACAACAAGCCGTGGTGCAAGCCGAAGAATATGCGGCTGATAAAGCCCCTACCATTCAACAGATTGAAGAGGCGCGTCGTCTTAATCAGCCGATTGCTCCGATTGCGGATAAGACTACAATCTTTGGTCGCGCAGCTAATGAGGCGCAAAGCCGCATCCTTGCCAAGAACGTAGCCGCTGCTGCTGATATGCAAATGGCGCAACTTTCTGCCGATGTAGAAAGCGGAAAAGTTAGAGTCAACGACATTGCTAATCAGACAAACGCACTGATCAAAGGCTATTCGTCTGCACTAGCAGAGGTTGATCCGGTGATTGCCCGGTCGCTTGAGGCTGATCTTGCACTTTCCGGCAACCGTTTATTTGTGTCTGCAACTAAAGCGGCTGCCGCCGATGCCGCTGCAAAACAGAATCAAATGGTTCTTGATTCTATTAACGCGTCAGTAATCCCAAAAGTTTCTCAGATATTTGCCGCTGGAGATGTCTTATCTGTTGGCCCAACTGGAGAAACTATTAAGATTGATGTGCAGTCGCAAGTTAAAGCTACTTACGAACAATCATTAAATAAGATTCGTTCATTGCCAGCTGCAAAACAAGCTCAAGCGGTCAAGGATTTAAATAAAGCAGTAAAAGAAGGGGCTGAACGATACGGTGAGTATGTCGTATTACGCGGTGATATTAAAGATTTAAACTCTCTTTATAAACAAATTATTGACGGTAAATTTGATTTTGCCATCACTGATCCAAAAGATTTAAATACGCTTGCTTCAAAGGTAGCTTCTAAAATTAAACATTTAGAAGAATTGCCTAATCAGCAAAGAGAAATTAAGAAAAAAATTATTGAACAGAGTATTAAGGATGGCCAAGAATCTGTGGCTGCTGGAAATTATTTTCTTTCAGATTTGCCAACAGAAGAAGATATAAAATTAAATTTTGAAAATCCTGTCGATATGGCATTGGCTATTCGTGAGCTTAATGTGCTTCGAGACACGGCTCGTATAGCTTTTGAATTTCAATATAAAACAAAAAATCAAAGAGATATTGAAGAAGAAAATGCGCGTCGAAACGCAAAAGATGAAGATACAAAAAAACTGTATGATATTATTAAATCCATAAATAACAATATTGACCAAAAAGTTAAAAATGACCCAGCTAAATATGCGTCCAGATTTGCTGAAGTGCAAACTGGGTGGGAAAACTTTATGACTGCAAAAGCAGAGCAGGCGGCTAAGTTAAGTAATGGTCAAACGCCAGACCCTTACATTGTGGCTAAAGCTGCGTATGAATATATTGAAGCAACTAAATATCGGCAATTACAGGCAGGAGTTGTTCCCGGAGATGTTAAATATTTTACTAAAGAATGGGTAGAGTCATATAAAGACGCATTTAATAATCAAGTAAAAAGCGGGCAAAACGCCGCAGATTTCTTTATGAATGAATCGCAGTTCTGGGGTGCTGCTTGGCCTGATCTTGTTAAAGAAATGAATTTAGGCAATGAACTGCTTATTATTGCCAAAATGTCTTCATCGTTAGAATCAAGACGGGCTGCACAGGTGTTGGCAAACGCAGCGCAGCCTGCAAATAAAAAAGCGTTAGAAGAAGTATATTCAGCAGAGAAAAAGAACATTACGTCTGAGGTATCATCTTTAATGACTGATTTTAGAATATCTTTACGTTCACCAGCCATACAAGACGGTGCTATTATTGAGCAGGCAGTTCTTGATTCTGGTGTGCTGCTTACTATGGCATATATGCAAGAAAACATGAGTATGTCTGAGGCCGCTCAAAAAGCAATCAAAAATATGATTGATGACCATTATGGATATGGTGCTGGATTTCGTGTGCCTAAAATGCCTGGTTTATCAACGGCAATCGTTACAGAAAATGCTAATTTTATTAAAGCTAATATTGATTTCTTTGCAGATCAAATTGCTTTACCGCCGAGCCTGACTGCTAAATCACAAGGCAAAGATGAAGAAACAATAATGAAAGATTACTTGGATAGTCTTAGGGTCAGTGGAGGATTTGTAAATACTGGAGATGACCGTAATGGTGTAAGATTGATTGATGCCGTTGGTAATCCGGTTAGATTTAAAGATGGGTCAGCATTTGAAATTACTTGGGATCAATTAAATAAGGCCGCTATTGCTGACTTGCCGTCTGAAGTTGAAATAAGAAACGAATCACAAAAAGCAAATTATATGCGGTCAAGAAACGCTTTGCTTGCAAGCTATAGAATATTATCGCTTGGAACAAAGCAAACATATTTTACTGATATAAATCAACAAATGATCAACAAGCCTGATCAAAAAGAGAAAACAGAAAATGAAGTTGGTGAACCTATAAATCAATCTACATTATCCCCAGGTGATATTGACGAACGTATCGCTTCATTATCCCCAGAGGAATACATCGCTTACTGGAAAGATAAAATAGCAGAGGGGAGTTTTGGGCGTGATTTTAGAGATATGAGCTATGAAGAATTTAAAGATTGGACGGAAAGGTATAGAAGAATGGAAAGGTCTGGAAATGATTCAGAGGACGCTGATTAAATGTCATTTTTTACCACCCTGAAAGAAGGCACTTCATTTATAGAAGAGTTGCCATCTTCTCTTGGTCTAGCCACACAGGTTATGGCTGAAAAGACATTTATGGAAAATCCAACTCCGGCTCTTAGCCGTGTTATTGGAGATTTTGTTGAAGGCAAAACAAGCGACGCTCCATTAATTCCTAAGTCGGACTTGATGAAGCAATTAACTGATTTAGAATTAGACCTTAAGATACCAGATCAAGGACTGACTCAAAATCAATTTGATTACCTTGTAGAAATACAACAGAGGCAAAATAGATATAACTCTGTATTATCAAGAGCGCCTACTGGTTTATTATCAAAAGCTGCACTACTTGGGACAGCATTTGCTGTATCCGCTCTTGATCCATTAAATATTGCATCTGGATTTATTCCGTTTTTCGGAGAAGCACGATACTCAGCTTTGCTTGCTAATTCAGTGGGGAAATTTGGTAAAGCTGTATCAAGAGCAAAAGTAGGTTTTGTAGAGGGCTCTCTTGGTGCGGCAACACTTGAACCTTTAAATTATGGTTTATCAAAATACGAACAAAGAGATTATACATTAGGAAATGTATTAGAAAACATAATGTTTGGAGGAGTATTGGGCGGCGGTCTTCATTCTGGAGTTGGCTCAATATATGACGCATTTGCTAAAAATAAACCAATACAACTTGCCGAACCAATAGAAGGCAACGGAAGAATTATTACTAAAATTAATCCTGATTTAAGAAATGCTGCTTCAAGAGTAGCTATTGGTCAGGTTATGGGCGGGTATTTTCCTAATGTTGAATCAATACTTAGACTTGATCCAAATTATGAAATACTTAATCAGCAATGGCGCACAATTTTATATAACAATCCAACACGGTTTGATCCGACTCAGCAAGTTACAATTACTGGCAGACAAGTAATTCCGTTTGATCCGCTATCTCCGCCTGTATTGACAATAAATTCTAAAAGCCCAGCGCCTGAAATTGCATCGGTGCAAAACCCTCGTTCCGTATTATCTATGACATTGGCCCCTAGCGTTACTGGAGCCGGAGAATTTAGATCGTTTACATCACGCGCTGAAGCAGAAAAAAGACAATCATCTGTATTTAGGCGGTCTGGTGAAGTATTAGCAATCAAGCAAACAAATGATGGGCGTTTTGTTTTGTTGCGCCAGTTTGCCGATAAGCCGCTTCGTGATGGCAATGGAAGCATCATTGCATTTAAGACTGAACGTGCTGCACAAAAAGGTATAAAAAATATTACATCATTAAAAGACAAAAATCTTACACCTGTTCCGTTTTTAGACAACGGGGTATTAAAGTTTGCGTTGTTTGAAAATCCAGATCAAAGATTTATTGAAGCTGCAAAATTAAATCCAGATTTTGTTGAATTTGAACTTAATGATAAGAACACTACACAGACAATACCATTGACAGAACCAAATGCTGAACAAGTAGCGGCGATTCAAAAGGCAGCACAAGAGCAAGTTAAGATTAGTCAAATGCGTCTTGCTGACATGGAGACAGTTCAGCGCGCAGAAACAATATATAAATTAGCAAGTGCTATGGAAAACAGAAGCATTGATTTGCCAACCGCTGAAAAAGAAGCAGCGGAATATGAGCAAATGATAAGAACAGATTATATAAATCGTGGTATGGAAGACGAATTAAAAGAGCTAAGTGCAATGGATGATTTAATAAAAGACACTGATAATTTTTCAAAGGCTATTGAGTCGGCATTTAATTGCACGGTTAGGAAGGGATTATAATGGCTGTCAATCCTTGTATTGCTGAAGCATCCCAAGCACTTGGTCGTAAACTTACTGATGACGAGGCTATTACCTTGTTTGAGGATGTGCAAAAAAGTGTCAATGAGGCCAAGCAATCTGCCGAGCCTTATGATTCAGCAATTAAATCATCTAAAGAAAAAATGATCCTTCAAAAGAAAACGGCTGCTTTTATTGAAAAGCGCAATGCGTATATTTCATTTAAATTACGTCGTGAAGCTGTAGATTATATATTAACTCAATTTCCAAAGAACCCTGAATTAGGCATTGAGTCTCTCCTTGTTGGCGTAAACCAAGTTGCAAAAGGCGCTAGACTTAGTGCCGCTGCTATCTCTAAAGCATTGTTTAAGAAATATGCATCTGGTCTTATTACGGAGTTGCAGATACGCGACTTTAACGCAATTTTAGTTAGTGGCGATTTTGATCAAGAATTGTATCGCGCTTTATACGCGGTAAACCGCAAGCAAGAACTGCCTTATAAAGGACCAAATGAGGTTCTTGAGACAGCAAGAATTATCAAAAAGTATTTTGAATTAATGCGCCATGACTACAATGTATCTGGTGCTAATGTTGATATGCTTGAAGGATATATGGGCCGCCAATCGCATGATTCTGCTCGTATTGGCAAGGCAGGACAAGAAGCGTGGATTGATTTTATTCTTCCTAAGTTGGATATTGACAGGACTTTTGAAGGAGAAAAACCAAGAGAAATTTTGGCAAAGATTTACGATAACTTTATTAGTGGCAACCATCTCAAGACATCTGAAAACGTAACTGGGTTTAAAGGTGGAACGGCCAATCTTGGGAAAAAAGCTAGTCAAGACAGGGTATTGCATTTTAAAGATGCCGATTCTTGGTATGAATATAATCAGCAATTTGGAACTGGTAGCCTATCTGAAACAATATTAAGACAGATGAGTGTTACATCCCAAAATGTTGGTTTAATGCGTGTGCTTGGCCCCAACCCCAAAGACAACTTTAATCGCATTACTGGCATGGTTGCGAATACATTAAAAGGAACCGCACGGGCTAATTTTGATAATGCTGTTCGTGGCTATTTGGCCAATAGGTTGGCTGAAGTTGATGGTAGCACACGCGTTCCAATGAACGACATGCTTGCTCAGGTTTCCGCTGGTGTCCGCAGTATTCAAACCATGTCTGATCTTGGTGCCGCTGTTATTGCGTCTGTAACTGATCTTGCAGCGATTATGACTGAGATGAGGTACCAAGGGTTTGATATGTTTGATACCTTTACTGAGTCTATTGCTGGCCTTGCCAAAGGCCGCAATGCTCAAGAAATGGCTGAAATTGATGCTGCTTTAGGAGTTATATTCCCATCACTTATTGGAGAAATGCACTCACGGTTTGTAGCGCAAGACGGCGCTCCGGGTATGATCTCAAAAGGAATGCAATTATTCTTCAAATATAACGGCATGTCATATTGGACAGAGGTTCTTAAAGCTACAGTTACAAGAACCATGTCACACATGGCAGCAATTAATAAAGGAAAACTGTTTTCTGAACTTCATCCAGATACACAGCGTGTTTATAGCCAATACGGGATTGACGCTGAAAAATGGGATATGTTCCGCCAGACTGTAGGTATGGGTGCTGATGGTCGAGAGTATCTTTTGCCTAATAAGATTGCCGATCTTCCAAATCAAGTCTTTGCAGACTATCTTATTAAACGTGGTCAGTTTCCATCAGAGGTAACATTCAAAACAGCTAAAGGGTCTGAATATAAATTTGATAAAGGCAAGAGCATAAGAAACAAAAAAGAAAGAAAAGATATTGGTCACGAGGGTGATTCAGGGATTAAGCCACAAAGCCTTAAAACTGTATTTTTATCAGAACAAGGAGCAAATGCACTTGGGACTCCAGCTAATGTTGAATGGAGATTTATTGATAATAATGATGGAACAGTATCATTAGCCATTAAAAATAAAGATGGCAAATGGGGCATGTCGCCATCACAAAAAAATATTAAATACACTACCGAACCATCAATAGGTGCAATACCGTTAGAATTGTGGGGACGAGGAACTATTAATGAGAGACCCTCTTATAAAGAAATTCATTTTGGAAACAAGATAGTTGAGATTGCAAAATCTCAACCTAGTGATACAGCTATCGCGGAGTTAAAGCGCGAAGTTGAAACTCAATGGCGTTCATATTTTAGCGACCGTGCCGAATATGCTGTGCTTGAACCAGATGCAAGAACTCAATCTATTATGAACCAAGGTCATCAACCGGGGACACCTATTGGAGAGGTTCTCCGGTTTGTCGGACAATATAAATCGTTCCCAGTGGCTTTTGTTCAAAAAGTGCTTGGTCGCGAAATTTATGGTCGTGGCTCTACTAGCATTAAGGAAGCATTAAAGAACGGCAATGGCGAAATGACCGGATTAATGCAGGTTATGGTCTGGACAACCATATTTGGTTATGGAGCCATGAATGCAAAGGCGATTTTAGCTGGTAAGGAACCACGGAAGCCGGAAGATGCAGTTGGATACCTAAATCTCGTTAGGGCGGCTATGTTGCAAGGCGGAGGCGCTGGTATCTATGGCGACTTCCTGTTTGGTGAGATGAAGTCACGCTATGGGGCTGGACCGTTGGAAACTTTCCTTGGTCCGACATTTTCCAATCTATCATCGTTAGCAGACCTTTATGGCCGCGCAATGAAAGGTGACGATATAGCTGGGTCTACCCTAAAATTTGTCATTAATAACACACCCGGAAACAACATTTGGTGGGCCAAAGCCGCATTAGATTATGGGATTATTTATAGGTTACAGGAAGGGTTAAACCCCGGTTATCTGCAACGAATGGAGGCAAGAGTGAAGAAAGAACAAGATCAATCCTTTATTTTCCCGCCTTCTCAGGTAATCAAGTGACATTGAGGGATTCTAAATCGTCGTGTATAAAGGGTCTAAATCAGAGGGTTTAACATGGCTGACTATTCAATTACCGCAGTAACTAGGCGTGTAGTCTATACCGGGTCGGCTGGAGTTGGCCCCTATTCCTTCAGTTTTCCGGTGCTGGCATCGACGGATTTGGCCGTCTATAAGAACGCCACCAAACTGACTCTGACAACCCATTACACGGTGACGATCAATGCCGCGACAGGAACTGGCTCGATTACCCTAGTCAGCGCAGCCATCTCTACAGACCGTATTACAATCATCGGCTCCCGCGCTATTGAGCGCACGACAGACTTTGTGACGGCTGGCGATTTCAAGGCATCCTCGGTCAACGAGCAGCTTGATAGCCAGATTATTATGATCCAGCAGCTTGCCGAGGAAAACAAGCGCACCCTTAAGGCTCCTCAATTCGATCCTGCGGCGGTTGAGGATGGAGGAACTGTTAATATGGTTCTTCCGGTAGCGTCTTCCCGTGCTGGTAAAACGCTTGCTTTTGATTCGTCCGGTAATCCTGTAGTTGGCGAAGAAATTGGTAACTGGCGGGGAAACTGGGCGGCTGGCACATCTTACACAGTTCGCGATCTAGTTGCAGACAGTTCAAATTATAATGTTTACCGAGTTAACACCGCTCATACGTCAACGGGCGCTTTGCCTATTTCTACCAATGTTGATGCTGCTAAATGGGATTTGGTAATTGATTCGGTGTCTGCCGGAGCGGCTGCTGCTGTAGGCGCTGGTTCTCTTGCTGTTGCCAATAATCTGAGCGAATTGACAGCCACCGCTTCTACGGCTCGGA
>Ga0194115_10002564_pt1 | contig 21533 bp, 22 predicted proteins | sample TA2MahsurfametaG_3_FD_148656 | JGI IMG/M metagenome (GOLD analysis project Ga0194115, IMG submission 148656) | Freshwater microbial communities from Lake Tanganyika, Tanzania - TA2015002 Mahale S4 surface | ecosystem: Environmental > Aquatic > Freshwater > Lake | place: Tanzania: Lake... | reverse complement strand
TGCCATGCAGTCTTGAACAGCGTGCCATCCTTCATGACGTAGCGTGCCTAGAAACTCCCTGGGGTCTTTGAGAAGATAATCATTAATATAAAGACGATTTACATCAGGTTTATAAAGACCAATGGTTCCTGGTATCCAGTATCTTCTTGGTGCAAGATACACAGGCACCTTATTAGCATCTAGACCAACAAGGATTGCTTTGATTTCATCTCTGAATAAATCAAAGTCTGAAGATTTGAATATCTCCGACTCTACTGTGAGTTGCTCTACACCCTCAGTACACTCCAGAAGTATCATACAACCCATCGCTGATGGTGTATAAGGTGCCACTGTTGGTTGTTTCTTTGCTATTTGTGATGCTTGTAATGGAAGTGTTAAAAATAATGCTGTGGCAATCGGTAATAGTTTTTTCATCGTTTTAGCGATCGTGTATTTTTTCATTCATTAAATCTTCGATTCTTCTACGCATCTGTTCAGATTCGTGTTCTTCTCTTGCATGATGTCTATAACCACGCAAACCTTTATGAATCATGATTCCATGATAAGTCATTGTAGCAAGAAATATTAGTAAGAGTGAGAACCCGATTATTTCAGGGTAATGTTGAGCCATGGTAGTAGTGGTGGAATTACGCCTATAAGTCTTAAAAGTCCTTCAGCAAATAAAGCAAGAACCAACCAACCAACGCACATAGAAATAATGGAAGCATTCCTATTGTGCCTTCGTATAGCAGCATCAATCATCTCTTGACATTCTTTATGTGTTACTAAATGTTCTGGTTGTATTTGATTCATTCGATGACTCATGGATTTTATCGATACCTAATTTTTTATCCTTCATAATACATAATTATGTCGCCGTGTTTTCTATGAAAGTCAAGATGTTTCTTTCCCCATGGAATTACACGCCATTCAGTTTTTCCGTTCCAAAGTAACAAACAAATGCGAATGTATCTCATTAGTGTATGTTATACATCGTTATTTATTGAGTGTTTATGACTATCAGAATTTTCTGACAGGAGGGTGACAATTGTTGTGTGGAAACCAAGAAAAAATGTTCGGTTTTCTTCTTTGCTGGGCACCATATTTATAATATAAATATCATCGGATGCCTAAGGGGTCCATAAAAAACTCGCTTATTCAAGGAGAATAACCATGCATTTTACAACAAGTACACTAGATACCTTTTGGAAAGAATACGCACCCCACGCTGTAGGTCTGGATGATGTGTTCCATAGACTAGAAGCAATGTCTGGACACAATACAAGCTATCCCCCCTACAATTTAATTAAACATGATTCAAGTAATTTCACAATTGAAATCGCACTTGCAGGATTTAAAAAAGAAGAGATCGAAGTCACTACAGAACAAAATATTCTCAGAGTTGCCTCCAAGGTTGAGAAACGAGATATTGAGAGAACATACTTACATAGAGGATTATCGAACAGAGCATTTACGAGATCCTGGCAACTATCTGACGACGTAAGAGTTGTAGATGTTTTATTCGAAGATGGACTACTAACAATTAATCTAGAAAAAGTAATTCCTGAACACCAAAAGAAAACAGTATATAATATTGGTGGAACTGTTTCCGATCCAAAATTTTTAACTGAAGATAAAGAATAAAAAAATATATAAATTTAGAGCCTCCCATGGGAGGCTCTTTTTGTAGCCCTTGACACAGGGATGAAAATGATGTACACTATATGGAGACCCGTATTACAAACATGGAAAACAACGAAAATACAGAAGAAACTATTGTTCAGGTGGTTCTTTTGAAATCTGGTGAAGAGGTAGTTACCGAAGTACGAAAAGTAAAAGATACTGAGACTGGTAAACGATATTATATTATGAACAAACCTTATACAATTAAAATTGTATCCACTGACGTTGTGCAGATTTCACCAGAAGAATCTCGTCCACAACTAAACTTGGAATATGCACCATGGATTATGTTTACAGATGAAGAGACAATGATTGTCCCTGAAGATTGGATTGTAACTACAGTGAATCCAAAACAACAAATTCTTGAAAGTTATTTGAAAAACAGGAGAAATTCTAATGAATCTGATGGTTCTACAACTGAAGAGTGATGATTATCTGATTGCAGATGTTGAACAGATGGATGAAGAACCATCTTGTTATTTAAAAAATTGTTATAAGATTGTTGAGTGTGCTGAGTATGGATCAGAACCAGAAGATCTAGAAAAACGTGCATACTCACTGGAAGGTACTCACTTGAAAATTTCTGCAAGAAAAATTGATGAAGGTGCAGCTGAAAAAGATTGGTATGTCTATGAATATGTAATCTTACAAAAGTATCCGAAGTATTCAAAAGATAACGAGGCGTTGATTTATTCGAATAAATTACTTACAATATCAGAACCAACTGATGATCTCGTAAACCTTTATACTAAAGTTACTGCTGAATGAATTTCTACACCAACGTTCAACTAGTCGGAGATAATGTTCTTTTCAGGGGGTATGTTAATTCAGAACGTACCTTCTTTAAAGAGAGTTTTTCTCCGACTCTTTTTGTCTCATGCAAAGACCAGAAAAGTAAATACAAAACTCTAGATAATAAGTATGTAAAACCTATCAAGTTTACAACTGTCAAAGAAGCACGAGAATTTGTGTCCAAGTATTCTGAAGTGGATAACTTTGATGTGTATGGATATGAAAGGTATCTGTATCAATATATCGCAGACAAGTATCCAGAAGATGAAATCATGTTTGATCCATCTCGGATTCAGTCTGTGGTTATTGATATTGAAGTTGCTTCAGAGAATGGATTCCCTGATGTGGAAAGTGCAGCAGAAGAAATTCTTTGCATTACCACGAAGAATCTTTCAACGAAAGAAATTAATATCTGGACTATTCGTGAGTTTCATACAGACAGAAAAGATTGCACGGTTCATAATTGTAAAGACGAAGTTGAAATGCTCAAGTTTTTCATTGGTCATTGGGTGCAAAATACACCAGATGTGATTAGTGGATGGAACGTTAAGTTTTACGATATTCCTTATATTTGTCGTAGGGTTGATCGTGTTCTTAGTGAGAAGTGGGTCAAGTCTCTTTCTCCCTGGTCTAGAGTAACTGAACGGGAAACTTATGTTCAGGGTCGTCGTCAGATTTCTTATGACATTCTTGGTATTGCAGTTCTTGATTACATTGATCTGTATCGTAAATTTACTTACACAAATCAAGAATCATATGCTCTAAATCATATTGCGATGGTTGAACTTGGTGAACAGAAGATTGATCACAGTGAGTATGAAAACTTTAAAGAGTTTTATACTAAAGACTGGAACAAGTTTGTAGAATACAATATCAAAGACGTTGAACTGGTTCAGCGTTTAGATGAGAAAATGAAACTTCTTGAATTGGTATTCACTCTTGCTTATGACGCAAAAGTAAACTTTGAAGATGTTTACTCACAAGTTAAAACCTGGGATACAATTATCTTCAACTATCTGAAGAAAAGTAATCTTGTTGTTCCTCCTAAGAAAGAAAACAAAAAAGATTCTCAGTATGCAGGTGCTTATGTTAAAGAACCTATTCCTGGATTTTACGACTGGGTTGTTAACTTTGACTTGAACTCTCTGTATCCTCACCTGATCATGCAATACAACATCAGTCCAGAAACTTTGCTTGAAAAAAGATTCTCTGGTGCTTCTGTTGACAAGTTTCTAACTCGTGAAATTGATACTAGTGATCTATCTGGAGTAACAGTCTGTGCAAATGGAGCAATGTATGATACAACTCGTCAAGGTTTTCTTCCTAAGTTGATGGAAAAAATCTATGAAGATCGTACTATCTTCAAGAAGAAAATGATTGCTGCGAAACAACAGTATGAAAAGACACCGACTGCTGATCTGAAGAGAGAAATCTCTCGTTGTAACAACATCCAAATGGCACGTAAGATTCAATTGAATTCTGCTTATGGTGCAATCGGCAATGAATACTTCCGTTATTTTCGAATTGCAAATGCAGAAGCAATTACTCTTTCTGGACAACTTTCGATTCGTTGGATCGAAAACAAAATGAATGTATACTTAAACAAACTACTAAAGACAGATGGAATTGATTACGTTATTGCTTGTGATACTGATTCTATGTATCTTAATCTGGGTCCGTTGGTGGATAAGGTATTCTCTGGAAGAGAGAAAACTAGTGAAAGCATTGTCTCGTTCCTTGATAAGATCAGTGAAATGGAACTTGAAAAGTATATTGAAAGTTCTTACCAGGAATTGGCAAACTACTCACACGCCTACGCACAGAAGATGAAAATGAAACGTGAGAATATTGCTGATCGTGGTATTTGGACTGCGAAAAAGCGTTATATTCTTAACGTCTGGGATAGTGAAGGTGTTAGATATTCAGAGGCAAAGATGAAGATCATGGGTCTTGAAACTGCAAGATCCTCGACACCTGCTTATTATCGTGACAAACTGTATGAAGCATTTAAAATTATCATGAATAATGATAATGATACTCTCATTAACTTTATTGATAAGATTCGAATTGATTCTAGGAATCATGATATATCAGATATTTCTTTTCCCAGATCTCTGAATAATCTTCAGAAGTACAAGAGTTCTGCAGATCTCTATAAGAAAGGAACTCCGATTCAAGTTCGTGGTGCAATTCTATATAATGATTTGATTCGAAAGTTAAAACTTGAAAGTAAGTACCCTCTTATCAAAGAGGGTGAAAAAATCAAGTTTGTTTATCTCAAAGAACCAAATCCTATCAGTGAAAATGTTATTGCTTATTTCCAGAATCTTCCTCCAGAATTTAATCTGAATAAGTATATTGATTTTGATATGCAGTTTGAAAAATCTTTTCTTGAACCACTTAAATCTGTACTAGATAGTATTGGATGGAAATCAGAACAAGTTGGAACACTTGAATCTTTTTTCGCATAATGTGGTATAATGTAAATACATGTGGAGAATAGTATGTCTTTTTTAAATACAATTGTTAAAGAAGTTGGGAATGAATATGCATCATTTGTTTCTGATGGAGTTGCTGCTGGTGATGTGACTGGTTTTGTTGATACTGGTAGTTACATTTTTAACGCTCTTGTTAGTGGTTCTATTTTTGGTGGAATTCCTTCTAACAAAATTACAGCAATTGCTGGTGAAACATCTACTGGTAAAACTTTCTTTTGTCTCGGAGTAGTTAAACATTTCCTTGAAAATAATCCTGACGCAGGTGTTGTTTATTTTGAAACAGAATCTGCAATCAGTCGTTCCATGATTGAGGACCGAGACATTGATTCTAAACGAATGATTATTATTCCAGTAACAACTGTTCAGGAATTTCGCACACAATCTATTCGCATTGTAGATAAGTATCTGGAACAAAAGAAAGAAGATCGTCAACCACTGATGTTTGTTCTAGATTCACTTGGAATGTTGGCAACAGAAAAAGAAATGTCAGATGCTTCTGATGGTAAAGAAGTTCGTGATATGACCAAGGCACAGTTGATTAAGTCTGTATTCAGAATTCTTACTTTGAAACTTGGTAAAGCAAATATTCCTATGTTGGTTACTAACCATACATATGATGTTATTGGTTCTTATGTTCCAATGAAAGAAATGGGTGGTGGTACTGGTCTTAAGTATGCTGCATCTACGATCATTTATCTTTCTAAGTCAAAAGAAAAAGATGGTACGGAAGTTGTTGGTAATATTATCAAATGTCGCACACAAAAATCCAGACTTTCTAAGGAAAATTCACTGGTAGAAACCAGACTGTTCTACGATACTGGATTAGATCGTTATTATGGTTTGTTAGAACTTGGTGAAAAACATGGAATATTCGTTCGTTCTGGTGGGCGATATGAAATCAATGGAAATAAAGTTTATGCAAAATCCATTTTAAAAGAACCAGAAAAATATTTTACACAAGAAATTATGGAGAAGTTAGATGAAGCTGCAAGAACCGAATTCTGCTATGGTGTTAACGGAACCGAAACAGAAGAGACCGAAAAACCTTCAGGCAAAGACTGTTAAAGATTTTATTCGTGTCTATGATAATGTAATACCTGCTGGAATGTGTGAGGAAATCATAGACATTTATGAAAAAAATTCCGAATACCATCAGAGATTTGAAAATCTAGGAAGACCAAATTTTACTCAATTAAACATAACAGCAGTTAAAAATCAATCAGAAGATCTTTCTGATTGTAATGAAGCACTAATTGGAATTTCTGTTCAATATCTTAGAAGGTATATTAAAGATTTAAATATCACTCATGAATTTCCAGAACAATATGCATTTGAACAAGTTCGTTTGAAAAAGTATACTGTTAATGAAGATGAATTTAAGGATCATGTAGACGTTGGTGATCATGCTTCTGCAAAAAGATTCCTTGTATTCTTTTTATATTTGAATGATGTTACTCGGGGTGGTGAAACAGAATTTCCGTTTTTGAATTACAAAGTTAAACCAAAAGCTGGAAGGATGCTAGTGTTTCCGCCATTGTGGAATTTCCCTCACTGTGGTAAAATGCCATTGAGTAACGATAAGTACATCGTTGGTAGTTATTTGCATTACATTTAATATGGATAAAATAGAAGTCAAAATTCTTTCTCAATTGATTCATAATGAAGATTATCTACGCAAGGTTCTACCTTTCATCAAAGACACATATTTTGAAGAATTATCTGAGAAAGTAATTTTTTCTGAGATCTATAAGTATGTAAATGACTATGACAGTGTTCCAACTAAATCAGTTCTCTTTATTGAATGTGAAAAAAGAAAAGATATTACAGAAGAAATATTTCAGAAAATTGAAACAACTATTGAAAAGTTTCAAGAAGAACGTGTTGATCATCAGTGGATGCTTGATACTACTGAAAAATGGTGTAAGGACAGAGCAATCTATCTTTCTCTTCTAGAAAGCATTAAGATTGCAGATGGAAAAGATAAGACAAGATCTAGAGATGCTATCCCAAGTATTCTTTCTGATGCTTTGTCTATTAGTTTTGATGATCATGTCGGTCATGATTATTTTCTAGATGATGAAGCTCGTTATGATTTCTACCACCGAAAAGAAGAAAAAATTCCTTTTGATCTTGAACTCTTTAACAAAATTACCAAGGGTGGGTTACCTACTAAGACGCTTAATATTGCCCTCGCAGGAACAGGTGTTGGTAAATCTCTTTTTATGTGTCATATGGCTTCCGCATGTCTTCTACAAAGTAAGAACGTTTTGTATATTACGTTGGAAATGTCTGAAGAAAGAATTGCAGAACGTATTGATGCAAATCTACTTGATGTTAACATTCAGAAGATCACTGAAATACCAAAGGTATTGTACACAGATCGCCTTGCAAACTTATCCAAGAAAACGCAAGGAAAACTTATCATCAAAGAGTATCCCACTGCCTCCGCCCATGTGGGTCACTTTAAATCACTACTCAATGAACTTGGTCTCAAAAAGGGTTTTCGTCCCGATATTATTTTTGTGGATTATCTTAACATTTGTTCGAGTAGTCGTTACAAAGGATCTATCGTAAACTCTTATACTTATGTAAAAGCAATTGCTGAAGAACTTCGCGGTCTTGCGGTTGAGTTTAATGTACCAATTGTTAGTGCAACACAAACAACTCGTTCTGGGTATGCAAGTAGTGATATTGATTTGACAGATACAAGTGAATCTTTTGGTCTTCCTGCAACTGCAGACTTTATGTTTGCATTGATTAGTACAGAAGAACTAGAAGAATTAAATCAACTTATGGTTAAACAGCTTAAGAACAGATATAATGATCCAACATCAAACAAAAGATTTGTTGTGGGTATTGACAGATCAAAGATGAAGTTGTATAATTTAGATGATACTGCTCAAAAGAACATCGTTGACTCTGGAAGAGAAAACGATGATTATGAGCCAACACACATAACCAGTAAAAAACCAAGGAATTTCGAAGGATTTAAAGTATGACTGAACAAGTACAAGCTGATTTTGAAAAGTATTTTGAGTTTGTTGATTACGTTACCAGCACACCAACCAAGTTTACTGCAAACTTTGTAGAACGTGTTGAAGAACTCAGTGTCCAATATCCTCCACTTTCTCGTCTTCTGACTTCTGCAATTGGAATGAGTGCAGAAGCAGGTGAGTTTTCTGAGATTGTGAAAAAAGTTTTGTTCCAAGGTAAACCTCTTAGTGAAGATAACCTGAATCATCTTCGTATTGAACTAGGTGATGTTCTTTGGTATATGGTTCAAGCATGTCTTGCTCTTGGTGTTACACTGGATGATATTGCAATTCAAAATACAATGAAACTCTCTGCACGATATCCAGAAGGTGCATTCAGTGTCATTCGATCTGAACATCGTCGTGAAGGTGATCTCTAAATAAATTGTTCCCCCCTCTTCTAAATAGTTACGAAGAGGGGGGTTTTTTAATGTCTGATAAAATCCAACAAGAAATTTTAAAACTCTGTGGCACTGGTTCTAAGTATTCTTATCTAACAAAATATACTGATGTTAGAATGAAAAGCAATGATGGAACTGGTGAAGTTTATGTATTGGCAGGACCCAGTACACGATCAGTGAGAACATTGTTTCTGGAAAATTTATCAAAAGCATTAAATGATTTATATGATGATGTCAAATTTTATACGATAGTTGGTGATAGAACTGCTTCAATAACAGGAAAAGATTCTAATAATAGAGTTGTGAATAGACCAATTAAGTCTGGAGCAGGTTTGTTATTTGGAGTTGAAGAAAAAGAATTAAAAAGAATATATGAAAAAAATAAAATTGCGTATTCTTTAAGTAATTATCAACGACAACATAATACAAATAGAGTGCCCCGCGAGGTTAGATTAGCTGCAAAAGATCAAGCAGAACTAGAATCAACTGATCTTGATAAAGTACATACATTTTTATCCAGTGATTTGGAAAAATTTTGGACAAGTGTAAAACCAAAATATCTAATATTAGTTGGTAAAAAATCTGATGCAGATAAAGGTCTAAAAATAAAACCTTCTGATATAGGAATTACTGGAAAAAAAGTAACTGTTAATCAAATAGTCAGTAAAACAAAAGATTATGTCCAAACAAAAGAATCATCATTAATACCATTATTTGATGAAATGTTTGATGAACTAGATAAGAAGAAAAGTACAGAGATTGTATCTATTGTCGAATTTGGTAGTGAAGCACTTGAAATATTCTCTGCATATTATTTACTGAAAGAGTTACCAAGAAATAGATCATTGAAAAGATCTTTTGGTATCACTACAAATATTTCTAGAAGTTCTGAGTGGACAATAAAGTTTCCCACTGAAAGTTCTTTTCCATTGGTTGACTATTTTGTTTATCCTCCAGATTCTGATGTTGGAATTCAAGTGTCTGTAAAAAATGCAGCATTTGGAACAACACCAAACACAGTAAAACCAAAAACTCTATTTCCAAAAATAATGGATATAGAAAAGTGGAAAAAAGAATTGCACCCATCAGATCAAACAAATGAATATAATACTTTCCGTGGTGGAGTTTTGATGAAAGCACCTGCTGGAAAAACAAATACAATGTATCCAATGATGTCTGTAAAAATGTTTGCAAAAAAAGATAGACAAACAATAAAGAAATTTTTTGTACAATATCTTTCGAACCTTAATACAGAAGTTGGGACTATGAATATAAATCAAATTGCAGATTATACTATTGATTTTATAGATAAAAAGGTACAAGTTTCTCAAGTTTCTTTGAAGGATTCTGTCACAGATCCTACGATGAGACTTATATTACAAAACAGTGTTTTGAAAAGATCTAATAAAGGAAACTCTAATATGATGGCTTTATCTTTTTTGTGTGAAAAAACTTTAGAATTGGCATCACAAAAAAATGGTCCAATGAATTTCAAAACTATGTTTGAGGAGAAAGCAATATTTGAAAAACAAGTAATATATTGTACCGCTAAAGATAGGAAAGTAGGATCGAAGACAAGAATATATTTCCTTTTACAAGGTAAATATAATTGGTCTAAATTTAAAGGAGACTGGATGAGTCTTCGTAGTAAAAACAGTGCAGGATCATTTAGTGATGCACTTGGTATTGACCCACGACTTTTTTAGAAAAATGGCAGAAGTAGTAAAGTTAAAACACTTAGAACACTTGGAAGATGAGGTCCTTAATTATGGATCTGCTGGTTGTTTTGCAATCGTAAATTTTCTACGATCTGTAAGAGACATGGTAGGTAAAACTAAAACCACGGCAACCATATCTACAAAATGGGATGGAGCTCCTTCTGTAGTGTGTGGGAAACACCCCATTAATGGAATGTTTTTTGTTGGAACTAAATCTGTATTTAATAAAACTGAACCGAAAATGTGTTTCAACAAAACTGACATTGATGAATTTTATCAAGGTGAGTTAAATCAAAAATTAAAAGATTGTTTGGAACACTTTTCTAAGTTGGGAATAAAGGGAGTTATACAGGGAGATTTACTTTTTACCAATGATAAGAAAATGGAAAATGTAAATGGTGATAGACTGATTACATTTAGACCAAACACTATTACATATGGTGTTGAAGAAGATAGTGATGTGGGTAAAAAAATTAAAAGAGCAAAAATAGGAGTGGTATTTCATACCAGTTATAGAGGTACAGATATGGAAAGTATGTCTGTTACTCCTGGTGTAGACATCGATTCATTTAGAGAAGTTCCAGATGTTGCAGTAATCTCAAGTAAAACTGATACTCAACAAGTTAGTTTTAATGATAGAGAAAACACAAAATTAGAAGCATATATAACTAAAATAAATAGAATGTGTCAAATATCAAAAGATTTCCACAATCACTTACATAAAAATTCTGGTACTAGTGGAGATCAAAAATGGTTTGTTGGATCGTTCTTAAAACCATTTTTCAATGCACAAATTAGAGATGCAAAAGCTATTACTAATGTGAAACAAACAATAGATAGGTTTGTTAAATTTTATTCTGATAAAGTTGAAAAGGAAATTGATAAGTCAAAACAAGAAAAGACAAAACAAAAATATCGTGATATTCTGGATTCTGGTGTTATCTACATTAGAGGACATCAAAAAGAATTTCAAGCTTTTATCTCCCTATATAAGACAGTACAAGATGCGAAACAACTTGTCATTGATAAACTTGATAAGCTAGAAAAATTTAAAACTTTTGTGCAGACAGAGGATGGATACAAAGTAGTTGGTGGAGAAGGTTATGTTCTCCACCATGAAGGAAGTATGGTTAAACTAGTTAACAGATTAGAGTTTAGTAAAAACAATTTCACTATAGAAAAGAACTGGAAAAAGTAATGTCAAATTTCACTCTTCACTTAATGAAAAAGTTTGCAGTTAACTGCAGGACAAAAAACAAGGAAGAGTTTAAGAAGCAATTTGCAATATTTGCACTTTCCATTTTGAAGAAATTATCTGTATCTGAAAATGAACAGAAATTATTTCTAACAGATCTAGATAAGAATTTTACAATTTATTATAAAAAATTGAATAAGTCAAATGATTGAATTAGAAATAAAACTGAAAGTATTGATTCACCAAATCTGCAATGTATTTGTTAGACTTTGGTATGTCAATCTTTTAGTGTTTATTATTTTATTCACTTCATTGCAAAAAATTTTAGAATATCCTCTTTTATTCTTTTTGTTTTTATTTGGATTAACTGAAAAATTAAATGATCAAAGAATTGATATGTTTGGAATGTCTTTAGCAAAAACAGTTTACAAACAGATGATAACAAAATACTAAATAATATATGGGAAATCACAGGTAAATATGAAAACTTTTAAAGACTTTTTATCTGAAGCAAGGACACATGCAAGTTTAGAAGCTAAGAAAAGAGGTTTAACTCACGTTGGCGCTGGTCATTATGCAGATGATACAGGAAATGTAGTTGCTAAAAGTGAAGGTGGTATTAAGTTAGTTGATTATGATTCACAACCTGCAACACAACCGCAACCTGCAGCACAACCGCAACCTGCAGCAGAACCGACAGCTCCTGTAGATCCTGCTGCAGCACAATCAGTTGAACCACCAACACAATCTGATGCACCTCAAGTAAATCATGGAAACCAACCAATCACATTTACATTTGGTAGATTTCAGGGAGTACACAGAGGTCATGAAAAATTGATCAATAAAGTTGCTAGTATTGCAGGTGATGGTGAATATAGAATTTACCCAAGTCATAGTCAGGACAACAAAAAAAATCCTTATGATATTGATTCTAAAGTTGCTTTGATGCAACAAATATTCCCAGATCATGCTGGTGCAATTCAGAATGATCCAGAGAACGGAAGAAATATCTTTGACGTTTTGAAGAATCTACATGCACAAGGTTATAGTGATGTTAATCTAGTTGTTGGTAAAGATAGATTAAAACAGTTTCAGGATATGGTTAACAAGTACAATGGTAAGTTGTACAATTTTAATTCAATCAACTTACATAGTGCAGGTGAAAGATCTGATGATTCTGACGATGTAGAAGGATTGTCTGCATCTAAAATGAGAAAGGCAGCCGCAGATGGAGATTTTGAAAAATTCAAATCTGGATTGCCTGGACATGTAGAAGATGAAGATGCACAGAAAATCTATGATGATCTTAGAAAAAGAATAGGTATCAAAGAGGGGTTTGAATACTGGGATATATGTCCTAGATTCTATCAACGAGAATTGAGAGAAGAATATATTCAGGGAAATATCTTTAATCTTAATGAGAAAGTTGAGAATATGAATAGTGGAGTTGTTGGACGTATTATTAGTAGAGGTCCCACTTATGTCATCATTTTAGATGAAGATAATATGGTACATAGAACATGGATTAAAGATGTAAGTTATCATAAAGGACCACTTGAAGTTGGAACTGATGAGTACAGGGAGTACTTACAGAAACTAACTCCTTTCGAAAAGATTAGAAGTTTTGCTAAAAACAATAAACCTAATAAATAATAAAAACCAGGAAAATTACCAGCTATGGAATTAGATAAACTTATTACATTGTCTCCAGATAAACTTTACGCAAGCGTAAAAGTTTTTGAAAGAGCATGGGCAATGTACGGAGAAAATGATACCGATTCTATTCTAAAAGAAATTGAAGAGAATTTAACTGGTTCATATAGAGACTATGCTTTTTCTTTACTTGAAGCTAAAGTTGGTTCAGTAAAGAATTACATGGGTACACCAGTCTACTATAGTGGAAAAGGTTTTAGTGCTCCTAAACATGGAATCTATGGGGTTGAATCAAAACCACAACTCAAAAAAATGATTCAGCAAAAAACTCAAGCAAAAAATGAGAGAGAAAGAAAATCTGCTGAGTTAAAGAGACGCGCAATGAGGAAGGAGGAAGTAAGTTCATATTCAGCGTATTATCGTGATCTATTAGATCAGTACAAGAACGAAGATCTAAACAAAGATTTTGAAGAATTTGCAGAAGCAATTCAACTTCCTGCAGTAAAGAAACCAGGACAAACACAACAACCAGGACCTGCGGCTCCTAATTCGATGAAACCAGCACCCGCAACTGGTCAACAGACACCCGCAACTGGTCAACCACAACCACCTGCTCAACCACAGGCAAAACCTGCTCAACCACAGGCAAAACCTGCTGCTGGTACTCCTGCAACTGGTCAGGCAACACCCCAACAACAAAATGCTGCAAAACAGGTAATGCAACAACAACAGATGTTGCAACAGAAAAAAATGCAGATGCAAAAGCAGGGCAAACTACCATTGAACATGGGCGAAGATGCACAGTGTAATACTTGTGCAGATAAATCTGGTAATACAGAAAAAGGAAAATCACCACTCCCTAAAAACAAAAAGGTAGGAAATGTAACTGTAAATCCAACAGTCCAGTCAGAAAAGATTGATGTTGGTTCAAATATTAGAAAGACTATTAAAGATTTCGTACATAGTAGTGATGAGCGTTTCTCTGGTGATACTAAGAAAGAAAGAATCAAGAAAGCAATCGGTGCATATTATGGTGCGAAGAATGAGTCAATTGATGAGGCAAAAAAGAATGATGGTAATCTTGCAAACAACTATCCTCCATATGATAAAGTAACCCGTGGTGATGTTATTGCTGGTCGTCTAGGAAAAGACGAAATGGGTGGAAAGAAAAAGTCAACCAAGAAAGAAGAAGTAGAGCAGGTTGATGAACTCTACAAAGGTAAGCACGGTCAATCAGAAACTGAATATCAAGACTCACGTTCTAATGCTGGTAAGATGGTTTCTGGAACTTCTAAATTAAGTGGTGCTGCATACTCCTATCGTGGTGTCAAAAATACTGGTCCTAATCCCGCAGGTGGTTCTGAGAAACCTAAGGCTCAGGGCCGTATGACTAGCGGACAACGCACAGAGTTGCAATATCGCAAAGCGAATCTCATGAAGAAAGAAGAAGTTGAAGTAGTTGATGAAGCGATGTCTTCTTATGACAGAAATCGTAAGAGAGCAGCACAGAGAGCTGCAGATAGAAATGCTGCCAGAGACAGAGGACAAACTGGTAATGTTCCTGGTGTAGGTTATGTATCTCCAAGAAGAGAAAGAGAAACCTATACCGATGAGAGTGGACAAGAGCGTCATAAGAGTGGCGCTAGAATGCCTAAAAAAGAAGACCAGAAAGAATCAGTTGACCTCTTTGACTATCTACAAGAGAAGAATGGTTTGTATGCCAACATCCATGCTAAGCGTAGACGTGGAGAACCGCCTGCCAAACCAGGACACGAAGATTATCCAGCAAAGGATGCCTTCAAGAAAGCAGCAAGGACTGCCAAGAAAGAAGAGGTTGAAGTAGTATCTGAAGAGGATCCATGTTGGAAAGGATATACTCAAGTTGGAATGAAGAAAAAAGGTGGTCGTGAAGTTCCAAACTGTGTTCCTTCTAAGGGTGTACCAAAGGCAAAAGGATACAAGAAAGAAGATATTGAAATGCTTCCAGAGGAAGACTATGATAGACTAAAAGATCGTAGACTTGAAAAAGGTGGAATGGATGGCAATACACGATATCCTACAAAACCAGCAGCACCTATGTCTGCACAGGATAAAGAAAAGCACAGAGAAGCATCTAAGAAAGCGTTAGAGTTGGTTAAAAAATCTATTACGGCTAAATATGGAGCTGGTGCTTTAATGGGAACTAAGAAAGAGTCTGTTAATACCGTAAAAAAGTCTAATGCGGTTGAGAGTGATCTTGACCGCCAACTTACCGAAAGAGGTGTCAATACTAAGGGGGTTGGGGTTACAGAAGACACTATTCAGGAAGATGAGTATCGTAGATTAATGGCGCAAGAGCGTCAGACTGAGCGAAAAAGAGAACAAGCACGTCCTGGTCGCAAGAGCATTACTCCTGGGATCCGAGCCGCCAGTGCTGGTAGAGACTATGCTGATAGCAATATCAAATTTCATGCCAAAGTAACTGGTAAGACAACAACAACTGAAGAGTCTTTACATGAAAGAGGTGACTACTGGCATCCAGATCCAGATGAAGATCGTAAACTGGGTGGTCCTGGTGCCAATCAACGTGCTCGTGAAGATCGTGCTGCTGCATCAAAACCAAAAGAAGATCCTAAGAAGTTACGTCCTGGGGAATCTTACTTAGATTATTCTAATAGAATTACTGGGAAAAGTTCAACCCCAAGTAAACCATCTTCACTTAGAGATAAGATCAAATCAAAACTAGGTCTTAAAATGTCTTATGAACCAGAAGGTGAATTAGTTGATGAAGGTAAGAAGGAACTAAAACAAAGAAACAAAAATGAAATGCAACGCAAGGCAGGCAATCTTGGTCGTGAAGTAGTTTCAACTCCCAACACCAAGAAAAATGCACCAAAGAGAGATGCTGCCATGAATAGAATGAAAAAACTTGTAAGTGTGATTGCTCGTGATGATGAGGAGAAGAGATTTAAAACAATTGGACAATCACCTTTACACAACTCTTTTGAAATGGACGGTGATGAGTTAATGGAAATAACTGACTTCTCACAACATCCTGATATTAAAAATAATCCAGAGATGCAAAAAAAGGCAGCTGCATATCAAGCAAAAAAGGCAGCAAGAAATGCTCAAAAGAAACCACTTCCACCAAGTTCAAGTAATGCAATTGTCAAGAAAGAACCAGAACCAAAAAGTGCAATCGTAAAGGCAAAACCAATTGATTCTAAGTCGAATAATGCTGCAAAGTCTACTCCTCCCACAACTCCTCCCACAACTCCTCCATCGGATCCTCCATCAGATGTGAAGCAACAAGGAACAAGACCAGGAAATACCAAACCAAAGGAAAATCCTACGGTAGTTACAAAGACAAATACAGTTGTTAAAAAAGTTCCTGTTAAAAAGAAAAAAAATACTGCACTGGGATTCTTGGGTTCTGCACTTAGAACTCATTATCAAAAACAAAATGCAACTGTTAAATCTATGAGCGGCAGAAAATAATAAATAACTGGGCTCATTTCAGGAGAAAAATCATGGGAGCATTAGTATCAGTAGTAAAACCACTTTTACTACAACTTGCCACAAGTCCTGCAGTTAAGAAACTTGTTCTAGATCTTCTAGAAAAATATGTTAAGTCAACTGATAACAGTATTGATGATGTATTGTTTGCAACTGTTAAAGAAGCTCTATTTAAACCACAAGCATGATTACCTGTATTGTAACTAACTGGGGAGTAACCGTTTTTTTAGGGTTACTCCTTTCTTTGTCCGAATGGTTATCCAAGACAAATAAAACAAAAGCAAATGGAATTTTGGATTTTATCCAACTCTTTCTAAGAAAAGTATTACATAAATAAGTATATAACTAAAGTTTATCGGAGAATAGAATGTCTCTATACGGAAGAACAGATAGTAATACCAATAAGACCAAAGCAGGTCGTGGTGTTGCAGCATCATCACAAGCAAAAACAATTGTGTTTGTTGACGAAACTGAGGCTAAACTAAATGAGAACCGCACTCGCGGAATTGATGGTCCTGGTTGGTGGTCATATTTTACTTATACAGATGCAGACGGGAATACTCGTCATAAGTCAGAGAAATTAGTTGCTCTTGCAAACGCAGATACTAATGCTAATGAGACTCAAGATGATGACACCATCGCAGCAGACGTTGCATCTGCTGTAACAATTACTGCACAACCTGCTGCTGTTACTGGTGCTGCTAACCCATTCACAGGAACCTTCGAAGTTACTACTTCAACATCTGGCACTCCTGGATCACTGGTATTCCAGTGGCAACGTCAAACTCCAACAGGAACTACTTGGACGAACATCACCAATACGGGCGTGTTCACTGGTGCTACTACAAACACTCTCACACTTACTGCTGCTCCTAAAGCAACCTGGAATGGTTACAAGTTCCGCGTGAAGATTAAATCTGCTGGTGGAACTGAAGAGGTCACTTCTAATAGTGCTTCGCTAACCTATGCATAATACTTAATAGATTATGAGATTTAATGAACTGAATGAGGATAATTTTTTATTCTTTGCAATACAAAACTATAATAATCCTCAGTCAGTTACTCAGGATGATTTCTTTGACGATTTAAAGAAAATCAAATACATTAAAAGATTATTCAAAAAATATAAAACCACTGGTGAAATTAAAACTAATTTAATTTTAATTCATATAACGGTTTTGTATAATGTTTTTGGTCAAGCTGCAACTCCAATACTTTTTTTTAAAATATCATCTGAGTATTGGAGTTGTTTAAAAACATTTTTAATTTTTTTGGATAGACTTGATAAAACTCAACTGATGAGTATACCAATTGATGAATATTGTTTAGAAAAATTAGGAGAAATTTAATGGAAGGGGGGATCGCTAACTCCGTTGGAGATGGTAGTTCTCTTGCTCTACCACCCACCCACGAACCAGGAGTAAAGAAAAGAAGGAAAAATTTCATTAAGGGTGTTATGAATAAACGCTCTGAAGTGAATGAGCAAACTCTATTTGAGAGTGGTGGAAAAGTAATCGACCAGTTAAAAGCTATTGTAGATAATGCATCGCGGGGTGAAGTTCATTTTGATAACGGAGAAAGTAAAGTGGTATCTCCAGAAAATGCACAGAAAATTGTAAGATTGTATAAAGAATTAAACGCAAGCAATCGTACAAAAATGATTACATCAATCAATAATTCTCCTGTTGGTTTCATGAAAATTTTTCAGTATGCCAATACAAAATATTAGAGGAGAGTCATGATTGGATTTAGAAAAGATTTAGATGTTTTGGAAGCTAAGTTTCAAATATATGAAGATCTCTCTAAAGAGATGCTTGATAAACTCGAAAGGGCAGTAGATAAAATTAGTGAGGGCAATCAGGCAGTTGCCCTCATTCTTGAGCGACATGAAAATAGATTAGAACAGAATGAAAGATCTGATCAGATTCTCATTAAAATGTTAGAAGATTTTAAACAAGAAAATAAAGAAGATCATCAAGCCACAAATCAACGTATTGCTGCTGTAGAAAATAGAGTGAATGATCTTGCAACATTTAGATGGATTGCAACTGGTATTGGAACTGCTGCTGTTCTCATTATTGGTTCTGCACAGTTCTTCGGCGATATTCTTTCTGTAGGAAAATCAGCTCCCCCTGCACCAACTCAACAGTTGACAACCAAGTGAAACCATGTTATTATAGATTTATTGGATCCCTATTACATTATGAATCACGTTGATGTTCAATACATTCATCTGATCTCACCAAGACTTGAAAAATTTGTAAAGAAAAAAGACTATCTCTATAACTTCCGTTGTCCCTATTGCGGAGATTCTTCGAAGAACAAGAATCGCGCAAGGGGTTTCTTTTTTCAAAAAAACTCTGACATGATTTATAAGTGTCATAATTGTGGAGTTGGTAGGTCTCTTGCTAATTTTCTAAAGGATAATGCTTTGGATCTTTATGATCAATATCTCTTAGAAAGATTCAAAAATGGAACAACTGGTAGAGGAACTAATACTAAAACACCAACTTTTGATTTTCCAAAACCACAGTTCATCACAAAAAAAGATTCTATTTTCAAAGATCTAACTAGTATCGAATCACTAAATACTACACATCCGGCAAAAGAATATCTCCACACAAGAAAGATCCCAGAAAAATATTTTTCAAACTTTTACTACGTGGATGATTTTAACGTTTGGTCGAAGAGTAAAAGTACAATTAAAGAACCTAGAATTATACTCCCACTAATCTCGGAAGATGGAAATGTATTTGGATATCAAGCAAGGTCTCTTAAGAAGAATGCAACTCTTCGTTATATCACTACCATCTTGGATAAGCAATATCCTAAACTATTTGGACTTGATCGTATAAACAAAAATGAAACAGTATATATCACAGAAGGACCGTTTGACTCACTCTTCATATGCAATTCAATTGCTATGTGTGGAGCTGATGTTCATCTTGGTGACTGGGGGATTAACGATCCTGTTTGGATATATGATAACGAACCACGCAATCAACAAATTGTATCAAGAATATCCTGTGTTATCGGAACTGGACAAAAAGTTGTTATCTGGCCCTCCTCGATAAAGGAAAAAGATATTAATGATATGGTTTTATCTGGTTATGATGTGCAGAGTATTATAGAATCAAATACTTATTCTGGTTTAGAAGCAAAAGTAAAATTAACGGAGTGGAAAAGAGTCTAATGTCGAATGGTATCAAAGTCAAAAAACGTAATGGTCAACTTGAAAATTTGAATCTGGAAAAGATTCATTTAATGGTCGAATGTGCTTGTGGTGGATTGAGTGGGGTGTCCGCATCACAAGTTGAAATGCAATCTGGAATTCAATTTTATAATGGGATTACAACATCAGAAATCCAAGAAATCTTGGTTAGGTCAGCTAGTGATCTTATTACTCTTGATAATCCAAATTATCAGTATGTTGCTGCTCGTCTTCTGTTGTTCGGTTTATATAAGCAAGTCTTTGGAAATGATTGGAACAGCGGGTTCCCCGTCCTAGGGGATCATCTATATGAAGGAATCATGAAAGGTGTTTATGATAAAACTTTAAGTGGACAGTATACTGATGAGGAGTGGGATAAGATTAACACTTTCATAGACCATGACCGCGATTATTTGTTTACCTATGCTGGTCTTCGTCAGGTAGTTGATAAATATCTGGTACAAGATAGAAGTACTGGAAGTGTCTTTGAGACACCACAATACGCTTATATTTTGGTTTCAGCAACCATATTTGCAAAATATCCAAAAGAAACTCGTCTTTCATATGTCAAGAAATACTACGACGCAATCTCAAAGCACAAAATCAACTTGCCAACTCCCATCTTGGCAGGAGTGCGAACACCACTTAGACAATTTGCTAGCTGTGTTCTTGTTGACAGCGATGACACCCTCGATTCTATCTTTAGCTCTGATATGGCTATTGGCAGATATGTCGCACAACGTGCGGGTATCGGGGTCAACGCGGGTCGCATCCGCGGCGTCAACAGTAAAATCAGAGGTGGAGAAGTTGCACACACTGGCGTTGTACCGTTTCTCAAAAAGTTTGAAGCGACTGTCAGATGTTGCACGCAAAATGGCATACGAGGTGGATCCGCGACAGTCCACTTCCCCATCTGGCACCAAGAAATAGAAGATATTTTAGTACTAAAAAATAATAAAGGAACTGAAGATAACCGTGTTCGTAAACTTGATTACTCAATTCAAATCAGTAAGTTGTTTTATGAGAGGTTTATTCAAAATCAAACCATCTCGCTTTTTTCACCTCATGATGTTCCTAACCTTTATGAGAATTTTGGGACCAGTGGCTTTGATGATTTATACTGCCAATATGAGTCAGACAATTCTATCCCCCGCAAAACAATCAACGCCCAAGAATTAATTCTTGATCTTCTAAAAGAGAGAGCAGAAACAGGTCGTATCTATATCATGAATATTGACCACTGCAATGAGCATTCATCTTTTAAAGATAAAGTTTGGATGAGTAACCTCTGCCAAGAGATTACATTGCCCACCAAACCACTACAGCACATTGATGACCCAGAAGGTGAGATTGCCTTGTGCATTCTCTCTGCTATTAACGTCGGAAAGATTAAACACCTTGATGACCTTGAAGAGCTCTGTGACCTATCTGTGAGGGCGCTGGATGAGTTGATTGACTATCAGAGGTATCCTGTAGCAGCTGCCAGACAATCCACTAAGAATCGCCGCTCATTGGGCATTGGTTACATTGGTTTAGCACACTGGTTAGCTCGTCATCAGGTGAGGTATTCTGATAAGCAAGCGGCATTCTTAGTGCATGATTTGACTGAGGCATTCCAATACTATTTGCTCAAGGCATCTAATCAACTTGCTATCGAGAAGAAAAAGTGCGGTTATTTCGACCGCACTAAGTATGCTGATGGTATTCTTCCAATCGATACATATAAGAAAGATGTAGACGATATCGTACCACATAAACTTAATTATGATTGGGAAGCACTTAGAGCATCCATCCTGGCTCACGGTCTCAGGAACTCAACACTGTCCGCACAGATGCCATCGGAGAGCAGTTCCGTTGTGTCAAATGAAACAAACGG
>Ga0194115_10002560_pt1 | contig 21540 bp, 16 predicted proteins | sample TA2MahsurfametaG_3_FD_148656 | JGI IMG/M metagenome (GOLD analysis project Ga0194115, IMG submission 148656) | Freshwater microbial communities from Lake Tanganyika, Tanzania - TA2015002 Mahale S4 surface | ecosystem: Environmental > Aquatic > Freshwater > Lake | place: Tanzania: Lake... | reverse complement strand
TGGAACTGGCCTTGACCGCATGGTAGCCCGTGGTAGAAAAAGGCTGCCAACTATGAGCCCCATTGGAAGAGTAGTCCGAACCGCTCGGACCTACTGCCACCACCCAGCCTTGGTCTTGAAGGTAAGCTACCCCCGAGCGATAGCCTCCAGGACTCTCACTGGTATAAATGTTCACCTCTCCCAAAATTAGCAAGGCATTGGCAATTCGGTATTCAGGCTGAAGGTAATCCCCGCCCACCAGCACCAATCCTCCTTCTCCTGGAAGAGAAGTAGCAGCAAAAACTCCCTGAGAAGGCTCCCCTTGGAGCATGTCCGTCAATTCACGCACTTCCCAATCCTGGGTAGTGAAAGTATAGCGATGCAAGCGAGCTACCAATCCCCCTGTGGCAAATACCAGCCCTTCTTGAGCAGCAATCAAGGAGGAAGAACTCGCGGCAAAGGCCGCTTCTCCCGATACGGCCTCTGGCAGCTTGGGCAGGGAATGCCAACTCTTGCCTCCATCGAGGGTCTCCAAGACCATCCACTTCCCGCCTATGGGATCTCCCAAGACATAGCCACGCTTGGCATCTACAAATTGGATGGCATCAAAGAAGGCTTCTCCTCCTTCCTGATGCACTTTTTGCCAATTCTTTCCTCCATCTTCGGTACGGTAGATCACTGCAGGCTGTCCGGCTGAGGCTACTAGGGCGGTGTCTGCATTGAAGGCGTGAATGGAACGGAAATCTACCGTATCCAAGCCTGCTATTTTACCCCACAGCCAGCTACCCCCTCCATCTAGCGTTTTCAGCCAAGTACCTCCACTGCCACTGGCCCAGCACACCGATTCGGAAACGGGCGCCAGACCTCGCAAGGAAGCCTTGACTGGCGTTTGAAATTCCTTCCATTGGAGTTGCTGCGCCAGGGTCAGTGTTGTCCAAAATAAGCCCAAGAAGAGCAGGGCCAAGAATCTCATATGATATCCACTTTTCTATAGGCCTCTATAAGGGCCAGCTCTCCTTCTTTGCCTGGAAGGGCATTGCCATGCTCCATACCCAATACTCCGGTAAAGCCTTTTTTGTGGATGTACTGAAAGACATTGCCGTAATTGATTTCTCCTGTGCCTGGCTCCTTTCTTCCTGGATTATCCCCAATCTGGATATAGGCGATTTCAGACCAGGTTTTTTCCATGGTAGCGATCAGATTGCCCTCGTTGCGCTGCATGTGGTAGATGTCGTACAAGATCTTACAGGCAGGGCTTCCTACCGCCCTACAGATCATGTACGTCTGATCGGCATGGCGGAGAAACAAGTCCGGATTGTCGCTCAGGGGCTCCAAGACCATCACCAATCCATGCGGTTCTAGGATTTCCGCCCCTCGCTTTAGTGCATCGATGACATGTCCAGTCTGAACCCCAATCGGCAAATTCCGCTCAAAATACCCGGGTACTACGGTCATCCATTTCGCATTCACGCGCTTGGCGGCCTCCACAGAAGCTCGGCAAGTGGCTAGAAAGTTGTCCAGAAACTCCGCCTTGCCACTGGCTAAGGAAACTTTCCAATTGTCGCCTCCATCGATCACAAATACCCCCATATGCATCCCGAGATTCGCAAGGGTTTTCCCAATCAATTCCTGCTCGGCTACCGATCGCTTTAGGAGACCGTTATCTTCTAGGGAGCGAAACCCTTGATCTGCCATAAACTGTAGTTCGTCTACCAAGCCACCTGGGGCATGGTTTTTAAACATGCCAAAGTGAGGGGCAAAATCCAAGGTAAAAGGTGCTGCCTTTGCCTTTGTAGACGCCATGCTAGGAAAGCTCATGAGGCTGCTAGCTCCCAAAAGGGCCGTTCCGAGCCCCATTCGTTTAATAAATCCTCTTCTTTCCATGGCTTAGATCACTTTTGTTTTTCCGGGTATCGCGTGGGGGTAATACCCATCTGCTTGGGGAAGTACCTTGGGTAGCGCATCCCAGGCGAGTGTCACGGGGAAAAGATCCACTTGCCCATTGAGGGACTCTTCCCAGGTCATCACCTTGCCCGAGTAGGTAGCATAGCGACCCATGATGGCTGTCATCGTAGATTTGGCCGCATTTTCTGCATCTGCAAACTTATACTCTCCCTTGACCAGTGCCGCCCAGAGTTCATCATGCTCCTGTTGGTAGGGGTTGGGTTGGTTTTTCCTATCGTGGTCGTAAAGCACCTTGCCCTTCCAGTCGGTAAGCAGGCCGTGGTTGCCTGCACTGAGGTAGGCTTTCCCCAAGGTGCCTTGGAAAGATTCGTCTACTCGATTGGCCGCACCTGGGAAATGTCGGCATTCGGAGTGAATCACGCTGCCATCGGCATAGGTGAAGGTGAGTATGTGGTGATCAAAAATCTCTCCATGCTCTTTCCCGGTACGTACGGCACGACCACCAGTACCTTCTGCTTTGACTGGATAGCCATTTTTGGCCCAGTTGGCCACGTCTATGTTGTGTACGTGCTGCTCCACGATATGGTCACCACAAAGCCAATTAAAATAGTACCAATTGCGCATCTGGTATTCCATCTCCGTTTGCTCGGGTGTCCGCTGCTTTACCCAAACACCCCCATCGTTCCAGTATACCTGACCTCCGACTATGTCCCCGAGTACACCGTCCTGGATCCGCTTCATGGATTCCCGGTAGTTGTTTTGGTAGTGTCGCTGCAATCCCACCACCACGTTAAGCTTTTTGGCTTTGGCTTCCTCGGCCGCAGCGAGCACCTTCCTGATTCCAGCAGCATCGGTGGCTACAGGTTTTTCCATAAAAATCTGCTTGCCTTGCCGCACAGCCTCCTCAAAATGAGAGGGGCGAAAGCCTGGAGGAGAGGCCAAGATCACCACATCTGCTTCGGCGATGGCTTTTTTGTAGGCATCGAAGCCTACAAATCGCCTCTCCTGCGGCACATCCACCTTATCTTTGCCATACTTCTCAAAGATAGGTTTATAACTACCCTCCAACCTATCGGCAAAGGCGTCCGCCATAGCGACCAATCGGATAGGGTGTCCGGTATCAAAAGCTTGGAATACGGCGCCAGTACCCCTTCCTCCACAGCCAATTAAGGCCAACTTCAGGTGGTTTTGGGGCGATGCATAGGCTCCTGGTACCAAAAAGGAGGGAGCGAGCAGACCTCCCGTCAGCAGGGCGGAGGTCTTCATAAATTCTCGACGGTTGGGATTTTTTTTCATGGGGAGGTGAGTTTGGGTGTTAATAATCTACAAGTGGGGCTTGGGTATAGTAAGCTTCAATTTCTTCGGGAGAGGGCGTTATCAAAGGGCGCACCAAGCGCATCCCTACAAAGGGGGCTTCCGGAAACCACCATTGACTTTTTGGGATTTGTGGATCTATGCGCTTCCAGGCTGGATCCGATTTTTCCCTTACGGGAGAACCTAGCTCAGAAGACAGGCTGGCAAAGCTTCCCCCGCGAAGTACATGAGGGTACAATTTCCTGGCCAAATTCACCGGATTATTCGATTGGGAACGTGCATAAAAATCAGCTTCGTAATAATCAATGACCCATTCGGACACATTGCCGTAGAGGTCATAGACCCCCCAGGGATTGGGTTTTTTGGTCCCCACCTCTTGGGTGCTTTGCCTGCTATTGTCAGCGTACCAAGCATAATCTCCCAGTGCTTCTTCATTGCTGCCAAAGAAAAATCGATCTGCTGATCCCGCCCTTGTGGCATACTCCCATTCTGCCTCGGTTGGTAGCCTGTAGAAAATTCCAGTCTTGAGGTATAGCCAATGGCAGTATTGAATGGCTCCATATTGGGTCATCCCTACGGCAGGTTTGCCTTCTTTACCCATCCCAAAGGTCATGTCTAGGTAGGGCAAACTGGGTCGCGAAAGCGCATCTACTCGTGCGGGAACCCCGCCTTCTGTGATGGTTTGCTCGTACTGCTTATCCAAAAACAATTCAAATGCATCCCAAGTGACTTCGTGAGTACCCATCCAAAAGGCATCAACCCTTACCGAATGCCGAGGCTTTTGATCTGAGGCAGACCCTTCATCTGATCCCATCCAAAATGCCCCTGCAGGAATTGGCGTCATGTCAAAGGAAAGTGAAGTACCAGGAATTTTTTGGGAGTAGGGTATAAAAATGGCGGAAAAATTGAGTTGAAAACTCATCGCTATCAAGCCAAGTAGAAAAAGGTATTTTTTCATGGATAGTCGACCGACATGAACCATTGAAAATAAGGAATTTCTCCTTCTTTGTATACCCCTTCTGGGGATAATTTGGAAGAAAGGCTAGGGCAGGTAGGATATGACAGCCTAGCAGGAGAAAAATTACATCCTTTTGACTACCTCCCTTTTGGGTAGGCGTAAGGACCACATTCCTCTGAGCTCACCTAGGGTATAAGTGGTGGCTTGGTCTTGGGGATAAAGTTGCTTAAGGGCCTTTGCCGTTGCATCGGCTACATCTTTTCCTGGAGCGCCATGGCATTGAAGACATAGGTTGCTGGAAATCAGAATTGGCTGGGTGTAAAGAAACACTTCTCCTCCTTGCACCTTTTGAATGCTAGGGTCGCTAGGAAGGTTATTTTCCGCGTTGTAGGCATAGGCATCCAATAGGGGAAGTTCCTCCGCATCTGGGCTATCTTGGGGATTTCTAGGCCGTGAGGAGACGCGACGTAGGGTAATGCCATGCTCCTTTTCTAAACCCTGAATCAGGGGGAGCGCATTGATCTTGCAAAAATCCAAGGCCCCTACTACTCCTTGGGAAGCTATCGCCTCCTGCAACTGGGCGCTCAACTGGGCCTGGGCCTCCAAGGTAATCGAATCTCCCCAGACCATGGCTTCTTGGAGGATCTCCACTTCGGTGAGTCGTTTTACCTCCATATTGCGATTGACTTCGTCAAAAGTTTCCTTGGATACCCGCTCTTGAGGACCGCAGGAGATCAGGAGGATTAGTGAGAGGAGGAGAAGGTTTTTCATGAGGTACGAAATACGAGGTACGAAATACGGAATTGAGTTGTACAAGGTACTAAGTACCAAGTACAAAGTAGGGATTCAAGTTGTACAAGGTACTAAGTACCAAGTACAAAGTAGGAATTCGAATTAGGACAAATATTCTGCTTTCAAGAATTACGATACTTGATACTTGATACTTGATACTTGATACTTGATACTCTTTCTAATGTCGAATGCTTATTGAAGAATGTCAAATCCTACCTATGGAATGTCGTACTGCGTAGCTCGTATTTCCTACTTTGTACATTGTACTTGGTACTTGGTACAAAGTTCTACTTGATACTCTTTCTAATGTCGAATGCTGATTGAAGAATGTCTAAGAAATCCTACCGATGGAATTTCGTACTTCGTAGCTCGTATTTCCTACTTTGTACATTGTACTTGGTACTTGGTACAAAGTTCTACTAGATACTATTCCTCTCCCCTCACGCGTACATACTGAAAGATATCGCCCACGGTACCCCTTTTGATAAATCCTTTTTTCAAAATGGCTTCTGGGATATAGCCCGCTTTTTCGAGCACATTCATGGATTCTCCATTAAAGTCGTAGACACGGGCATAAATGCGTTCAATATCAAATTTTTCAAAAATATAGGCGGTATAGAGTTTTACAGCTTCTGTAGCGATGCCTTTTCCCCAAAAGGGTTCGCCTACCCAAAAGCCCAACTCCATGTTGGTGCGCAACTCGTCTTTTCCACGTTCAGCCCCGATAGCCCCTGCCAGCCTTCCTTCGAATTCAATGGCAAAATTTTGAGCTGGATTAAATTTTTGGTTATGCTCTATCCAGTGTCTGGCATCGTGGATGGTATAGGGATGGGGATAGCTATCCCGCAGGTTCATCGCAATTTTTGGATTGTTGGCAATGGGGTACAATTGATGAAAATGAGATTCATTCCAAGTGACTAAGTGAATCTCTCTTTCTCCTTCAATAAGCATAGGTAATCTGTTGTTTACTTCGTGAAATGGGTATGGGTTTCAATATACGTGCTTAATTTATTCTTACCAACCCAAAAGAGCTATTCGATCCCTCCCGCCTGCATTTTTTCTAGATTTTCAGCCATGCGTAGGGCAGAAATAAACTCTTCTATGTGCCCATCCATCACCTCGGGGAGATTATACACCGTTTTATTGATTCGGTGGTCGGTCACGCGGGACTGGGGATAGTTGTAGGTACGGATCTTATCGGATCGGTCCCCGCTTCCCACCATAGATTTGCGCTGCGCCCCCACGGCCTCGTTATGCTTGGCCAGCTCGATCTCGTATAGTCTAGAGCGCAGTACCTTCAGCGCCTTTTCGAAGTTTTTGATTTGAGATTTTTCATCCTGACAGGTCACCACCAACCCGCTGGGATTGTGCGTCAAGCGTACGGCCGAATAGGTGGTATTGACCGACTGTCCCCCAGGTCCTGAGGAGCAGTAGGTATCCTTCCGGATGTCATTCATATCGAGGTGCACCTCCACTTCATCCATCTCCGGAAGAACCGCCACGGAGGCGGCAGAGGTATGTACTCTACCTTGGGATTCCGTAGCAGGCACACGCTGTACCCGATGCACGCCGGATTCGTACTTGAGCATGCCGTAGACGTCGGCGCCCGAGACGGTGGCAATGATTTCTTTGTAACCTCCTGCAGAGCCGAAGGTTAAATCCAATACGGTCAACTTCCAGCCTTGCATCTCGCAGAAGCGCTCGTACATCCGGAATAGGTCCCCTGCAAAAATAGCTGCTTCGTCGCCCCCTGTCCCCCCTCTGATTTCCAAGATACAGTCTTTGGAGTCGTTGGGGTCCTTAGGCGTAAGCAGCAGCTTCAACTCCTCCTCTAGCTCCTCCTTTTTGACTTTCAATTCCTCCACTTCCTGCTTGGCCATATCCCGAAACTCAGGATCTTTTTCCTTATCTAAGATTTCTTTGGAACTTTCCAAATTTTGAAGTACAAGGATGTAGGTATCGGCAACCCCAACTATTTTTTCTAGGTCTTTGTATTCCTTGGTCAATTTGGCATAGGCCCCCATGTCTGTCATGGAGTCTGGCAGCACGATGAGCTGACCTACTTCTTCAAATCTATCTTTTAGGCCTTGTAATTTATCGAGCATGGGAAAGGATTGGACATACAAAAGTAAGGCTATCCAAGGAGATGCGTACTATCCAAGAGAGAGATTTTCCCCCATTTTCCTCGGGTTATGCTTGTATTTTATAGCGCATAAACCTTTTATCCTCTGGGTTTTTTTCCCTCAGAATTAGTTCTTTGCCCACCTGGGCCAGGTACTGTTTATTCAGATCGTTGATAAGTCGAGCCCGCTTCATGCGCCCAGAATCAAAATTGACCTTATCATCTATCCCCAAAAGAGTATCTAAGGTTTCGGTAGTTAGGCATTGTCCTGCATAGGGAAGCAGGGTCTGCAAGGAAGTAAGTTCTACAGAGGACTCCGATTTTATTTTCTTCCTTTTTACAAAAATTTTTCTTCCCATTACTCCCATTACCCCCAAGCTTAGGAGAAAGAGGAGAAAATAAATGAGGTAATTGGATTTAAAAAATGAAGCTTCTTTGATTGTGATTAATCCCACCTCCTTGGACTTTGCGCGTATTTGATCCAAATCAAGGGTAATTACTTGTCCATTAGGGGCGGGATAGGTCAGTACATTTCCTACAATTTCTAGGTAGGGAGCGATTTCCATGTCAACATTTCGCGATGAAAAATAAAAAATTTGACCCGTTTCTTTATCAATCAAATTCCAACCTATATTCTCTAAATTATTCGTTGAGGCCCAAAAAGCATAATCCTTAGTTTGGATAAAATGTATAGGTGCCTTTTCTAGGAATTTCGCGAAATCTAGTCCCTCAAATTCAACCTCTATTTCCTTCCATTCTTTACTTTCCCAATCCAAAAAATATCCATTGGGATTTTTTTTATCTAATAGGTAACGGTTATTGGTAAATTCTCCAAATAATGCTGTTACCCCTGAAGAATTTTCGTACATGAAGAAGGTGAAATAATCCTTCGGTTGATTCTTAGTAATTACCAATTCCCATGATCCATTGAGTTCATTGAGAGAAAGTAAGTCCATGTGAAGAGTCCAAAATCCCTGCCCTCCCAATAGGTAATGATTCCCATTTCGGTTATAAATTTGGCTTCCACAGGTATACCCTCGATTGTAATTTTGATACATGTTGATGAGGGAATCACCTTGAATTTCAAATAAATCGAAAGTACAATTGACCTGAACATAGAGCCGGTCTTTAACTTCAAAAAATGTATAAACCTGGGGCGATTTCATGTACATACTATCCAAGGATTCTAATACACTTTCTTGAATTCGCTCCTCAAAAAAATGGGGAGCCCCCATTTTTTTCCAAGCTAGAGTTGAGGTCCTCATCCAATAAAAATCATTCGCTAAACTGGCGCTAGCTACCGCGAAATAGATGCAAACTAAAAGTAATCCACAGTTCTTTTTCATACTTCGTTTAACTCCAGGTCACACGGTTTGTGGCTGGAACAAAAAAAGGAGGGGATAACCGTGACTCCCCTCCCAAAAAAAATAAACAAAAAGCTTTATGATCAACTTTAAAACTAAGCTAAATCCGAAACTTGAAAATTCTTTGACTTTTCGTGTTTATTAGGAAGAAGTCGAGGTGATTCCTATTGATTCATACTTAGAAAATAACCCTCTAAGGCCTTATTTTAAAGATTTTTAAAAAAATTCCCCCTTAGTCAGCCAAGTAAAAAATTATCATTTTTAGGGCATTTCCAGATGAATATGACGACTAATGGCTTCAAAAAAAAGAGGGTAGGGAGAAAAAAAATAGCTCCTTAGGCCTGTATTTTGTAATACACAAATCTCCTGTCCTCTGGCTTTTTGTCTCGTTGGACCAACTCCTTTCCTGCTTGAGCGAGGTAGAGCTTATTGATCTCGTTGATCAGTCGGGCACGCTTCATCCTTCTGGAATCAAAATTCATATTGGCGTCAATACCCAAAAGATGGTCCAAGGTTTCGGTAGTCAATAGCTGCCCAGCATAAGGCAGCAAGATATCCACAGGAGAATACAGGAGAGGAACATCTTCTTCCTCTTCAAGTTTAGTGTTTTTCCTTTTCCTAAATCTCAACGCTAAAAATAGCAACACTCCTCCAACAAGCACCCCTCCCAGTACATAGAGCGGCGCATAATTAAAAAAATGATTCGGTGCAGCATTGGCTGGCCCCACTTGTACTTTTCCCACCTGTTTGGAATTGGCCTTGATGAAGTCCAAATCCAGTTGCATGGCCTCACCCCCAGGAGAAAAGTAGTGCAGTCGATTTCCTAGGATTTCAAGCACAGGGGAAGTAATCATGTAGCTATTTTTTGAATCGTAGAAGTAAATCAATCCAGATTCTTTTTCTATGATATTCCAGCCAATGTTTTTTAAGCCACTGGAAGAAACAAAAAATACATAATCTTGGGTATGAATAAACTGTAAACCTCCCTTGTCTACCAGAATTGCATTGTCTATCCCCTCAATTGCAATAGAAACATTCTTCCAGGTTTTGCTTTCCCATTCTAAAAAATATCCCTGCTTTTCCACCGCATCTGTTTGGTTGCGGGGATTGTAATAGCTCCCAAAAAGGGAAACTATCCCCTTGGAGGTAGGGTAAACAAAAGAAGAGAAATAATCTAAGGGTTGGTTTTTCACTCTGGCCCATTCCCAAGAACCGTGGATCTCGTCAAAAACCAAAAGATCCATTTGATTCATCCAGAATCCATGGCCTCCAATCAGGTAATGCCTGCCCTCAATAACCAAGGGAGTAGCGCTACAGGTATAACCTCTGTTGAAGTAGCGGTACATTTTTACCAACTCATCCCCTTCAATGCGGTACAGATCAAAGGTACAGGTGACGATCGCGTACATCACCCCTTCGCGCTCATAGAAAAAATAGGAATGGGGAGCCTTCTCGTAAATCACATCCAAAGAGTCTAGCACAGCAGCAGAGATCCTTCCCTCTAAAAAATCTGTGCTGCCATTTTTTTTCCATTCTTTGGTAAAAGTTTTAAACCAAAGGAAATCTCCTGCCTTCCCCGGAATAGAAGTAAGCATTAGGAGTATACCTACACACAAGAGATACCTATGTTTCATACCCTAGGTGGGAAAAGCGAAGAACTTTTAATACAAGCAAAAGAAGAGGGCGGGAAGCATCCCCTTCGGTACGCCTAGCATTAATCGTCTTTAGGATGAGTAATATTTAAAATTATAGTTCCCTGATCGCTCTAAGTTAATTTTTTATGTTCATTGAGAAATAAGGTCTACGATACGTAATGTTACCTACCTTGAAAACGTCGAATTTTCTGCCTTAGTGTGCCAAAATAATAGATTTTGAACAGAGAGGGGGTACGGCTGAGAAAAAAAATAAAATTTACTACCCTAGAATTTTTTGCTCTTGTCGTTTGAAAAAATTCAAATTAAACATTCAAAAAACGGAGTTGAGTTAGTTTCCACATTTGAAAAACGTTCTTTAATTCTACACTTCCTCAGACCAGTTCGTTTGAATCACCCAAATCTGATTTATAATAGAATCGTTTTTTGATACTATCGGAGAAACCTTTCCAAGTTATATTTGGATGTTATTTCAATCCCACAGGATACTACCCGACTTCTAACCCTACTCCTGTACTCACTCGTGTTGGTGATGGTGGTTGGGTGGTTGGTGTTGAAGCCTATGATGGACACCAGTATCACCTAATAAGTATTAGGTGGTGAGGGAAACCGATAAAAAAGTAGAGAAAAAAAATCTATCCTTGTTTGGATGGATTTTAAAGGGGGGTAAGACTCACGGATAAGTGGTGAAAGAAAAAAGTTTAATATTCTTACCTAGGTGATTTTCCAGTGTTCTCAGAAACTTTCGAAAGGACTTGAAACCCTCTAATTCAAAGGAGTTAACCTCAATCAAATCAGGTCTATTTACCCTCTCAAGTCTCCTTAACCCCTTTTGGTAAATGGAAAAGACATGAGAGTTCGTAAACCGTTTTCCCACTGTAGTTAAGTACCCTTCTTCATTCAAGATTTTGGAGATAATTCCATACCCTACAGGGGTAAGAATGTCCTCTTTTAAACCCCTTATTTTATCAAATAATTGAACCTGATAAGGGGTATAATTTGACTCCCACAATTGAGTAGTTTCTACTGATATTGAGAAGGTTATAATCCGTTTCCAGGGGTAAGAAAAGTGAACATCAAAATTTACTCCACTGTAATGGGATAGAGTGGCCGGATTTTAAATTTCAGAGAAAGTCTTTATCTTAGGTTTTCAAAACCTCAAGACAACTCATGAAGAAAATCTTAGTTCTAAGCGTGTTATTCTTCGCAAGTCTGAATACTTTGGCCCAACTACCCACCATACGTGCAGAGGGCGGTGGGGGAAAAAATGTTAATTGGCCATTAATCAAAGAACAGAGTGATCCTGATGGGCCCGGATATTTTTACGGGGATTGTGATCAAGAAGTACATGGAATACGTGCATCATCCGTACTTGCAGGGCAAGGTAAAAAGTCTTACGGCCCTAAAAATGTGAGTGATGCAGATCCAATGAGTGCCTGGGTGGAAGGCAAGCCCGACTATGGTATTGGAGAGTATTTTGAAGTCAAGGCTGCTGCCATCAATAAAATCTATAACGGATATCAATCTTCGCCCAAAAACTGGGCAGAGAATTCCCGTGTAAAGCGTTTCAAAGTTTACAAAAACAATAAACCGATTTGTTTCTTAGATTTAACGGATGAGATGGGGGAACAGCATTTTGAATTGCCGGGACACAATATGACTCGAACGGATGTGGAAAGTATATTTAAGTTTGAAATTGTAGAAGTATATAAGGGTAGCAAATGGCCGGATGTAGCCATTTCGGAAATTGGTTGGGCCGCTTGTTGTTTTATCGGCTCCACGAACATTGAATCCGAAAATCAATCTAGCAAAATCGCCGATATGGAAAATGGGGATACTATCTATTCGGTTGACTTGAAATCTGGGACGATTTCGTCGACGCAGGTTGAAAAAGTAACTAAACAAACCCATTTAAGTGTTTTGAAAGTGGAAACAACAAAAAGGGCCATAGAAATCACCTTTGATCATCCTTTATACATCAAAGATTTTGGCTTTTCATCACTCGCTCGCTACATGCGCTCTAAGAAGATTGAAAATTTTCAGGAATTGGTGGGTAAGATTGAATTGATGGTTCTTGATGAACCAAGCCATCAAATGAAATTTGAACCCCTTAAGTCCTTGGAGATACATCAAGGGGTATTTGAGACCTTCTCTATTTTAAAAATTAAAACGGGTGAAAATTTTATCGCGAACGGATTTGTAACCAAGGTTTATTAAGGATGCAAAAAAAAATCAGGACATGATTATTCCACGGTAACCGATTTCGCTAAGTTACGCGGTTGGTCCACGTTGCAACCCCGCATCACGGCAATATGGTAGGAGAGCAGCTGCAAAGGTACCACAGCCACCAAGGGGGTAAAGGCTTCGTGAGTCGCTGGAATCTCGATCACATGGTCTGCCAAAGCCTTCACTTGGGTATCTCCTTCGGTGACCACTGCTACAATCTTCCCCTTACGGGCTTTCACTTCCTGAATATTACTCACTACTTTTTCGTAGGAACTGTCCTTCGTCGCAATAAAAATCACCGGCATCTCCTCGTCTATCAAGGCAATAGGTCCATGCTTCATTTCTGCTGCTGGATACCCCTCCGCATGGATGTAGGAAATCTCCTTCAACTTCAAGGCTCCTTCCAAGGCCACAGGGAAATTGTACCCTCTGCCCAAGTACAGCATGTTGCGCGCGTCTTTGTATTCCGCGGCAATCTGCTCAATCAGCGCATTGGATTGAAGCGCCTTTTCTACCTTAACTGGCACAGCCGCCAGCTCATGCAGAAGTTGGATATAGGTGCTTTCTGCCAAGGTGCCTCTCTGGTAGCCTAGCTTCAGCGCCATCATGGCCAAGACAGAGATTTGGGCTGTAAAAGCCTTGGTAGAGGCCACCCCTATCTCCGGGCCCGCATGCGTGTACGATCCCGCGTGGGTATTTCTAGGGATGGACGAACCCACCACATTGCACACCCCAAAAATGGTAGCCCCACGAGACTTGGCCAGTTCTATAGCTGCCAAGGTATCGGCGGTCTCCCCCGACTGGGAGATGGCAATCACAAAGTCTTTTTCATTGACCACCGGATTGCGGTAGCGAAACTCAGAGGCATACTCTACCTCTACAGGAATTCGGGCAAACTCCTCAAACAAGTACTCCGCTACCAAGCCGGCATGCCAAGAAGTCCCGCAGGCGGTGATGATGATGCGCTCCGCATTTTGAAACTTGTTCATGTACTCTCGAAGTCCCCCAAGCACCAATCTACCCGACTTCGCATCCAGTCGCCCCCGTAGGCAATCGGCGATAGACTTGGGCTGCTCGTATATTTCCTTGAGCATAAAATGGGAGTAGCCCCCCTTTTCTATGGCCTCCAACTCCATCTCCAACTGGTTGATGTAGGGGTTGGTCGCCACGTTTTCTATGGTCTTTACCTGAAGAGCTCCTCCTCGAATCACCGCAATTTCGTAATCATCTAAGTACACTACCTTATTGGTATACTCAATGATGGGTGTCGCATCTGAGGCAACGAAGTATTCTCCTTCCCCCACGCCTATGACTAGGGGGGAACCCTTTCTTGCCGCTATCAGCGTGTTGGGCTCTTCCAAATTAATCAATACAATGGCATAAGCCCCTACCACTTTGTGCAAGGCTAGCCGAAGCGCCTCCTCTAGGGAACAATTATTGTGTAGATAAATGTCTTCGATGAACTTGACAAAAACCTCCGTGTCGGTTTGACTTTGGAAGGAATATCCTTTCATCAAAAGGTCTTTTTTAAGCACCTCGTAGTTTTCAATGATCCCGTTGTGGATCATGGCAAAGCGCTCGGAAGAAGAATAGTGGGGGTGCGCATTGATGTCATTGGGTTCCCCATGGGTCGCCCAACGGGTATGGCCTATACCTACCTTGGCACGAATAGCTCCATTTTCTTCTAGGTGCTTTTCCAGCTCGGCTACTTTACCCTTTTTTTTGTAAATGCTGAGCCCTTTTTGATCGATGAGGGCCACGCCCGCAGAGTCATAGCCTCTGTACTCAAGTCTGCGTAAACCCTTGATGATGATGGGAAGAGCATCTTGCTGCCCCACGTAAGCGACAATTCCACACATAGCTAAAAATTAAAAAACAGTTGGTTAACAGTGCTGCAAAGAAACAGGAATCGTGCCAAATAACATGCCCTAGGACAACAAAAAATTACTAGAGTATGAATTTCCTTTAAAAGAAGGTATTACTTTATCTTAGAGTATATAACGGTCACTTTCACCTTGTCTTTAGAGACTTTAAACTGCCGTAAAGACCGTTTAAAATCATCTCCTGTATTGGGGGTGATGGCATAGAGCAACCAATCTTGACGTTGCAGTTGCTTTTTGTAGAGCGCATTGAAATAGGAAGAAATACCCGCACGCTGCCATTTCTGGGTGGATTCATAGTTGATCAGGGTTACCGAAGGAAAAAAATTGTTGGGTACCAGCTTCCCTTTATCGTCTTCGATGACTTGGGGCTGCCCGTCCCCCTGCACGTGAAGTTCGGACTTATTGATAGAACTGAGCAACACCCGATTTTGTGTATCTACAAATTTCATCACCATACCCGAAATGGGGCTTTGCCCCTCACCTTGGTCCTCAATGGGCCCTAAAACAAAATTGACTTGATTGAATACCACCCCTGAAAGCGTGTCCAAAAAAGCATCTAAGGGGCGGGTATTGATGCGCATGGCCAAGCCCAAACCCGATTTCATCCCTAAAATCGGACCCGTTGTGTAGGACTTAGAGTATTCCTTGACCACTTCGGTAGGTGTTCCTCTACGGTCTGAATTTATGCCATTGAAACTTCGAGAAGAAAAAGTAGTGATGGTGTACTGTTTTCTTGCCGTATCCCCAAGATAATGGTAATAGAAGGTCATCCCTGTATTGCCTCCCAAGGAAAAGCCTGCTGTAGCATTGTCCCCTTCCCGTGGCAAGATGGCTACTCCAGGCAGGTACTTACGGAAGGAAAACAAATTGTCAAACTCCAAGCCTCTTTTCAGCTTGGAAAAAATATCTGCAGCGGCCTCATTACTTAGCGGAGCCAAGAGTAAAGTATCTTTGGTGGTCTTAAACACCACCTCTAGTTCTGCCAATGGCTTGGGATTGAAAGCCAGCTTGCTAAAATTATAATATAAGGTGTCCAATAAGGGCTCAGAAAGTAAATGAACGGAGTATTTTTTCTTCTGCTCCAAGTTGGACCCATTTACGCTTACGGTAGATAAGTTGAAAAAGGCTGAATCCAATAAGGCATCCGATCGGGGACGTTCCGAACCTTGATCGATATACAACCGGGTATAACCTATACTTTTTGTTTTTCCGAAATAGGGATCTTGCTCGTCACCCACAATCAAAATACCTGCATTGGTGGTATTGAATGAATCAAGCAGCACCACAGAGGCTTCCAAGGGTATCTCCTTGTAAAAAACTCCCACTTGACTATTTTGAGGGGCCAACTCTAATCCTACCGAAGCAGGATCACTGCATGCTCCAAACCCCAAAAGAAAAATAACTGCGGAAAGAGAAACGGAAAACTTAGCCCGCAAGGCTGGTATAAATTCCATACAACTCGTCATGAGCTTGTTGCTCTTCTTCGAAACTGATTTCAAACTTCTTGCTTTTTGAAAAATCCTCAATAAGTTGATTAATATCTGCCGACACTTCAGAACCTTTCACCACTCGATCGGCATATTCCATCCCCATCTTGATGAATCCCGTAAAGTCTTTGCTTGTCAAAGGTGCTAAAATTGTATCATCGATATCCACCATCTTAACCTTGTTTAACAAATCGTCCCCAAAGGTGTGGGAAAATCCGTTGGTATAAATGCCAAAAACAGACTTAGTGTCCTTAAATAAAGGCTCGTTTTTGTAGGTGGTTTTCAAATACATGGGAATCAGCGAAGTCATCCAATCGTTGCAATGCACGATATCTGGAGACCAGCCTAACTTTTTGACGGTCTCTAGGACCCCTTTGCAAAAGAAGATAGCCCGCTCGTCGTTGTCCTCATAAAAGCGTTGCTGCTTGTCGTGAAACACGTACTTTCGCTGGAAATAATCTTCGTTGTCGATAAAATACACTTGAAGTTTGGCATTGGGTATGGAGGCTACCTTAATGATCAAAGGCTTTTCTTCTTCCCCCACGGCGATGTTGATCCCGGACAACCTCACCACCTCGTGAAGTCTATTCTTCCGCTCGTTGATCAACCCAAATCGAGGAACCAAAATGCGTATTTCCATCCCTCGCTCCTGCATGGCTTGGGGAAGAGATCGTAAGAATGTAGCTACCTTGGAAGTCTGTAAGAAGGGGTTGATTTCACTAGCAACGTAGAGAATACGTAGTTTGGACATGCTAAGGGAATTTAAGGGTCGTGATAAACAACGGCACAAAGGTAAATAAAAAAAGCCTAAATGCATTGGATTTGTGGATATTAATCTAGTTTTACTCAAATTGGCTGGAAAATTCCTCTGTCATGAAGCGAATCTACACGGAAGCAGAATGGAGGCCCCTTTGGCTTGGCCTAGTCCAGGAAAATAAAAGCTTGGGATTTGTGCCTACCATGGGTGCCTTGCACCAAGGCCACATGGATCTAGTCGAGGAAAGTCTTTCACAAACAGATTATACCCTGGTATCTATCTTTGTGAACCCTACCCAATTCAATTCTCACGAGGATTTTCAAAATTATCCCAACACCTTGGAAGCGGATTTGGCCCTGCTGGAAGCCCAAGGAGTAGATGCCGTATTTTTGCCCTCCACCGAGACCCTATATCCATCGCCTCCCCAGCTCAGCATAGATTTTGGACACCTTTCAAGGGTTTTGGAGGGAAAGTTTAGGCCTGGACATTTCCATGGAGTGGGGCTTATCGTAGCCAAACTTTTTCATATAATTCGGCCCACCGTGGCATTTTTTGGACAAAAAGACCTTCAGCAAGTTGCGGTAGTCAGACGCTTGCTGCACGATCTTTCCTTCAATATAGATTTGGAAGTAGTGACAACCCGAAGGGAAAAAGATGGCTTGGCCATGTCTTCTCGAAATTTAAGGCTAGATCCACAAGAACGGGCGGTCGCCCCCCTGCTCTACTCTGGGATGCAAGAGGTAAAGCAACATCTCCTCTCAGGTGTGTCTTGGAAAGAGGCCAAGGCTTCATTTTTGAGACGATTGGAATCAGAAAAGCAGTTTCAAATGGAATATATAGCATTGGTGCACCCTGAAACTTTTGAAATTTTTGAAATCTTTTCCCCACTTGGATCAAGTTCTATTTGCCTAGCCGCCTATCTTGGCAAAATTCGCTTGATCGACAATCTCCCAATTATTTAGTATTTTCAGGTACTTTTGCCTGGTCAAGTATTTTCCGTGGGTCAAATCAAAAATTAATCTGCAAAGTTTTATCTTTTGATACGATCCTCAAGAAAAACCAATCCCAAATCAACCCCCTAGTCTGGATGGGAACGTCCTCTCTTAAAAGTTTTATTCAAGTGATTTTATCCTTGGCAGTAGCCCTTGGGATATTCTGGTATTTGTACCAGGACCTGGATGTGAAAAGCTTGCAGGCACAACTTCTTTCAAGCCATTGGGGATGGATCCTTTGTTCTCTTGGCATTGCTTGGGTGGGCTATTGGATTCGGGGGTGGAGATGGGCCCTGCTGATCCAAACTAAGGGTGAACAACTTCCCGTGAGTGCTCACCGTGCCTACCATGCTGTGATGGTGGGATACCTGATCAATCTGCTCGTCCCGAGAGCTGGGGAAGTGGCGCGTTGCGGGGTGCTCGTTCGTAACAATGGCATCCCCCTGGGCCAGGGCCTGGGCACGGTGATCGTAGAGCGTAGCGTGGATTTACTGTTTCTTGGAGCTACCATTTTATTGGCTTTCCTTTTAGAAAATCAACTTTTTATTTCTTTAGCGGATCAACTTTTGGATCTGGACCAGCTCGCTTACCAATGGTCCAAGCACTTTCCCCTCCTACTGGGGATAGGGTTGGGCATGGGAATAGTACTTTTTTTACTTGGCAAAAAATATCGGAAGCATCCCTTCCTTCAAAAAGTTTTCCTTTTCTTCAGGCAATTAATTGCTGGTCTTCGTTCTATAGGATCGCTACAACAGCCTTTGGGATTTTGGATAAGCTCCTTAGTCATTTGGGTCATTTATTTCCTCACCATGTACACGGTTTCCCTTGGAATCGAATCTGCTGCCAATTTGTCTGCAAGTCAGGTGCTACTGGTTATGGTCATGGGAAGTATTGGCATGATTGCTCCTGTACAAGGTGGAATAGGCACTTTTCATGCGCTGGTAGCCTTTATTTTGATTGAATTTGGAGTTCCTGAAGCAGATGGCAAAATTTTTGCAGCCATCATTCACGGTACCCAAGTGGTGTTGGTAGTAGTAGTAGGTCTAGCCAGCTGGATCATGATGCTTAAACTTCCCCCTTGGAAAAAACCTTTTACTGATTAATTTCGTAATCACACACAGTTAACCCTTACAAACATATGATAATTCTAATTGTAGTCGTATTTGCCATTCTTGGATTTGTCGTTAGCAGCCAATTGAAAAGCAAATTCAAGCGCTATTCACAAACTTCCCTGCAAGCCAATCTTTCAGGGGAGGAAATCGCCAAACTCATGCTTGCCGATCACAACATCCATGATGTGCGCGTGATTTGCGTGGAAGGTCAGCTTACTGACCATTACAATCCTATGGACAAGACGGTAAACCTTTCGCCGGATGTTTTCTACGGCAGAAATGCTGCAGCTACAGCAGTTGCTGCTCACGAATGCGGCCACGCGGTGCAGCATGCTACAGCATACTCCTGGTTGAGTTTCCGATCTGCGATGGTGCCTATTCAAAACATTTCTAGTAAGATTTTAAACTTTATCCTGATTGCTTCTCTTTTTGGAGGATTTGCTCTTGGGCTGCCCGTACCATTGATTGGCTACTTGGTGGTAGGATCTTACTCAGTCATGACGCTCTTTTCTTTGGTCACTTTACCTGTGGAATTTGATGCCTCCAACCGGGCCTTGGCCTGGGTGCAGCAGCGAAACGTAGTGACTAGAGAAGAGTATGCCATGTCTAAGGACGCCCTCAACTGGGCTGCTAGAACCTATTTGGTAGCCGCCTTGGCCTCTTTGGTGACCCTAGCCTATTATATTTTTGTATTCTTTGGTAACCGAAATTAATTGAAATTTTAAATAAAGGAGAAGGGACTTTATGGTCCCTTTTCTTTTTTGCACTAACTTTTCACCACGATATACACCCAAATTACTTGATGAACTTTCAACTTACAGAGGAGCACCTAGCCGTTCAGGAAGCGGCTAGAGAATTTGCACAAACAGAACTTTTACCCGGTGTCATCGATCGAGATACCGAAGCCAAATTTCCCGCCGATCAAGTAAAGAAAATGGGGGAATTGGGCTTTATGGGCATGATGGTCGATCCTGCCTATGGCGGTGGTGGCATGGACACGATTTCTTATGTGATAGCCATGGAGGAGCTTTCCAAAATTGATGCCTCCGCCTCCGTGTGCATGTCGGTCAACAATTCCTTGGTCTGCTGGGGCTTGGAAAAGTACGGTACCGCAGAGCAAAAGCAAAAATACCTCAGCAAATTGGCCTCGGGAGAGAAAATTGGTGCCTTTTGCCTTTCCGAACCAGAAGCGGGTTCGGATGCTACCTCCCAAAGAACCCGCGCTGAGCTCAAGGGGGATCACTACCTATTAAACGGAACAAAAAACTGGATTACCAACGGTTCTTCGGCAAGCATCTACTTGGTCATCGCCCAGACGGATCCCAGCAAAGGGCACAAAGGCATCTCCGTATTTATCGTAGAAAAAGGTTGGGAGGGATTTGTCATTGGCAAAAAAGAAGATAAACTGGGGATCAGAGGCTCAGATACCCATTCCTTGCTTTTTACCGACGTGAAAGTGCCCCTGGAAAACCGCATCGGAGACGAAGGATTTGGCTTTACCTTTGCCATGGAAACCCTCAACGGTGGCCGATTAGGGATTGCTGCGCAAGCCTTGGGTATTGCGTCTGGAGCTTACGAACTTGCTTTAAAGTATTCCAAAGAGCGTTCCGCCTTTGGAAAACCCATCAGCCAACACCAAGCCATTCAATTCAAACTGGCCGACATGGCGGTGCAAATTGAAGCCGCAAGATTGCTAGTCTACAAAGCTGCTTGGATCAAAGACCAGGGGGAAGAATACGCACAGGCCTCCGCCATGGCCAAGCTATATGCCTCCGAAGTAGCCATGCAAGTGACCATAGAAGCGGTACAAATCCATGGCGGTTACGGCTATGTGAAAGAATACCATGTGGAGCGCCTGATGAGGGACGCAAAAATCACTCAGATCTACGAAGGTACTTCCGAAATTCAACGGATTGTTATTTCACGGGGAGTCTTGAAATAATACATAAAATTCACTAGTTAAGAGGGTAATTGTAAAAAAATTTACCCTCTTTTTTTTATTTATTTTATTATTTTAAGTGTATATTGCCTATTCTAAATTAGAAAAATTACATTTTTAACTTTGAATTTTTAAGAATCTATGGAATACTACAATAAAGTAATTGAATCGGTTCAAGTCAGATTTATCAAGGGCAACAATTACAAAATTGAAAAGCCAACGGCAGTAGTCAATTACAGAGAAAATGAAAATACACTGATCTTACTTCATCACGGAAGTTTGAAATTTGGAGACAACCAGGAGCTAATCAACGAGAGCGAGGTGATTTTTATTCCAAAAGACAGACAAACACCCCTCACGTTTGGCGCTAAGGCTTCCCGACAAGAAATCAGCATGGAGCAATTTTCTGACCATAGAAAAAAGCACCTTCAAAGTATCTCTTTCAAAGAAATCAAAACCAGCGAAGAAGATTGCATCTCCATGCTCCAATTTGAATCCAAGGTTTTTGATGTGGTCAATTTTTTCAATTCCCTAGATATTCCCCCCTTTGTGATTCGATTCAATGACCGAATCGCCACCCTGGTAGAGGACCTGATGAAAGAGATAGAAAATACCAGCGTAGGGAAAGAAAGAATTCTGAAGGCATTGACCGAGGTGCTGGTGATCGAACTCTTGCGTCACATTTTGAAAAATAGATTATTTACTGAGGAACTTTCTACCAACTCCACCTATTTCAAAGATCCTCGATTGATTGACTTGTTTAATTTTATCAAAAGCAATATCGGGGGAGATTTGTCCAACAAGGTATTGGCAAGGGTGGCCAACGTATCTGAAGATTATGTAGGCCAGTACTTCAAGATGCTTACCGGGATCAATCCTCAGGACTACATAGAATACCAGCGCCTAGAGGCGGCGGTAGACCTCCTTCGCACCACCAAGAAATCTATCCGCACCATAGGCAAAGAAGTTGGGTACAAGGACACGGCTTACTTCTGCAGAAGATTTAAAATGATGTATGGAGTGCCGGCTGGTAAAATGCGAAGAAGGGAATCCCTGAT
>Ga0194115_10002556_pt1 | contig 21553 bp, 52 predicted proteins | sample TA2MahsurfametaG_3_FD_148656 | JGI IMG/M metagenome (GOLD analysis project Ga0194115, IMG submission 148656) | Freshwater microbial communities from Lake Tanganyika, Tanzania - TA2015002 Mahale S4 surface | ecosystem: Environmental > Aquatic > Freshwater > Lake | place: Tanzania: Lake... | reverse complement strand
CGGTCTGTTGGCGCCCCTCCTCGGTTTGTCATAACACCAGCATACACGATTTGCAATGGCTTATGATGTCCCCGACCGCTGGGTTTATCCTTTCTCTCAGCGGTCACTACTTTGTCAGGTTCTTGGCAATCTCCGTAACTGGGTCTGGGTTGATTGGCTGCGTGAACTTCTTTTCAGCCTCTGCATCGTGGCTTTCTTGATCTTCCTTTTCATTGCGGATCAACAGGTCTTCTCGTGCCTCAAAAATTGCCTTGGCGAGGCACTCATGACGACGATAGACAATGCACTTGTAGGTATCCGAATGGGGTACGACCCCGTACTCGTTTGGCTCCGGCCACTGATGCTTCGGGAGATCCTTGACGATCGCAACTCCCCACGTTCCCTCTGGACTGCGCTCAATCAGCCAGATGCGCTGGTACGCCCGGAGATCACGGTCAAGAAGTTCTAGCTGCTCGTCAATGGAGTACTTACCAAAATGAACCACAGGGCTTGTCATCTCTTGCCTCCTAATAATAATCCGAGCACGAGGCAAAATACCCGCACTCACACACTAGTTTACAGCGTCGCTCATCCATTTTGGCACCGCAGTTGGCGCACGTCAAGATGATCTCCTCGGGGTCTGGCTGGGGGACCTCTGCTGTTGACACTTGCTCATCTTCAATCATACTATCGCTCTTATGTCAAGGAAACGTGCGCTCCGCGAGCCCAATCTGTACGGTGGCAAGCTTCCCGCCACCCGTGACGAGGTGCGCCTGCGCTGGGTTTCAGATGGCTGGTACTGGGGACCGGTATGCCCACAAGATGATCGGCACGGGGCGCTTATTGACTTGCAGGGTTCTGAAAAATGGTACTGCAGGCACTCAGCGCATCTTGGTCGCGGGGTATATGAAGAGTCAACCTTGATTGACCTTGAGTGGAAGCGCATTACTTCCGCCGCAAAATCCCAAGGAATATTGCCGCACCAGTAATCACGGCGGCAGCCATGACAGCGACACCAACGAAAGTAGATATCACCAACGTCGCCACGGCGTTGACCACAAGCAGGGCAAACGCCTTAATCCTTCGCATCTAGCCGCTTCATCGTTTCTCGTATTCCCTCAATTGCAGCCATGAGCGACCACGCGATCTGGCTGTCGTGTCCCGACTCTTCTCTTACCGAGCGGACAGTTTGCATCAAGCCAGCAACGATACTCTCGGCGTCCTCACGCGTTGCCGCGCGACCGGTTGCACGACCGAGCTCAAGCATCTCTTCACGAGTTGGCGCTGACATTAGAGCCCAAACGCCCCCGCAATCAGATAGACGACAATTACGAGAACAACTCCGAGTAAAAAGTTTACATAGTTTCCGACAGCGGTGTTGTCACCCGCTCGTTTGACGCCAGACTCAAAGTATGCCTTCGTCTCGACTCTCTTCGCCAGAAGCCTTCTTGGTCGCCTGTTCATTTTTTGCCTCCAGTGGACTATACAAGAATCTTGCCGCTACCGTGTCCACATACGGCGAGACCTGCACGACCTCCGTGCCAAGCTCAAAGTGATGGCAGACCTTCTCCCACAACTTCTCGTTTTCCGCCCAATTGCGCAACCAAAACCAACCATCTGGAGCGGGCGTCTCCAGACGAACCGAAAGTCGGGCATATGCCGCGCCCATGTGGTCCGTAAGGATCATGGTATCTCGGTCTTGAGTGAACTTGTAATGCTCGCCGTCAACTTCAATCCATCGTTCTCGTATATGCCACTTTCCAGTCATCTCTTTTAGATACTCCAAAGAGTTGCTCACCTACACCCCCCAACACTCCAAACCCATCTTGCAGGTGGCGGGAAGTCACTAGGGTACCACGGCATTGCCTCTGGCGGCCAGCAAGGGGACCACTGCCAGTTGTACTGTTCAACGCACGACTCACGCTGCTCAACTACTGTGCCATCCTCGTCGTTGTAAATATCTCGCGTTGTGCAGACCAGCGTCTGGATAAACGGCTCTGCCCCCCTTGCTGAGATCTCACGTGCGAGCCACGCTCGGTCTTGCGACTCTTGCGTCGCCGCCCACGCTGCCAACTCCTCTATCGTCCTGCGAGAGAACCATGTGTCCTGAAGAATCTCATCTGGGGTCGGCGTTGGTTCGGGGGTCGGCTCTAAGGTTTGCTCTGGCGTTGGGGTTGGTCCTATCGTTGGTTCGGGCGTCGGCTCTCCTGTTGGTTCTGGCGTAACCGCTGGGGTCGGTTCTGGCGTTGGCTCATAGGTTGCTGGCGCTTCACCCTCTACGCCATATGTATCGCTCGCAGCAACGGCAAAGAACGGGACAAGGATGATCGCCGAAAGCAAAAAAAAGCCAATGATCCGTGCGCGGCTGTAAGTGTTCACGACCGAATAATCCCAACCGCAAAGGTAAAGATTGTAATGATCATGAAGCTAAGCCCGATCACGCCGAACCAGTACCACGTATCAAACTTGATCATTTGAGAAGCCACTGCGCAAGCATGTAGCCAAGCGTAATACCAGCCACCCCAAGAAGCCCCTGGATATTTGGCGGGGCGGGAACGTATGTCCCAAGCCCAGCGAAGATGAACCCTACTGCGCCCCCGATGAGTAGTGGAATGATGTAGTCCATTGTGACTCCCTTTCTAATCGCCAACGAGCCTCAGGCTCGGCCCGAAAACTCGCGAAGCGAGGTTGAGCCGTGAGGTGAGGGTCGTGGTGCCGTGAGGCAGGCGCCAAATGCACCCCGCCCTCCCCTACGGTATCTCGCAACTACTTATTGCGAGACTTGCCACCCTTTGACACGGTCTTACGGACCGCAGAAGACTTACCCTTCGTGGACGCCTTCTTCGTGGACGGTGCGATCACCGCCTTCTTGGTCTGAACCTTCTTCTTACCAAAAAGCTTCTCGAGTGCGGACATCTGTCCTCCCAACATTGTGCTCGGTTTGACGAGCAGGAATGCATTATACGCCACGCGAATCGTGCGTCAAGCCCTGATAGTGAGAGAAGGGAGAAGTGACGTCGGACACGGGTCGCTGAGCACAAATGAGCAAAAGGTATGACTGCTAAATAGGCAGGGGTGTTTTGAGATCAGGTCGAGAGTGAGAAAGGGGTGAGAATGTGAGGGGTGCTGCGGCGGCGGCAAAAACACCTGCCATATGGACGCAGCGACGTCAATTTTTTCCAGACCCCCCATCTTTCCCCTATTCCACGCCAATCTGATCTCAAAAGTGTCAACACTTGGCAGCGTTTTTCAGGGGTTTTGCCACCTCTTTACATAGATTTCCCAGTTATTGCATTCGCAATGATAATCAACCACACTTCACCAAGCATGTTGGGTTCCGATTCCTAGTATGCCGAGCGCCATCACTCCGACATGGATGGCTAAGGGTACGGCGTGCTGGCCCGTCGGACGCCAGCTCGTGCGATGGGTGATCCTCCCCACCTTCGCACTGGTCGTACCCTGACTACGGGGAGAGTTATGAGGGAGTTATATGACACGCAAAACAGCAGTAAAGAAAGAGAAGGCGAAACCGGTGCTCACTGCCCGGGTATGCGCTGAATGCGATGAGCGCATGATGTCCGACAAGATACAGACGGTGTTGGTCTTGTCCTTTGAGGGGACGAAGCGCTTGAGCAACCTCTTCCACCGACATAAGGGATGTGAGTAGATGGAAGTTATTGTGGTTGCTATTGGGCTCTGCCTGATTGCAGTTATGATGAGCCGATAATGCTCGCCGTCATCTGCATCATCTTCTTGGTGTTATGCGCCGCGCTATTCGTCGAGAGCGAAGATAAGTAGCACCCCGGTCAACCTTTTCACGGGCAGCGCTGACGCTTAGGTCCGTGTGTAATGAGCTCACAATGCAAGAAACCAACCAAGGTTGGTCCAAAAGGAGGGAGCCCCGAACCTTCAGACCGGATGTGCTGAAGTTATTGTAGCAGTTATTCCACTCGCTAATCTCGATCGGTCCACCAGCGCATCTGCTGGAAACGCTTGCGGCGCTCAGCTCTATCCCGAATTTCAAATCCGATTATCACGTCGGTGATGCAGTTATGACACACGAGAAATGTTGGGACACCGCCCTCATTCTCCTGCTCAAACACAGGACCCAGGGACTGGCAGTAGTTGCACATCCCGAGCTTCTTTCGGTCAGTCATTTGACCCCCGTTTGTACAGGCCCGTCACCCGTCGTCCGTCGCCGTCGCACCCTACCCCCCCGCAGAGAACCTGCATCCTAGCACATCGTTCGGCGACCAACAACATCTGCAACCACGCACAAAGTTTAACAAAAACACGCACGGCGCCAGTTATTGTCAATAATAATATAGGCCCTGAACCCAGAGTCCTGAGCCAGAGCACCCCTATCCCCCCCCTCCTTAAAGGTTCCCCCCCCTTCCCCCTTTTTGTGCTCGATTTGGCACCGGCAGTTATGCCGTGGCAGTTATGCCGGGCAGTTATTCCGTGCTCATTTCCGCACCTACAGAAATACCCCCGGGGAGTATTGGTGGTAATTGACACTGTAAACAAACCTATCAATGGTATTGATAACAAATGTTAAGAAAACTTAATCACTTACCCGAGCCCAGTAGTTAAGTTTGTTACAGAATTTACCAGTTATGCAGCCTACTTTTAGATTTGCAGGTATTTGACATGCATTTAGGCGCTGGGTTATGGTGGGTCGGTTAGGAGGTGCAGTTATGCGCCTGAAGTTATTGGCTGCAGTTATTGCAGGCGCCATTTTGGCGTGTGCAATACCGAGCGAGAGCGTAGCGCCTCCGGTGGTCTGGCGGGACGACTACGTCCACGAGCCCGGGTGGGTCGTACTGCCGGTCAAGCGCCCGCTCGTCGGTCTAGCAACGTGGTACGACGCAACAAGGAACAACGCGTGGTACACCCAGCCCAACAAGTGGGGCAATGCCGTCGAGTTCTACGCTGCGGCAGGCCCGGCCCTCCGCAAGATCATCGGACATAAATACATGCGCAAGCCCTACCCGATCTGGGTCAAGTCGAGGAAGACCGGTATCAAGGTGAAGGTATGGGTCGTGGACTGGTGTGGCTGCTTGGGTCGGAAGAACGACCCGCTTGATACCCGCCTGATAGACCTTGCCCCAGCCGTCTGGGAGAAGCTCGGCGTCCCCCTCGGTCAAGGCGTGATGAAAGTTGAGATCCGCATCCCCCGATTTGACAGCCCTTCGCCCCTGCCCTAGAATGACCCTGCCCAGAGCATTGGGCAAGAAAGGTAGGAAGGGATGCAGGACTGGGATTCACTCGCATTGGCGTATGCAACAGAGTACGCGAAAAAGCAACACAAAGGTCGCGGGGCAAAGAGACGGCACGCCAAGAGGTCAGCATGGGCGCTCCTCTTTTGGTTCTTTGGGGTCGGCTGACTGTTCTAGATTTGACAGTGTCAGTCATATGCAGTAAAGTAGTAGATGCCGCACTTGCGGCGTAGAAAGGTAGGAGGTGTTAGATGCCAAACTGGTGTGTGAATCAGGTAGACATTACAGGCGATGAGGTAGAGGTCGCCAAGTTGATCGAGTTCGTCAAGAGCGACGACTCGGCATTCACCTTTGAGAACATCGTGCCGCCTCCGGCGACAGAGATGTATTCATCGGAATCAACTCACAACAAGTATGTGTGTGGTTGCGAGTCCCAGTCGGCGCCAGACCCAGAGAACAAAGGTCGCTACATCTGGCTCATTGACGGCAAGAAGGTGGACTACCACGAGCCTTGCCCGACACATTTGGAGCCTTCGTTCGGCAATCACCCAGACAACTGGTACAACTGGAACTGCGACAACTGGGGTACCAAGTGGTCTGCGTCGGAGGTGTGGAACGACCGCATTGACGATGACGGCAAGGTTGACGGACAAACTTCGTACAACTTTGATACGGCGTGGTCGCCAGCGGAGCCAGTCGTCGCAGCACTCGCGGAGAAGTTTCCGACACTGCGGATCGCTCACCGCTATTGCGAGGCGGGTATGGGCTACGCAGGTGAGGTGCTCTACGCCGATGGCGTTGAGACTCGCCGAGAGGAGTACGACATGGGCGAGATGCCAGACGGCGCGTTCACAGAGGACTGGGAGCGCGACTATGACAAGGTTCCGATGAACTCAATGGAACGCTTCTGCGACGAGCACTTCGGCGGCGTCGTCGGAGGTTGATTACTTCGGGGTGAGCGGTTGTCCGGCTGCTCACCCCAACACTCCCCGCATTGGGAGTTATCAGTTATGGCATTCGCAGATGCGTGCGGGGCTACGAAAGGGTAGGTAGTTATGGAAAACATCGTTCGCGTCCCAGAAGGTCGGGACAAGGAAGTTATCGAGTTGTACCAGACTGGTGCAACGATGGCTGAAATTGGACAGAAATACAACATCACGCGACAACGCGTGAGCCAGATCTTCAAGCGATTTGGTGTCTATGTTGCGCCGAGCCGACGAGGTCGTCGTCCGGTTGATGTAGAAACGACTGCAAAGTATGTTGCAGAAGCGGTCAAGCTTGGCAGCAAGTCGGCAGCAGCCCAATCGCTTGGGGTTAGTGCAGACACGATTTCGCGAGCCCTGCGTCGAGCAGGCGTAAAGATCTCTTCCGGGAAGTTCACCGACGAGAAGGTGAAGGCAGATATCATCCGTCGGTATGATGGCGGCGAGCGACTCCGTGAGATCGCCGAGAGTTATGGCACGCGTGCACAGCACGTGAACTCGCTGCTCCGCAAGTGGGGAGTCGAGGCGAAACGAGCGGCCCTATGGAAGAAGGGCACGTTCACGATCAGTCAGGGTTGACAGGTTAGGCTTCCCCGTATTACAATCGGGGAAGCCGCACCTGCGGCAGGACGATTTAGAAAGGAGGAGTTATGTACGTGCACAAGGGCTGCCCAACGCCAGCCGCGCAAGACTGGGGTGGTGTGCTAGATGGGATTTATCTGAACGGCTCTTCGCCGATGTCGTTCAACCCAAGTGATTTCAGCAAGAGGGACTTCGTCCCAGATGGCGACTACCACGAGGGATCGGTCATTGACTCAATCAACTGCCTTGATTGTGATGCAGTTGTCGAGCACATCCCAGAGATACTTGGGGAAGAGCATTCCGGAAAAGAGCTCTGGCTCGTGGAGCGCAGGCTGAAAGAGGGCTACTACCCCACGATTGAGTGGCTTGACATTGACAAAGGATAAGGCTACACTGGCGAATAGCCCGACTTGGGCGGTAGTGAATAAGGAGGTGCTAGATGAACGGACTAGTTGATCACGATGCGCTCGTGGCAGAGCGCGCAAAGTTGCTCCCAGAGGACAGGGAGTTCCATTACATCTCAAGCGAGATGGTTGAGCCCCTCATTGGCGGCGTGATTCTTGGCGGTCGTGTGGAGGAGGCTGATGGGCTTGTCCCATTCCCAGTCCTGCGCGTGATGGTGAAGGGTCAGGTGTATTCGGTCATCGTGTCTATGGACGATGAGCAGAATGGCGGCGGTCGCCTCATCATTGAGAAAGAGGAGGTGTCCTGATGCCAGTACTCTTTGCAATCATCGGAGGGTATTTCGCGATGTTCGTAGGCGTGGTGATGAGGTTCATTACTGATGATGAGGATGGACTCCGCGATGGATTCCACGACAGCGAGGAGGTGTACAAGTGAGCAAGCGATACTATCGGTTCGCAATCAAGTATGCGGTTGAGCGCGATGTGCTTATCGTCGCCGACAGCCTCACTGATGCGATGGAGAAAGTGTCAGACGTAAGTCCAGAGCGCATTCTCGGCGAGATTGACTCGGACGACGTCATCTTCCCTGCACGCATCAACGATCAGACACAGGTCTATCCAGAGCACGACTTCCTCTATCGCGCCAACGCAGATGGCGACGAGTTAGACGATGACCAACTTGATGACGACGACGAGGTATGAGTTTCACCTATAAGGCGTATGAGGTGGACATTCGGCGGACTTCGTCGGATGATCCACCCATCGTCGTCAACGACACGGACGAGCTTGTTGCCGGACTGCGCGAGTACTACGACGGGCTTGATCGAGAAGCGGTGCTCGCGGTTATCCTAGACGACATCAATCGCATTCTCGGAATCTACGAAGTGTCCAAGGGCGGGATTAGCGAGACCGAGTTGGAGTTTTCCAATGTCTTGCGTCCGGCAATTCTCATGGGCGGGAAGAAAGTTATTCTCGTACACAACCACCCGTCGGGAGAGGCTGTCCCGTCGGAAGGCGACCTTCGCATGGCGAAGGGGTTATTTATCGCCTGTTCGCTTGTAGACATTGAACTCGTGGACAACATTGTGTTAGGGTCGTCCAAATACCGATCTATTCACCTTGAAGAGGAGTTTGGTCGGTGGATTACCGATGATCTTCCGCAGATCGCGGGGGTTATGGTATCGGGAGTTATACGGAGGGAGGTTGCGGATGAGCAAGAAGCTGGAAGTTGACAGGCGCCGTGCACTTATGGTTTCCCGGGTTAGGGGCGCTAGGGATCGAGTGCGCAAGCTAGAAGAGGATCTACTAGTTATTTCCGATGAGGTTAGGGGCACTGGGTTATGGGTTCCGGCATACGATCGAGTCGTGGATGCGAAGAACACGCGCGTCTGGCTTGAGGGCTATCTTGACTCCTTGATGCAGGAGTGATAGGCTTTTTCTGTTGGGGCTTCCCAACGAGCGGGGGTTATGCTCCCGCCCATACGCCAGTTAGGAGGTGCAGTTATGGGCAAGCGCGATACGGATTACCGAGCTCCAGTGTGTCCCAACAATTCTCGTCATGGGCTGCGGCCGGATAGTCGAGGTGGCTATCGGTGCGAAGATTGCACCGAAGAGCTAGCCGGGACTCGGTCAAGGCTCCCGACTCGTTGGGCATTTGCTGAGCTTTCGGTGCGGGCATTTGACATGGAGCCAGAAAGATAGTAAGGTGGTAAGGCAGGGGCTTCCCTGTGTAGTAGTGAAGGAGGTGTTAGATGGGTCAGTATCACGGATTGTTCAACCTAGACAAGCGGGAGATGGTCTTCCCGCATGAACTCGGCTACGGCGCGAAGCAGTGGGAACACACTGGCTTCGCAGGCTCGCTCTCCGATGTTCTCTATGCCCTGTGTGCCTACAAGGGCGCACGCGGCGGTGGCGACTTCGTTGATGATGACGGCAACTTCAAGGGTCGTTGGCATGGCGACCGCGTCGCGGTCATTGGCGACTATGCGGAGATTGGCGATTTGCCAGAGATTTGGCGCGCAGCGTTCTGCGACAAGGAGATTGGCGGCGAAACGCACAAGGTCTTCAACATGGTGAACCAGTACCACGAGGACGAAGGCACGCCGTACTTCACCGACATTGGCGGCGAGATTCGCCCCTATGTTGCGAGGCTCTGGGAGAAGGAGCAGTCATCGCTGCTCTCGTACCGAGAGAGGTACGCCGACGGCGCGAGCATCGCGCCAGAGGTGCTAGCCGCTAACACGCGCTAGACAAAACTGGGAACCCCTGCTATCCTTCGGGGTAGCGGGGGAATCCCGCAAGAGTGTGAGAGGAGGAAAACATGGCTAACTGGATTCCTGTTCATGAGGAGCAGCCGCGAGCTGATCTCTCGGTGGAAGCTTGGCTCAACGATGAGCAGAACAATCTCATCTTTATTCGCGGGGATCGAGGGCTGAAGTATGGCGTGTATTCTTGTATGGAGGATGCGCTAGACGGCAATACAGACTTCGCACTTGCGGAGGTCTGCTACGGCTGGTACTCGCTGCTCTGGGAAGTGCGAAAGCATAAGGCGCACGACGATTTCCTAGACGACTGCGACACGCGCAGCAAAGAAGGACACGGCGTAGCGTTTTCTTGCCACGACAATCTCGGCGAGTGCGAGGACGCATTTCACGCCGCACAAGTGGTTCTTGGCAACGAGGAGTGCGAAGGCTGCGACATTTGTAAGGAGGAGGGAGTATGAAGTACGCAGTTAGGTTAGAGTTATTGGGGCATGCGTGGGTGAATGTGGAAGCCGAGAGTTCGGAAGAGGCTCACGAGAAAGCACTCAATATTGGGGTCAACCTAGACCCAGGCGAGTTCAGAGACGACACAGAGGTTATTGTGTACGACTCAGTGTTAGATGAGGTGCCAAGATGATAGAGCTATGGTACGCACTTATGTCGGTTATGGTTATGCTAGGATGGGTTATGCTGCGCAAGAGTTAGGCGCAGCGCGTTATCTGCGGGTCAGTGCGGGGGCCATCCTCCCCCTTGCCGACCCCCTTACCCCCAGACGTGTTTCACTCCACGTCTGGGGGATTTCTTTTGAGCTCCTGAGCTCCATGTTGCCACTTGACAAGCGCTGGCTTATGCTTTACTTTGTGAGTTGCCCCGCTTGGGGTGAATAGTGAATAGGAGGTGTTAGATGGGATACTACGTGAACGGCGAAGGCGAGTTGCGAATCAAGAAAGAGAATCTTGGCAAGGCGTATGACGCGTTGATGGCTCTCCAAGATGCGCCCAACAAGGCGAAGCGAGGTGGGTCACGGGGCGGCGGTCAGGAGCCACGCTTCTGGTATTCGTGGATGCCAGAGGACTTGCGCACACTCCCAGACACAAAGGCTGTGTTCGCGGAGTTGGGCTTTGAGGTGAACGATGACGAGAACGGCGACTTGCTAATCTCGTGCTACGACAACAAGACAGGGCAGGAAGATGTGTTCTTCGCAGCAGCCGCTCCGTTCATTGAGAACGGCGAGTACGACTGGACAGGCGAGGACGGAGAGTTCTGGCGATGGCAGTTCATCGGCGGCAAGATGTCGCTGCTCTCAGGGCAGCGTGTCTATACGAACGCCGTTCCGATTGAGGTGGCGAAACTTCACGCCGATCAGGTGGCGATGGTTGAGCACATTGACGCGATGATCGCCAATAGGTAGTTAGGGGTTAGGGGTTATGGGTTATGCAGATTGCGTAATCCATAACCCCATCCCCATGGCCGAAATCGAGTGCGCAGCTCAAAACCGGGGACTTGACTTTGGCGGTGGAATCGCTACAATGGGCATAGCCCATTTGGGTGAGTGAAGTAAGGAGGTGCTAGATGAGCGGTCAAATGGAATCGTGCGTCAAATGCAACGCGGTGCTTTTCTATGACGATGAGAAAGTGTTGATCCGCGACACGGGTGAGGTGAAATACATTTCTACCCGCGAGCAGGGTCATCTCGCGAAAGTCCATTGCGTCCCCTGCGCTACGCAAATGTTTGACGCAATAGCAGAGGAGGTGCAGCATGTCTAAGATCGAGGTGTGTGAAAAGTTTTACTGCGATTATGCTCCGTGCGTTGAGCAGCGCATTGCCGAGTTAGAGGCAGAGGAGTTTGACGCAACGAAACTTCGGGAGTGGCTCACCGAGCTGCGCGAGCAGGATAGGCGCATGACCGAATCCGAGAAGGCTTGGCTAGGCACGCTTGACGCCACACCGGAAACCGTGTAAGGTGGCATTAGCCACCTAGAAATGGTGGCATGAGTGATGAGGAGGTGTTAGATGGACACAAAAAAGTGCGCATACTGCGACCCAGCGAGAAGCGCAGATGCTTGGGTGAACATTGACGAGGACTACGGAGGTCCGTACAGGGCGCGCGTTCGCACCGACTACCGATGGAATGGTTGGGCATGCCCAGCGTTTACCTTTGCTGAGGCGCTGCGTATCGCGGCAGACACGCACCTGCTTGCAGCAAGGTACAACGACAAGGGCGATAGCGTAGAGTTCGCGTCCTACGATGCGAGCCGCAACGCGTTCATCATGACTGGTGGCGGTCGCTCCGAAGGTGATGAGCCACTGATCATTGAGCCAACCGAGTGCTGCGGTCGCTACGAGATTGGAGCGATGAACTGGACGTGGATAGAGGCGGGAGAGCCAGAGGTGGGCGACCTCTCGCAGTACACCTTCGCCAATCTCGTCGTGGTGTAGTTATGGCTTGCGAGCATTCAGTTATTCGCTGGCTACATAGCGAGCGGGTTAGGGGCTGCGAGGATTGCGACATGGCCACCGAGTACGAGCAGGGGGAACTTACGCCATGCTCGATTTCTGTGTGCGTGGCGTGCAGCGAGATCACTGATCCGGCAACCGACGCGCACCACAAGCAGTTGCTAGCCGACGCTTGACATTGGGGCTGCTATGCCCTATGCTGCCATTAGGCAGCCAAAAGAGCTGCCAGAGTGCAAGGAGGTGCTAGATGTACGGATTCAGGATTGAGTACGGAGCCGATGGCGGCAAGATTACCCTTCAGCCACGAGAGGCTGGGCTGGCTGGTCTGTATAAACTGACCGATTGCCAGATGGTAGAGGTCGCAGGTAGCGGCGTGCTGGGCGGCGTGCCTGTCGCGCTGGTGTGCGATGAGGAAGGGCTGCTGAAGCCTAACCCAATCAACAACCTCACCGCGTGCGACCTGCTCGCGGAGATGACCAACAGCGCGCCTGTGTACCTGAACGGCGGCGGCTTGGCTGGTACCTGCTCGCTGGTATCCGATGATGACCTGCGCGCGCTGACGGCTGATGAGGTCGCAAAGATTACCCGCGCGCTGGATAGCGGCGGCTACCCATACGGCACGAGCAACTTCACCATCGGCGGCATTGAGGTGACTGTGGTTCGCTAGATAGCGAAGCCCGAAAGGGCGCAGAGGGGGCAGGGCTTAGGCTCTGCCCCTTTTCTGTTATGGGGCCACAGTTAGAGCTCGTGCGGTTATGGCTTCCGGTTATGGCTGCCTAGGTTATAGATCGAGCAGATACCGGCGCGGCCGTGTCTGCATACAAAATATTCATAATGAATCTTTGAAAAAGTGCTTGACAAAACTGGTGTGGTGTCGTATTGTGCTTATGTCGGGAGCAATCCTAGGAACGCACCGACTAGGCGAGACTCGTGGACGAGCGATCAGGTCAGCCGCAGCCGAAAAATGCGGGGTGACGAGAGGCAAAGGAGCGATGACCGCTAGGGCACCAATGTATCGGTGGGAGCGGTAGGGATAGGTACGGCGGAGTGATTACCGCCGCACCAAACACCGACAAGAGAACCCTCAGAGCGACGGCTCTGGGGGTTCTCTCTTTTCAGGTTATGGCCAGCACTTATGAGCTACGCGATACCGGTGCCTAGGTCGAGTGCGTCATGTCGAGGTGAGAGCTGCAAAACCGGGGGCGCATGTCTGGGCTTGACAAGTGCGCTGCGGCGGGTGTAAGATGCTTGTAGCGGTCAGAGGTAAGACCACCAGAGCGGCTTCCAGCGAGGGCTGCGGGTGGCACCACCGCTAGATAGAGTGAAGGAGGTGCTAAATGGCAAAGGCAAAGAAGCAGAACGCAACAGAGTGGAAGCGGTACAGCGTTGAGGTGGTACGCCACGAAATCGCAGAGGCGCAGCCGTATCGGGTTGAGCGTCCAGCGGTAGTGGCAGAGTTGTTCAAGGCTGACGCTGACCGCATCACACAGGAATCTCTCTGGGTGATGACGCTTGACGGACGCAACGGACTAATGGGAATTGACCGCGTCTATACAGGAACCGCAACAGGCACGAGCGTCCGCATCGGTGAGTTGTTCAGGTACGCCATCGCAGCGGGGGGTGTCGGCATCGTCTTGGTTCACAATCACCCTAGCGGTGATGCGGAGCCTAGCGAGCAGGACATCAAACTAACCGAGGAAGTAATCGCAGCGTCGCGAATCTTGGACATTGAGATTCTTGACCATCTGGTTCTAGGTGCGGGTGGGTCGTACCGCAGCATCAGGTCAGAGAATCAGAGGCTCTGGTCGCAGGACGAACTATTTATCGCGTAGTTAGGAGTTAGGGGTTAGGTGTAATGCCTAACCCCTAGCACCGGCCATAGGGCAAAGTCGAGTGCGAGCTTCATACATGAGTTTGACAACAGGCGCAAGGGTTTGGTATGATCGCAACAGCGAAGCAAATGACTTCGCAAGAGTGAAAGGAAGGTGCTAGATGGACTTTGAGATTGTGAACGGCGGTTCGGTCTTTCTCCTCATCCCTAACACCGAGTCAGCAGAAGCATGGGTGGCAGAACACATCCCCGCTGATGCTATGACTCTCGGCAAGGGAATCGCGGTGGAGCATGGCTACATCGCCAACATCCTTCGCGGCATCACCGAGGACGGACTTACCTTCGCCTAGTTAGGGGTTATGGGGTTAGGGGTTATCCCTAACCCCTATACCTCCGGAGCTGCGGGTGCGCAAATCGAGGAGCGCATGGCAGGCCCAAAGATTCCTATTGACACCAACGAGCACAGAGCGTAAACTACAAAGTAGATCGGACAAGTGATCCGATCCAAGAGGGAAAGGAGGAGATCGTGGAGAATCCAACGATCATCTCAATGAAGGAGGCAGCAGACCTCCTCACCGCAACCGAGGGGCGGATTTTCTCGGTGCGCTTCATCAAGCGCACAACGGGCGAGGAGCGCGTGATGAACGCTCGCACAGGTGTCAAGAAGCACCTGAAGGGTGGCGATGCCGCCTACTCGTTCAGCGCGAAGTCGCTGTTGAGCGTCTATGACCTCAACGCGAAGGGGTATCGCGCAATCCCGCTTGATGGGATTATCTCCCTCCGCGAAGGTGGAGAGGAGTATGTGGTAGTCCGCTAGGACTCCACAGGGGAGGGGAGCGATCCCCTCCCCTCCCTTCGGGGATTGACAAAAGAAACAGGGTGCGATACAATGAACGCAGAGCGAAGCAAAAGCTTCGCCAGAGTGAAAAGGAGGAGCGAAATGATGGAAGCAACAACGATCCGAAAAATGGCGGTGGAGATGGACACTTGGTATCAAATCCACACCAACGGCGGCACGACCACTTTCGCCCGCATCTATCAAGGACAAGACGCGGACGGCTTCGGGTGCTTTTGGTTTGAGAAAATGGCGGTGGATTCAACCACGCCAGAGGGGAGCGCGGAGATTTTCGGACACGAGGATTTCGCTTCCGAGATCACCGCATACAACCGCTTGGAGCGCGCCATCGCGGAAAGGGAGTAGGACAGCAGGGGAGAGCGGGCTTCCCCCTTGCCCGCTCTCCTCAACCACAAGGAGCTCGTGCTTCACTCGGCACGAGCTCCTTTCTCTTTGGCCAGAGCTCTCGCGCCGGTTAGGGGTTAGGGGTTATGCGCAATCGAGTTATGGCCGCGCGTGTATTGTTACACTTGTAACAATACAATTGTTACATTCCGGGGGCCGCTAGATCGAGCGCGCACCTGACCCCTTGACACCACGGCAACGGCGGGTGTATGATGCTTGCAGCGGTGGAAGTGCTACCGCAAGAGTGCAGGAGGTGCTAGATGGGAAAGAACCTACACGGCAAAACCCGCAGCGTGGAGAACCCCTACCACATCATCGTTCAGGGTGATTGGGAGTGGCGAGTCCTGAAGCGATACCAGAGTCCTGACGCGGAGCGCGCGAATCCATACGCTCGTTGGTTCGTCGCGGTGAAGTCGCCGTTCACCTACGGTTCGTGGGAGATGGGCGACACCTACATTCGCGAGATCCCGACCGCTACGGCGGGGATGGACTTCGTGGAAGGGGTTCGCAAGGAGCAGGGCTACACGGTACGAACGGCGGTTATCGGTTAGGGGTTATGGGTTAGGAGCGGGGGTTATCCCCCGCTCCTATCTCGCAGCTGGGGCGCACTCGATCTTGGCGCAGGGTGCGGCCAGAGAATCCGGCGGCAGGGTATTGACTTGGCGGCGTATCTCTGAGACAATAGCAGCAGCGGTGGAGAATCCAACCGCACGAGTGAAAGGAGCGAGAAATGGAAAAGTGGGAGAACCGAGCGCGCAAGGTTGAGAAGCGAAAGCGCGCGATGGTGATGAGCGGCAAGGGTACGCTCCGCCAGCAGAACGAACTCCGCGAGAAAGCGCGACAGGCGGCACGCGCAAGCGAGCGCAGCGCAGCCTACACCGCCAAGAACTTCGGGGAGGTGGAAGCGTGAAGCGGGGGGACTTCCCCCCGCTCCGCCACACGGCGGAGTGGTACGAGACTCGCGCGGAGAAAAGGAAGACGATCCTTATCTTCGCAGCTATCGTGGGACTCTTCGTCCTCGTTTCGGTTATCACAGGTCCGGTGTGCAATCACGGGCGCTGCTAGGTTATGGCCTGTGAGGTTATGACTTGCCCCAGTTAGGTTATGGCATTGTTACAATGTAACAATCAAGCGCACCTCCGCTCGATTGTTAAGGAATCGTAACTTGACAAACCTTGCCCAACCTGTTACTATGATGGCAGGTGGTCAGAGAGCCACCAGAGCGAAGGAGGAAGAAAGTGAAAAAGGGGAAAAAGTCCCAGACCTTCTGCACCGATTGCAGGGTGAGGCTCGCGGATTCAATCTTCCCGCCAGCACTAAGTCGCAGACCGCGTGTCAGGTACCCTGGCGGTCAGATGTCGCCTAAGAAGTACGTCTGTCATGAGTGCGGTGTCATGCAGGCGTGGGGATTCTTCGCCTAAGATCGAGGGGGGCGGGGGTGAGAGCTCTCCGCCCCCATAAGACTGGCCAGCGGCGCCTGGGCTTCTTGGGTTACGAGTTACGGGTTAGGTGTAACATGTAACAATGGAGGCTACAATTGTTACAATCCGGGGGCCCGCCGATTGTTAAGGAATCTTAACCTAGTACCCTATTGACTTTTCTGGCTCACTCCATTACTCTTGCCATAGGCGGTCAAGGAACCGCCAGAGTGTAGGAGGTAGATCGTGAAGATCACCGCAGTAAAGGCGGCAGAGCTTCTGACCGCAACCGAGGGGAAAATCTTCTCGGTGAAGTTCGTGAAGCGCACCACTGGCGAGGTGCGCGAGATGGTAGCCCGAACTGGAGTGAAGGCTCATCTCAAGGGTGGTGATGCCGCCTACAAGTTCGGAGAGAAGGCGCTCCTCTCGGTGTATGACCTACAGGCGAAGGGCTACCGCTCAATCCCTCTTGATGCCATCGTGAGCCTCAAGAGCGGCGGCGAAGTCTACGAGGTAGAAGCCTAGAAGTCTACGAGGTAGAAGCCTAAAGGGGGCGGGGCGGGGGACTTGACACCCCCGCCCCCAACCCCTAAACTGATGGCAGCGGGGTAAAAGCTCCGCAAGAGTGTAGGAGGTGCTAAATGTACAAGGTGGTAGTGGTAGACCAGACTCAACCCTTCGGCGGGGTGAGTGAAGTCGTGAAACTCCAGAGCCTAGAAGAGGCCAACACTCGCGCGATGCGTGAGGTAGCCGATACCATCGCAGCGCTCACTGGAGGGTGGCGCGTAGTCCGCAAGTCTATGAGCCGCGGGCAGTATGGCGCTCGGCTAGAGTCACCAGTCCAGTCGGGCTACATCGTGGTAATGGTCGCGCCCCAGTAGAGCCCAGCACCCCCCGCCCCGTATAGGGGCGGGGTGGTAGCTCCGGCCAGCAGTTAGGCCAGTTACGAGTTAGGGCGTAACATGTAACAATCCCGGATTGTAACAATACAATTGTTACAATGTAACAATCGAGGCCGCGCTGGGGCGCTTGACACTTTGCGAGGTATGCGCTATACTGCCTTTAGCAGTTGAGATACAGCTGCGAGAGTGTATAGGGGGGTGTCATGGACATCTTGGAAACAATCAAAAATGACGAGGATCTCGTTGATAGCCTATCCGAAGTGTACGCGGGCGATGATGAAACATACGCCGATAGGCTAGCCGCCGCGGATAGCGTATCCGCCGCGCTTGAGATCATGGTATCTGCGGCATTCATCGCGCGGGTGTCTGGCGATTATCTTGGTAGCTGCGACATCGTTGATGCATACGCCAACTATCGGGCGATGATCTAAAGGGTAGCGGGGAGGGGGGACGCCCCCTCCCTTAGCTCCCCGGTTAGGCCGTGTGCCCGGTTAGGCCGCCGGCTCAATACGTGGGCCAGCCGGCAGCTCGCAGCTCCTCGACTAGCTCCCGGTGTGTGTTGCGCCAGGCGCAACTGGGCCTTGACAAACTTGACAAAAACTGCTATAGTGTGAACAATGGGGGAGAGTGTGCGTGTGCTGGTAAAGCTTCCACCTCGATCGCCGGCTCGACAGCTTCACGCTCGACTAGTGGCCCACTGGGCTCGACAGCTTGCTTGATTGGCCGCTGGCACGCTCCCGGGACGCTTGACAGCTTCACCCAGGCCCGCCGGCGCTCGACAGCTTCACCCGGGGCCTGCTCGATCACCTGGGCCAGCCTCGCAGCTTCTCGACCAGCTCGCCGGCTCGACTAGCTCCAAAGATGCCCAAAGTCGGGTCGCAGCTCGCCGGGGGTATCAAAACACTACCCCGGGCCGTATCGTGGCTCCTGGTGGCTCCTAGGCCCATGTACGGGGCCGCTAGGCTCCCGGTCCCAGCTTGTAGGCCAGCAGTCGAGGCCGCAGCTTCACCAGGGCCAGAGTCGAGACCGAGGTCGCAGCTTCACCAGACCAACTCGACTAGCTTGACGTTGAGGCCGACACCGGGGGCGGGGCTTCCTACTTGACAACAGCGCAGCAGTCTGGTATTGTATGGGAAGTGGAGGAAATGCCTCCACAGAGTGAAGGAGGTCACAATGACCAAGGCAGAGAAGGACATCAAACTTGACGAACTTGAGGCTGCCATTGAGGACGCAGCACTCAACGGTGACCGCGACGAGTTTGAAGGCTACTTCGCGGAATACATGACTCTCGCCTTCGCAGCCGTAGAGGAAGCTCCAGCGGAATAACAACAGGAGGAGTGGTGACCCCTTCGCCACTCCTCCGCCCACTCCGTTATGACTTATGACTTATGACTTATGGCATATCTATATATGGCCGCGCGTGGGCGCGCCTAGCCGGGGGCACTCCGCCAAACTTACCCCTTGACACCAGAGCGTGGGCGTGGCATTATGTATCCAGAGGGCAGAGGTAAGTCTGGCATAGGTACTCCTGCGAGGGACCCGCCAGCACCCCCTCTAAAAAAAGAAAGGGGAGAGAGATGAATCAAGAGCAGGAGTTTCGCCAGAGCGCACGAGACGGCAAAGAGCATTGTGAGGCTCTCTGCAACGAGGAGAGCGCGCTCTATGATGATGGCGAGGAGTGCAACCGAAAGTCTTACACCGCCATCAAGAATCCAGAGACTGGCGCACTCTGGGCGATCTGCCGAGACTGCTACCAGAGCCTCCCATAGGGGATAGGGGGAGGGGCGAGAGCCCCTCCCCCTCTCTGGTTAGGGGTTAGGGGTTAGGGGTTAGGGGTTACGCTCTAACGGATAGCGGCGGCATGGCCGCAACAATCCGGAACGCAGCTTTGTAACAATCCAAAGTAGGGTATTGACTCTGGCGCGTGGGCGTGGTCTAATAGAGGCAGAGGGGAGGACAATCCTCCCCCAGAGTGAAGGGAGCCAGAGATGGAATGGTTCAATGAGTTTGATGACTACGGAACGGGGTGGGAGGAGATGGCAGAGGCGAAGTGGGAGGAGATGATTGACTCCCAGATTCAAGAGATCCGAGAGGCGGAGGCTCTCTGGGGATCGGAGATGGCAGAGGAGATTGAACTTCTCCTCCGAAAGTAAAAGAGAGGGAGGGAGGCGAAAGCCTCCCTCCCTTCGGTTACGGGTTATATGTTAGGGGTTAGGGTTATAGGTTATGGTTATAGTTATAGGTTATGGTTATGGCCTTCACAATCTCTCACGAGCTAGATTGAGCCAGCGCATTCCGCGCGCGCCGCATCTTGGCTCTTGACTTCTGGCGCGTTTTATGGCATTGTATAGGCAGAGAGGCAGATGACCTCTCAGGAGTGAAAGGGGAAAGCAGATGTTTGAGGTGTTTATGAGCGGCTTCTCTCTCGGAGTGGTAGGGACTCTGGTACTCATTCTGGTAATCCAGAAGGTAGAAAACTACCAGAGAAGGCAAGACGATCTCTGGGAGAAGGCAGAAGCCTACGATAGGGCGAGAAGGCAAGGCAGAATCTAAACCAGAAAGGGGAGAGGCAAGGGCCTCTCCCCTTTTGTTATGCAGTTAGGTTATGCAGTTAGGTTATGCAGTTAGGTTATGCGGTTAGGTTATGGTTATAGAACACCTGTTCGAGTTGGATTGTTACAATAGAACATCTGTTCTATTTGAGGGATTGGCACGAATCGTGTCATGCCGATACGCCCGAGCGCGTGGATTGGCACGAATCTTGCCACGCCGATACGCCCGAGCGCGTGGATTGGCACGAATCGTGTCATGCCGATACTGGGGGGGAGTATCCCCTAAAAGATGAGGAATCCTCGCGAAAAATAGGGCTTGCCAAAAGCCGCGCCTACCCCTAAACTCTATCCAGAGGCGGACAAAAGAGCCGCCCGAGAGTGAAGGGGGAGCAAGATGGATTGGCTCAATGAAATGGGGGAGACGGTCTCCTTTGATGCGGAAGGATATGAGGAGATGTCGGAACGAAAGTTCGCAGAAATGATTGACGCGCAAATCGCAGAGATCATTGACGCATGCCCATGTGAAACGGCTGGGACGCTGGAAGCGGTTGATGCGCTTCTTTCGGGATCTTGCCGCTCCTGCGGCTGGAACGCGTAGGCGAAATAATAGCGGGGAGAGGCGAACGGGCCTCTCCCCAAGAAAGGAGAAGGGGAAATGTCGGAAGTGAACTTCGGGAAGGTCTTTGGAACTCTCCTCTACCTCCGCGCGATGAGTCGGGTATCCGATACCATCAAGCAGGAGGAGAATCGCTGCCAAATCTCGGAACTCTCCTCGTCGTGGAAATGCGATAATCCAGCGGGGCGAACAATCCAGATCAATGGATACCTCAATGAGGCGCACGATTGGCTGGATACGGAAACCATCGCGGTGTGCGAGGATTGTAAGGCAGCCCTGCCAACGAGCGTATGGATTGAATAAACGAATCGCGAAAGCGAAACAAGAGAGGCGGGGAGAAATCCCCGCCTCTCTTATTGTGAGCGAAAGAAGCCCACGCCAACCCCCCCCATCGAGCTGGCGACCCCCCCCACTGGCTTTGCGGGACACCCATGCCGATTTTTCACCAACCCCCCAACGACTGTCAAGACCTGACCCCAAACCGACACCGGTGCCATAATTTTTTTTTGCGGGCGCGTTAGATCAGTGTCAAGAGGTGATTGTAGAGGGGCTTGGATTTGAACCAAGGACCGCTCGGATATAAGCCGAGTGCTCTAAACCGCTGAGCTACCCCTCCGCGATCTAGTCCTCAAGAGATTTGCTGGTCCGCACTGCCCAGAGAACTTCGGCAAACGATGTTCGGTCCTCAACATCGCTGGTGTTGTACAAGGACATCAACAGATCAAGCGCTTCCTTGGTAGAAAGCCAGATTAGTTTTCCGTCGTCTACGGAAGGCACTGGCTCAAACTTGTCGTCGTCAGCGGTGGCTCCTGGGTGAAGATACATCAACGCCCATGTTCCGTGATTCGGATCATAGGTGATCAACATATCTCGACCATCTGGCATTGCTACCATTCGCGCACGATTTTTCGCGAGATCCAACGTATCGGTTGATGTGTTCATTCCTCTATCCTTTCATGCTTCTGCGCCTAGATTCTGCTGGGCGCGCTTTTTTTGTTGGCGTAAGCGGGTTATTCACCACGCCGTAGTTATAGAGATCGTCATCTGAGGTGATCCACTTGGATGCATCTTCCACATCCCATTTGCGCGTGTTGACCTTGGGCTGGCT
>Ga0194115_10002555_pt1 | contig 21555 bp, 15 predicted proteins | sample TA2MahsurfametaG_3_FD_148656 | JGI IMG/M metagenome (GOLD analysis project Ga0194115, IMG submission 148656) | Freshwater microbial communities from Lake Tanganyika, Tanzania - TA2015002 Mahale S4 surface | ecosystem: Environmental > Aquatic > Freshwater > Lake | place: Tanzania: Lake... | reverse complement strand
AAAGGTTAAGGGGAGGGGGGGGGGGGGGGGGGGGGGGGGAAGGGCAGGCCAATATTCATTGGATGGACATGATGAATATCTTATTACCTTATCCACATAAGTCTATTGTAAGAGTTTCTTGTAGTCTCCAGATGCCTCTTCTTCCCGTAGTCGATATCCCAACACGAGTTGCCACAAGGCAAGTTGTTGCAATGCCGTTCCTGGAATTTCCATTTCCATTTTGGCCTTTTCTTCATTCGTTAATCCTGCTTTGCCTTTCTTACTATCACCACCCTCTAAGACAAAGTCAACTAATCGTCTCATCGTCTCCACGATTTCGGGGCTGATACCCTCTGTTAAGGACTTCACATCACCTTGTCGGGAAGCGATATATCGAGTGATATCCATAGCTGGATCCTGTTCCGGGAATCCCATTCCAGGTAACATACCCGAAGGATCTCGCTTCGGGGGTTTTGCACCTTGCTTTTCGCTCCTTAAAGCTTCCTTGAGCATGATTGCTTCCCGTTTCAGACTCTCCACGTAATCCTTTGCATCAACTTCGACAATTTGGCCATCATTCAATTCAATTTCAATCGTTCCAGATACGTCAGTGTTGATTTCATAAAGGTCATCTTCATCTTCTTCATCCTCTTCGTCGTCATCTGAATCGACACCCAAAAGAGCAGCGACGGTACGTCCGTTGTTGTCACCTCGTGTCGCCACGGCGACACCCATACCCTTTTCGAATTCCTCCCAACTGATTCTCCCATCATCATTCTGATCGAAGAACTGTAAAAAGGCATTGATTTCTATTACAGGAGCCTTGCCTTCATATACAACATCAAAGAGATCCTTAATCTCAGCTGTTTCAATGTACCCAGATCCATCTGCATCCAACCGGTCAAAGGCTCGCTTGTAATCTGCCATCGTCGCCGTTCCCTTTATTTTCAATAAATCCCGAAGGGCCAAGACATATTCAGCATTCCGGAAAAGATATCCTGTCATTTGTAATTGAAAACAGAGTGATCCAATTTTTTCTCCACTTGCCTTGACTATCGTCTCAACACCAGAAGTCGGACTCGATAGGCCTGAAAAGTGAAGGAAGGAGTGGGAAAACGTTGGTTACCGAAAATCAGAAGGTTCAGCGTCTACCCACATACAGAATTGAATATACCTACCACCCAGTAAGGAACTGACAGCTCCACTCATCGCTTGGACGGTTTGTGGATTTGCCGTCGTGACGAATTTCCCGATCAGTTGATTAGGTGTTTGAGAACTCATAACACGGAAGAGTAGATGGGATGGATCATCTGATTTCCCTGATTCCATATCCTCCATACGTTGTCGAAGTTTCCCCAATGCACCTCCCCAATCCTGTTTCGTCACTAAACCTCCTCCTCCTCCTCCTCCATTCATCCCTTTCGTGGTCAACGCCGACGACGACGAAGTCGGTGGTGTACTCATTTCTTGAAATTCTTCCCTTGCAGTCTGTGTATATCCATCTACCTCGGTTTCATCCTCTTCATCCTCTTCTTCTTCTTCCTCCTCACGATCATCATCGTCGTCGTCATCGTCTCCAAGAATAACAACGAAAGATTCTCCAGGTGGTGGTGGCATCGACTGTAGGAACGAAGGTACTAGGGGTGACCTCATAGTGGTGGGAATAGGCCTCAGAACGAAGCTGTGCGCCACAAAGACGACACCAAAGAGCAGTACCTGGACATGATTCGATCTCGACATCATTGTCATGCGTATTATCCTCTGATTTCTCTCTGACTTCTGACCGGATCTATTCCTCGTTCCAAGCCTTTAACGACACAAATTCTGTGTTTCCATCGTTTTCTCGGCAACGGTTGCATCCAGCACGCACTATTTCCCCAATATGACGCTTTTCCGTTGTCCTACTCCTGTCGCGCGAGAGTGTGCCACGTGGATGTTGAAGTCCTTTTTGTTCTTCTCGTGACTCGACTCACAAGTGATTGGCAGTGAATCAGTGAACGAGTCCTCCAATTACTGTCTGACGGTTGTCCATTCTCGATGTGGATCCGATGCCAATCACAAACAAATCACTTCCTGTAGTGTATCTTGGGGGATGATCCTGGCTTCCGGCTTCACTTGGTAATCCTTATCGTTCCTTCCCTTGCTGCCCTTTCTTTGACTGACTGGATCATATACGTCATAAAATGCTTTGGATCGATTTAGTATTCCGAGCTGCCACATTGATATCTGCGATTGTAGCCACCTTGCGGGCAGGATCACGAATCGTCTATCTGAGGGATCATGAGGGGATTGGTATAATGGATGGTCCGACAATTCAGAATACGAATGAGACCTATCCACTTTTTGAATTATCTGAAGCATTCCGACATTGTGTCCGTTTATCATTTTCTCCAGAATATTACGAAAATGTTCAATGGAGGCAACCGGTTGAAACCGTAGTGGAACCCTACCCCCTTTCACCTCGTCCATACATACAACCAGAGGAAACAGAAGATTTTGATGAAGAAATATCAGTCTCGAACTCGACAGAGTTGTTACAGAACGTAATAGAGTCATCCGTTGGAGAATCACAGACACGAATAACACGGTGGCGGAACCATTATCGATCGATGTTGGGACGTGTCCGGTCGATACCTTCGTCGGTTTCCGGAACATTTGAATATCTCGCCATGGCACCGCAGGTCTTCTCATACTTTACCAATCAGATGTGGAGACGGCGGTTGGGAAGAACTGACGAAAGTAACTTGGAACTGGATGATGAAGGTAAGACATGAACAACTTTGCGTCCGTCATACGTAGTCGGCTCCCAAGGGGTTACTCAGCGCCACAGTGGGTGATCGTCATTCTACCCCCACGATACCGTTATTTCTCAAATGGACTTCCTATCTGTGAATCTTGACTGTAGAATGGGATTGGAATTGGTCGACCGAGGGTGAACTACGATTTCAAGCCACTACAGAATCAAAGGAAGGAACACCCAAGACGGCGGTCCGTGTCGCTGAGTTATCCGTCTTTAGTCCAGATACCTTTGCTCATTTACGGAATTCGATTTTTGGGATTTCCGAAGGCGATTATCGGAAGTCAATATTCTCATCAGGACCGTTTGTTTCCTTTCAGAGTAACTCGAAAGGTGCGGCACGGGTCGGTGGTGTCTTCTTCTTTACGAGAGATGGGACCTATATGATCAAAACGATTAAGAAAGAGGAGGCAAAGATCTTGTTGAAGATGCTACCAGCCTATCACAAACACATGAAACGATATGCCCGAACGTCCCTGTTGACAAGATTTTGTGGAATGTATGGAGTTCGTATCTACGACGAAGGATCCCTCGATCGTGGGACGTTACATACCTTTATCGTAATGAATTCGGCTTTCCCTGCCGAAGCCTCTCGCTTTATTTCAGAACGATTTGATCTAAAGGGATCGACGGTTGGTAGAGAAGTATCAGAAGAAGAATTGAAGAAGAAAGGAAGAGACGCCGTGATGAAAGATTTAGATTTGGCACGCGAGTTCCAAGTGATCAATTCAATCAAGGAGGGTGGCCACCGAACCAAAGGATATTCTGGATTCAATATCGGACTCCATGCGAAGACAGCTCTGATGGCACAGTTACGTGAGGATGTGAAACTTTTAGTCGAATGTCAGGTCATGGATTATAGTCTATTGGTAGGAGTCGTCGATATGGAAACCTTCGTCCACTTTGATCGATCGGCTCGGGAGGCTATTGAATCGGTCCGACGTGTTGGTCGGAAATTCGCTACGAGTAAGAAATTGGAAGATCGTGCCCTATGGGCTCTTGGGACGCCGATACGGTTATTGAGTGCCCCCCCAACCTTTTTAGCGAAACAGGCATGGTCCCTAGCACATAGAACACTTTCCTCCGTCGTGACGTTACCACTTCCATACTACGGGTCTGGAAAATGTGGCGTCGATGGTGGTCTCCTCTCCGTCTTCCATGGAAGTAGGAATGGGAAGCGAGCCTTATACTACATGGGACTCATCGATTTCCTACAACCCTGGACGACCCGAAAAGTCATTGAGCGTCAACTGAAGGGTCTAATGGGACAAGATATCAATGCCATTAGTTGTGTCACGCCGGAAGAGTACGCAGTCCGGTTTTTAGAATTTCTGGATACACACATAAGCTAGCTCACATACATCAAACAATCCAAATAACAGGTGTGCCCGTTATAGCTGCTTATCGTTCCTTCTTGACTTCGACAGGAAGTTCAGTGTCTTCTGGACCGACATGATGGAATTGTAGAGACGATTTTCGTGACTTTTCTTGAATCTGGGCCCAGTCCAATTCCTTTCCGTAGTAAATCTCACCGAGTGCAGGCCCCACACGCTTAATGAATGCACGCATGTCAATCTGTAAATCTTTTCGAATCTTCGGTAGTGCCTTCAGACGTCGGCGTGACGAAGGAAAGAGACGCATGTAGTATGGTCGTAAATCCTTAATATCCACCATCCCAGCTTCACTGACGATAATCCCAGTGTATGCGAAAAGTGGGAAACTTAATAGGCAAAGTGCAATCGTCGGCCCATCGAAATCTGTTAATCCAGCCATCAACAACGCGTAGAATATCCACAGACTAGGGACTCCGACCATACAGAATACAATTTTTTCTGTCATCATAACATCGAAACCACGGACCTTTACCTTCGAAACGGCAAGTGCCTTCTTCCTTCGTTTTTCGGAATAAATACCAGCCAAAACACCCACCGGCAAGTTCAGGAACAAGGTAGGGACGGCTGCCAATGCCAAGACGATCAATAGGTGGACAATCTGATACGGTAATCGAATCTCTTTCAAGATTTCATCTCCCTCCGTAACTTCACTAGGCGTCAGTTTTTCTCGATCAAGTCCAGGAACCTGATAATCACGGATCCCCAATTCTCGCAATTCTGTCTGATATTCGACCAATCGTCGTTGTAAATCCTTCCATGCTTCTGGTGGATCACCCTTTACCATCAACGTAAGTTGCTTATATCCCTCTGCAAATCGTCTTGATAATTCCTGCTTCGCCGCCGTTCGGAGTCCCCGTCGTTGATATAGACGGCGGGCGGTATGGATGATTTGAAGTGACTCGTAATCGGGCGTCGAAACGATGACTGATCGCATACTGTCCGCAATACGGTCAATTAAATCATTACATGCCTGTCGTCGTTCGGAACCACCCGCCTTGTAGGCATTCAAAGTCGATGGATCGATATAAATCGGTTCACCGTATTCTACGACGGCACGGCCTCGCCAACGATGCGTACGGAAATAATTCAATCCGACAGGTACAATCGGTACATTCAGTCCATCCTTCTCGAGGGCACTGTATGCAATCAAGGCGACACCGACCTTGAGTGGAAGGAGGTCAGTACGATCATGACTACCCCCCTCTGGGAAAATTCCTACACAACCACCGGAGGCGAGTCGATCCAAGACTTTTTCGTATACAACCTTCTGGTCAACATGCTTCAGGATGTCAAATCCGACAGGCTCCTTCTTTCCAAATACCGATTCCAGTTCCTCTGCGGGAATATCGGTCCCATCGACTAATAAGGTCGTATCGTCAACGACTTCCGAAATCTTCACAGCGGTCGCTGTACCGAAGGGTCTGATTTTATCACGTTTCCCCAATTGGGATATGAATTCCGAATCAAAGCCTTCGACGGACAATACCTTGGTCGTTTCATAGGCCTGTTGAGAGAAGATGATTTTTCCAATGCCCGTCACTGCACCATCCTGAGCACGTTTAACGGGGACGACATCCATCGCCCAGGCAATATCACCAATAATCCTACGTTTCCAACTTGCTTCTGCCATGAGGTAACTCACTTTGAATTGTGACGTACAAACGACCATGACAGCATCCATAAATTGATTAGCATGATTGATTGAAAAAATCATCGGCCCATGACGTGGAAGTTTATCACGACCAACAATCTCCACATCCCGGAAGAAGATGGACATGATGGAATGGAAGAAAATCTTGACACTGAAATATAGTAGTTCCTTGAACTCGGATATCCATATATACGTACTCAATCCTATACAAATCAAAGCTATATGCCACGGTGCTACAGCTGGGAAGACATGGAGGAAAATCTTCACGGGGCTATTTCAAGGGGGGAAGGTGAGACTCTTGTTGGTCTTCTGGGCGAAGGAAGACCCACGCGATGGAACATTTCTTGGTTGTGACTTTTGTGACTTACTTGATCTGATCCACGGCCAAAAAGATGATACCAAGCAAAACAGCTAGCTGGGTCTTCGTGAAATCAATATTGTTTGACAGGTTTATATCAGCACCACTTCGAAATTTGACAATCCATGACCCAAAAAAGAAAGAAAAGATGAGAGATTCTCTACACAATGACTTTACGCATTTCTAGTCCTTTTCCCAAAGATGAAACACTCACGTCATTTTTTCGTAATGGATAGATCAAAAATATGTTCGAAGTGTCAAGGTTCCTTTAGAGTATGACAAAGGATACCAAACAAAAAAGACGGGTTGGGGGTGGAACCGATGATTCTTTTCTCGTGTCTTTTTTTTTCGCCACTATACTTGTTCTTCGCCTTCACAGGGTGTGATATATTTTTGTGACAGATTGCATTCGCGGAACGAGAAGACACCACTACCAAAAAAAAAGGATTGGATGTTGAAGACATGCGCGCCATCTGGCTCGCTAAAAAATTTCGCCACCACCGTACGTACGTCGTCCGAGAAGGTACATACGTATTTGACACCTTCAGTCTGCCGTGCTTCGAACCACGAAATTCTGTCAACAAAAGAGAAGTCGTCTTTGTATCTGAAACGTACTTTGGTCTCTTTTGCGACGATGGTTAGAGGACCCTTTCGAAAGAGGAACGGTTCATGAGAGTTGAGAGCTACTAGTCTTCCTGTCGACAGCAAGTGTGACCTCTTCATTGCGTAGAACTGGGAAAGGAACAATCCTTAAAGATCGAGAAATACTTTGAGCCATGTCAACTTGGTCAAGACTTTCCATGATCGGGCTGTTGGTAACCATTGACAACGTCGTGGCCTTCTCTCCATATTCCACCGACGGTAACATTCGAATTTTGCAGGGTATCAAGAGTACGACAACAATCTTTCAAACTGCATCTGAGTCGACAACGGAATCTGAGGGTACGAATCTTCCTCCAAAGAAGAAGAAAAAAGTCCAAGCAATTATATTAGATCCCTTTCCACAAGCAGGTTTACCAAATTATAAGGAAATAACACCAGTCGGTGAAAATGGATTCCTATTATCACGTGAGGGTGGACCGACGAAGGAAGAATTGACTGATGAAAATTTATATAAAATTATTGATCGGACAGCTAGTGATTTGGAAGTGAATACCTTAGTATGGAAATGTTTAGGGTATCGATTTGATCCTAATACAATCCAATGGACATCGACAAATGTCTTTCCGAAATGGAAAGAAAGATATCCAGAACCACCAGATGTTATTGGAATGCAACGAATATATTCTAAGGAAATTGATGGACCATGTCTACGGAATAATCAAGCCCTTGTCAAATCAATTCCTGTGGAAAGTAAAAAATCATATCTAAAGGAATATATGAAACCCTTTGGCTTTACAGGATATCAAGTTGCAGAACTTACTCCAAACTTAACAAGGAGAGCACAATGTACTAACTGGCTTCTGTTTTACAGAGAAGAACTCTATGGATATACCGTCGAGGAACTCACTGAGCGTCGCCGAGAGAGACAAGAAAAGGAGGCTCAGGCCATTCAAGCAAAAATAGACGCAGGAGAAGAAGTGGTGGAAGAGTTCAAGCCACCTGTAAAGGAAGTCTTTTAGCTGTAGGATAAATATAAATATGTATTATCTATTATCGGTGTCGTCGATTCGATTTGAAAAATGACTGAAAACCTGTTCTCGAATTATACCATTTCGACGTAGTTCGATTTTGGTTTCGAGAGTTCCCCATTTTCAGGTTGCGTAGTAGTGTTGATGTCCTTGATCTTGCTTGGATCACGTAGAGTCTCAGGCATGAAGAACAAGTAAATCGCAGCCGGAATAATCGAAAGAACCATAAGAATTTGGAATGCTCGAAGGTATCCAAGGTCTTGGGCGAGAGCCTGGCCAAGGTAACCAGAGACCATTCCTCCGATGCTCATTGCAGCTGTGGTCAATCCTAAACTCATCCCGAAGCGGCCAGTTCCACCGCTGATATCACTGGTCACTAATATGTACATAGTTCCGAAGGTACCAGCGCCGACCCCATCGAGGATCTGAGTCGATAGAATCAAGACTTGTTGAAAGACGGAAGGGTTTCCTTGTGTCCAGATCAGGAGACCACTCAAGATGGCGCATCGAATCGGGACAATTCCAAGGCCTATCAAAAACAAATACTTTCGCCCATACTTCTGCGAGTAGCTGCCACAGATCTTTGCGCTGGCAACCATGAGAACTTGCGCGATAACGATGCACAAACCGCTCATCAAGATTCCAGACCCTCCATTTCCAACCGCCAAAGTCTGCATTACAAGGGGGAGTATGGTTCCGTTGGCAGTATGGAATAGGAAGCACACCACGATGAAAACCAGTAACAGGGGATCCGTCATCAACTTCATAGGTGAAACTGAGCTTTCGTCACCCGAAAGACTCGCCATGCCACCAACAAGATCGCCAGGATCTTCCGAGTGCGCTTCTAATTTGAGTCCCCGAGCAGCAAGGTGATCAATATCGTCTGACGAAATTCTGTTCAAGAAAAACAAGAAACCCATGCAAGCGATGGGACTGACGATAAAGAGAGGTCCGATGTTGGGAGAGAGTGCGAAAGCAATCAAGGATCCTGCCAAGACGATGATCGCCGTTCCCAAGTGGTTCATCATTTCGTTGACAGCGACTTGTTGCGTCATTCCGACGGAACCAACAACTCCTTGAGTGATACTGTTCAAGCCAGGAGGGATGAATGAAGTAATTGCTCCTTGAAGTGCTTTGATGAAGACCATGAGCATGAAGTTGTTATCTGATGCAAAGAGAGCTGTGAAGAGAGTCATTAAGGTCGTAAGGACACCCGCAGTCGAGAGCCAACGAACTTTATTCTCGGTATTATCGTACAGGTATCCAGCGGGAGTCTGTGCCAGGAACTGTGTCAATCCAAAGGCGAAAAACAAAGCACCGACTTGCTTTTCCGTGTATCCCTTCGCTACAATAAGAAAGGCGCTCTGCATATTAATCTAAGTGCACATGTGAGTGTCGTGGTACTCTGTCTTCCGTTCAACGATCGCCGTGTAGAATGACGTACCATGGTCAAACCATCTCGCAACTCTCCAAGGAAGAGAGCAGCCCATCGTAGCAGACCTTTGGTTTTCTCTGTCTTTTGTTCCCTTGAAAGACTCGCTTCTAAATCTGATACTGACATGGTCCTATCAAGCGTTTTTTAGAGTTGACACAATGGGAAGTCTTCGAAGAAAAAGAAGAAGGAAAAAAGAATGATGTTGACAGTGAGAAAAGTGCTGTTTGTTTGCGCTTGTCGGACCGCGAGAATATCTTCGGAGTTCGGAGAGACCGCGACGACCGTTGGTATTGCCCAGCGCTCACGTCTTCGGGTTGAAAATCTGGACGTGCGCGGCAATTTTCATCATATATTTATTGGCGATGTTCGTTCGTCGAACCGAAAAATTTTGTGTTTAGGTGTGTTGTACGTAAATACTGGAAGGCAATTCGAAGACCCCTTTGCTAAACGGATGTGAAAATTAGTGTTAGATTCTTATCGGCGAAACCGGATTGGCGTCGCACATGGAGACATGGAGCTGCCTCGCGGGATAGTGATTAAGACATAAACATTCCTTACGTCATCGCACGATGCGCGAAAAATCTTGGCTAAGGAATCTATTCGGAAAGAACATTCCCCTCTGTAGATACATACAGGAATAGAATTTGTTTCTTCTCAGCAGCTCTCTCCGTCTGTAACTCACATTTTACGTCTACTGATAGTACCGCCGATACCCTTAATCACTACTCCGATCTCATCATCCCACAAGACCCGGCCACAATTGATCGTGATAGACTTCTGCAACTAGAGCATTAGGCTAGCCTATTTCTTCGAATAGTCCTCTAGACATCCAGGTAATTACACGTCGAAGAAACAAAGTGTTCCTAGATGGACATTAGTCTGAAGATGCTCCTTCTACCAAAACTTGGGGTCCTGGTTCCTCCAGTGTAAGAAGCCCTGACTTGGCCAATTCTTGTAACAATAGCTTCGTTTCGGCAAGGAGTTGTTGTCGATCGTTTTGCTTCATTTCTGCCCTGGCAGTCAAATACGCCTCACGAGCCGCCAACTTCCGTTCCACATCGGCTAGATTTTCTCGCATCGCCATAAGATAATCCTTAGCTCGTTTGTTATACTTGAACATCCCAAAGAAGACATCAAAGGCATTACTCGCGGTCATCTCTGCGACTTCATTGAGGGCAGAATATTCATGCGACATGACAGGCGTCGGTGGAAGTAACTTGTTGTCAAGAAGATGTCCGACCATATGAGTTACAAGCTGTGCATCTGCTGTAGAGGCATCATGCTGGTCAGAGTCTATCTCGACTAACTGACATCGTGCATCTTCAAAGATTTTGAGATACTGGTCACATCTTCGAACATTATTCACACGAACTTTTTCGTACGCCATGGGTCTTCCATCCCACAGACTGGATTCCACAGAGGAACTGGACAAGGATTCTCCACTCCGAGAAGGTGTTGGACCGAACATTGGATTCGTGACAAGGATATCAACGTCTGGTTGATCACCATAGGCCTTCAGAAGTACATCCTTCGGATGTCCGTTTAGTGGTGAAACATCGACAATCAGCTTCCCCGCGACTTTGTCCGATGATAGGGCATTGACAGCATCTTCCAATTCAATTAACGGTACCGAGAGGATGATGATATCCACACTACGGAGAAATGCAGCACTTTCAAAGTGAGGGTAAAAGTCAATGCCTATTTTCCGTGCATCGCTGGACTGTACAATAAGTACGATACGGATACGGATACGACGGAGCAAAAGTGTCAGTCTTTGACCCATCCCCAAAACCCATATATCAACCCCTCGCTGTTTCCTTTTTTTCCGGTACGTACTCGATCTACGAAATCCATACAGGATGTATGATGCTGTAGTTTCATCCTAGTGGCCAAGAATTGTCCAAAGTTTCCAAACCCGATAATACCAATCTTCAACGGCTTGACGGATTTTTCATCACTCGGAAGCTTCATAAGGCTAATATCTTGTGCATCGACCATCCTAGTTTTCAGTTCTTCTGCCGCCTCCAAGACAGGGCCAACCAATTGTGATTTTTGGGGGTAGGAACCCAAGATTCGGACATAGTCCGCATGTTCTCGTAAATGGGATAATGCATTTTCAGTATTCGCATCAAGTTGACTACTTAAAAAGTCCAAATAGAAACAATATCGGAACCGAGGGATAGATGCCTTTTGACTCTTCTGATCTCCATTTTGTCGACTACGGAATTTCAGATAATTTAAAAGGGAGGCCGATGTCGGTCGACTTTCAATCTTCGTCATGTCGATATCTCGTAATGAGAAACATGCAAGAGCCTTATACAGTGCCCCGGCTGTGTTGGAGAGTGTGAAGACGATGGACGTCTTTGAGGGGATATTCTTACTAAGATGTTGTAGGACACCCTTCCGACCTAGTAATAGGAAGCGAGTAAAGTTCGTATCGTCATCTTCGACGCCCTTGGCAAGGCAATTCAGGCCATAGGTCGTCCCAGCTAAATCGGATGCAATCGCACAGGTATTTTCAGGTGTACATCCCTGGGGGAGATCATTTTCAGAAATCATTTTTGCACTACCAGCGGTATCATAGGTCTGAATCGGACGGATACCTAAACTTCGTAGATAATTGTCACATTGAGCCAATGCTTGTGGATGGGAGATTGCATATTTGATATCCTGTAATTTCACTCCCTCTTTGGCTAATACACAGTGCTGGACACGAAATTCATGTTCTGCACAAATTGTTAAATCATACCGTAACATGAGATCATAATTTTCATGGATACTCCCCCCCAAAGAATTTTCAATCGGTAAACATGCATAATCTACCTCCATAGATGCTACCGCACGGAAACAGGATTCGAAATCAGGCCTTCCAATCGCAGTTACCTTATCTCCCAATAATTGACGTGTCGATTTTTCAGAATATGCTCCCGGTTCACCCTGATATGCGACTCTCATCCCCAAAGCAGATGGACTTGATTTCGTTTGCCAAGTCGTCGTCGTCGTCCTCGTTACACCTCTTCTTGGCGCAAAGGCGACCACTCCATTCAGGCATAGGAACCATTGAAGGATCTTCATAGACCACATCGTTATTCTCTCGAAGCGCATGGATCTGAGTGAAGGTCTTGGAAGATCAGACTGATGATGGATGAACAAGGTGGGCCATGTTTCGGTCGCTCGCAAAAAGTGATGGACAGCGGAGTCGACTACGTGGAATGTGAGGTTGAAGTTCAATTCACGGACGAATGACATACGGATTTATAGGCGTCTGTATGATGAGTTCGTATGCACCTAAGTAGTTTTAATATTTATTCATACACGAATACATATATATCGGAGCCGGAAGCGTGATTCGCATTCCCTGTTTTGTATGATACTGTAGCCACGAAGGGGGTTCTCTCGACTTTTTTGAATGTGCATTCGAGTCGAATTCTCTCTATCGTATGTACGTCGTTTTCGCGGCAACAACCCTTGTTGTCGTGTTGTAGAAGGCGAAAATCGATTTCTTGTCAAGCAGTGGGAAGTCCGAACACACAATCAGGGAGGAACCGTCGCTGTAGTAGTCCTACTCTTCAGTAGCCAACAAAGAGGAGCGCTTGAAAGAGAAATCAGAATCATCTTAAAGAATAAGCGGATTCGAAACGTACAAGAACCACTCGGTATAGAATCATGGTACCTGTGACGGATCCCATTCCAGAAAACGTCCTAGCGAGGGAGGACTTGATGACGATGACGACGACGACGTCCAAGGAATTATTACATCTACAGATCAGAGATTATTTCCTGTGGCTGTTTGCATCAAAGGGGAAGGGAAAGAGAGTCTTAGAGGCAATGGAGGAAGAATTCCCAAATTTGACTGACGGGACGACGTTAGACCTTACACAGGTACCATATTTGTTGAAGGCTTCAAGACATTACGGATATGAGTGGGAAAAGAATCTTCCGTCTACAGTCCGAACACAGATAGAGGATGGACATTCAGTCAGTCGTAAACGAAAGGGGGAAGACCTAGGCAATCAGGGACCTACCAAGAGAGCATCTGCCGATATACCGGAGGCCAATTCTTCATGGAAGACGACGACGACGACGACGAAACCAATAACTGTGACAGCCAGTAGTATAAACTCAGCAGCAGCTTCATTGACGAAACCGACTTCCCATCCAGGGTCTGGTAACTCAACAACAGGCACACAACAACAACAACAACAACAAAGTTTCAACGCCTCAAACCCAGTCGTCCTCGCCAATGGCCGTCCAGGAGCCGTGGCATGGAGAAATCCACCATGGAGAAATCCACCATGGAGAAATCCACAAGGAGCAAATGTGACTACTACCACCACCGTAGTACCACCAAAGGCACGATTGGAAACAAACGGTCAACCCTCCACAAATTCATCAACACATATGCCAAACACGATGCAAGCCATACAACAAAACATACAGTTTAGTCAACAGCTGATGCAACAAAATATGGCTCTCCAAGCTCAGTATTCTCGTAATCCCATGACAGCGGGTGCAGCAGCAGCGGCGGCGGCAATGGCAGCAGCAGCAGCAGCGGCGGGTCGTCAGGGATTCATGCCTCCACCGAATGGACCGTCTTCATGGCCGAACTTTGCAGGTCGTCCAGGTGGTGGTGGTATGACTCCCTACAACAACCAGTCGACAACGCCACAAGCTATGTGGAATGGAATGAACGGACCTCATTCCCATCCGGTGAGAAAATAAATGGTTCGTCGCGGGGGGCGATGGTTTCCGCCGGCCCCCCTTCGTGATAGTATTCTAGACACCTCAATAGAATGTATTACAGTGTGTTATTCTATGAATTCTGTCTATACTAGCATTATTGACCAGAAATTACTCTCAAGGCGGGAATCACATAGGCACATACCAGCCAGCTGTAGGGTGCACTCCATACGAAACTATCGACTCGATCGAGAATACCACCATGTTCGGGAATTAAGTCTCCAAAGTCTTTAATTCCGGCATCACGTTTTAGCATCGACGCAGTGAGATCACCAATCAATCCTAACATTCCTAAACATATCCCATGGACTGCACCCGTAAGGACAAAGTAGGGCCATTTTTGGACCCATGCACCAAAGATGGAAAGGATTGCAGACGTCATACAACCACCAACGACACCCTCTACAGTCTTATTGGGTGACGTCGCCCCGGCGGCAGGTGAGATGGCACCTAATTTCGTCTTTCCAAATTTCCTTCCAACAAAGTAGGCACCGACATCACTAAAGGCAAGACTTAACCATGACCAAAAAATAAAGACAGACCCGGTCGTAAATGGGAAACGGATAAGACCATCGGGTATGAGGACATCGAATTTCATTTTCAGATATTGTCGGAAGGGTTGTAATAGGCTATATAACCGTGTCGGATCCATATCGGCACCGATAAGCCGAAGACGGACCCAAAAGGAGGGGACGTATCCAAGATAGAACATCCCCGTAAACGTCGCAGCAATTTCAGGAATGGGAGTAAAGGATTTTCTCATCGTTAGGAACCAGATCATTGCCCATAACCCAAACATGGGGAGACAAATTTGATGTAAATCCGGTGCGAATAGAGCCGTCAAGAACATACTCGATGCACCGATCACCGAAATCCGACGGGCAGGATAAACACCCGTATTCATAATCATCTTGTAATATTCCAATTGTCCCAAAATTGTCATCAACGTGAATAGGGCAGTGAAGATATAGTTCCCAGAGAAGACCCAACATGCTACCGCCAGACCCATGAGTGCCCCGAACATGACAGAACGTCGTTGTTTCTTTGGAACTGTGCCCTCTGCCGATGAATCGATAGATACGTTACCGGCTTCGCCCGACTGGCTTAGAGTATGGTATCTCTTTTGTTCGTCTGCTAGTACGCTCAACATCTTTTCACAGGCTGAAAGCAATTCCCTCTGCGATTCCTCCGCCTCCTTTGATAGGGAGGCATACTCATCACATGACAGTATATGCTGTAAATTTCGAGTCGCACCCTGAACCTTGTCGTTTGCCACTATCTTCCGTGCGCTGACATCTGTTTCTCTCCATAAACGACGGACATACGCCATATATACTCGATACGCTGCCTTTGGCAACTTGTGTACTGCCAGGGCCTCCCGTTTTCTCCATCCCCGAACTGGCAATTTATCCGCGCTCACTTCACGGTAACGTTCCTGAGTCGTCGAAAATAACGTGTGTTTACTTCTCGCTTGTATCCTTACAGAAAGACACGGTATTGGAATTGAAGATGGAGAAAACGCAACTGGTGAAGGCAAAAACAACGCCGTCAGGTTCCACGGGAGTGTAAGCATGAACGCGATGTGTAACCAAGCTGTCGTAGTCATGATATTCGGATAATATAAGTAGATGCTCAGGCCAAGGCTATAAGCTGGCCGATATTGTCCATCAAATTGAAGAGTAGACGCTGTTGGAAGAGGCAACTGACTATGTATGATTATGGCTTCCTTGTGACGTTCATGATGGCAATCGGTGGAAAAGCTACAGGTGTGTGATGTCAGACTTTCGTCCCCCACAAAAGTGTCATGCCCAAGTCTTCGTACATATGTGTCATACATATTCACTGTCGGATGGAGATAGGAAAACGGTATGCATATGTATGACAGTGTGATTTAGATATGTATGGTACGTGGATAGGCATCTAATGCTGGATGACTGTGACTGTGATGGTGACTGTGGGAGTGTGGCCGATTGCTTGTTTTTCTCACACATATGTTCATATCAGACAGTCACCAACCTACGAAAACTTCCTCGATCATTGGTGCATCCGTACAATTTCACAGATAAGGATCTCAAGGACAACGACTCTCGCTATTTATTGGTGCACGGTATTCCACTGCGTGCGAAAACCCAAGGAAGGGAATAACGTAGTAGAGAGTGCGATAAATATGCCCCAAGCCTTTACCACGGTTCGTGGCTTATAGGCTGCCGGCAGAAACTCTTAGGCATGATCGCTTCCTACTATTTATGAATACCGTAGATAACGACAACCGGTATCAGCGCGGAGGTTTCGTGACACAATAGTGAAGCTTGAACGTTCCACAACGGCCAATAATAAAAAAATCATGCGGTTGAAAATTTATTTCTCGGAGCATGCGGATTCGTTGGGGCTCATGAAACTTCGACATTTATGTCTATGTCTCACAATGAATTCCGGTGAAATATAATTATGGATCGAAAGGCCCGAAACAATTAATTATACTACCTGGAGAAAACACGAGGAGATAATTCGGATCGTAAGTTTGACCGACTTAATCTACGGCTTTCCTTTACCATAGACGACAAAAGCGCCGTTCCAGCACCGGGGAAAACACAAACCGTACGCATGAGGTAGGCGAAGGCCTTACACTCGATACATAAACGTGCTTCTCCTTCGGTGCCATTCCACAACCAAAAGAGCCATAGGCTAGCATTCCTCTCGTGAAATACCCCATTATGGTGGATCCCTTTGCCCTGTTGGTGGACGCTGCGAACGCCAAATCCGATGAAGAAGCCACGATGAAAAGGTCGGAAAGCCCAAAAGAGAGAGTCTCGTCTTCTCGGCAGGGCTCAGCCGCATTTGGTAAGTAAAAATAAAAATCGAACGGTTTCCTATTGTTAAATGAAGAACAATCGTCTCATTTTGTTAACTTTCGTTTCAATCATCTCAGCCGAAAGTACCGGGACCAAGTCACAAAAAAGAGCGCCTAACGGCAGCATGACTGAAGCAGACTATTTGCGAGCAGCATGGCGTCAAGAGTCGTTGGAGCGGGAGGTAGTCGAACGCGATATTATGCAACTTAATGCTGGATATGGCGGAACAGGAGTACCAGGAAATACTGGTGGCGGAATTGGTCACTTAGCGGGCACTGGTACTCAGGAGGCAAGCTACCTGCACCAGCTTCGGCTTGAGGCGTTGGTCCAGCAACGCCGACAGGAAACGTTGGCGCAGCTTGCGTTTGCTCAGGAGATGGAGTTAAATCCACAAATGCTCCCGTATGTTCAAGCTGAGCAGCTTAGACGAGCAGCACTTTGGCGTCAAGAGCTAATGCTTCAAGGGGGGCTGGCTGGCATTTCACACCTTGCATGGGGACAACCATTATCGGGCCTTGGCGAAAGAGACGTGACGAGCCAACGTGAAGTGCACGAAGAGAGGCTACGAAAGGAACGATATGAACAGCAACAGCAACTGGCGAGCCTTGGATACGGAGCTGGTCGTAATCCAGGACTCATCGCGGCGCTTGCAAACAAGGGTAGGCCTGAACCTGTACCATCCCATGTCCAGTCGACGCCAGTTCTTAAACACATACAAGCACCACAGCCCGAAATCGTGATGAACAATGAAAACGAAGCTGTAAGGACATCTGGCAATATGCCTATGCCGAAATCGAATTTGAAGAAGCCACAGAATCATGAACAACAAACTGCAATCAATGCGGATTTTGTTCTTGCACAGCTTGTTGAGAGAGGCGTGAAGGAAATCGCGCTGTCAGCGACAGGAGTGAGCATGCCCCCAGACAGGAAAGCGAATATCGAAGAGAGAAAGTGCTTCGATTCCAGGCGTGAACAGTGGGACAAGTTGCTTCAAAGCCGGCCGAAATCTACCGAGAATATCGTAGAATGGGTCCGTCAAGTCTTGGCTGTGAGCGACATTGATGCTGAGTTACCTGTTGTGCAGTTGGTGGAGACTTCGAACCCCTCACTGACCAAAAAGGGATCTGAAAGTGTGCGCAAAGTGGTCAAGAAGCGTGCTCTGCCAATCAATGGATCGAAATCAAAGCGTCCATATAAGAAGTCTTCGCTCACGATTAACCAGAAGGATGAGTCGTCCCCGTTCCAAGACACTTGTCGGGAGCCATTGGCCGACACACCGAGCATATCATCGCCAGAAAAAATAGAGAATGAGCTACGTAGGGATGACGGCTCATCGGAAGAATGTAAACGAAACTCGACCCAAGAGCTTGGATTAAATGTCCGCGACGGCTCCTCGCCAGACCTGACGGTACCCAGGATCACAACCGCTTACCTCACATCTGGCTCTGTCGAGTCGACGAAGCCCGAGATAGACAGCCCTGCAAGAAAGATCGAGAAACCTCCAGATGAAGGCCTTTCCTATGATAGTGACTCTGGCTCCTCGTCGACTAGTGATGATTCTGTCGATCTGCGAGCCACCAAACGGGGCAATCACGTCATTTCTTCGACTTGAATACTGAAGAGATTGTACTGCAGTCACCTGCAGGGATTAGATAGCAACTGAAACAAATTTCTTTCCCGATCATGTAGCGGTCAGTATTGTAGAGTGAATTTCGTATTGCGAGAGCTTGGGCAGCAAGATGACTCTACTAACTAGTACGGTAGTAATACTCCATTTTGTTTGGGCACGAAATATTTGTTCTGTACCTTGCCATGGGCAGCGAGTAGTAGTCTCGTTCCGTTGATACATCGACATGCGGCGGACGACTTCAGTGTCCCCTTACAATGAGGCCTGGATGTATCTGCCCTATCTGGGTCCACGACTTGACGGTTCAACGAAGCCAAAACTATCTGTTGGAACACCAGTATCGTATGGACGGTACCTTGACGGAGGATTTTCTTTCACAGGGAGCGATTCTAAATGATATTCTGCAATAACTATACGATTAGCTGATTATAATCAACTGGGTGTCCCAGCTGCAATGCAAGTATGGATACAACCACCGGCAAAATCGTCCGATGGAGACGTTGGGTCATCGTTTGGACGCCTATTCCCGATTAGAACACACGAAAACGACGTATGAGCCAAGAGGTCGACATTGCACTATCCCCATGATTGGTGACGCCTGAGCAGGTTTTCAAAACCCTTCTTAAGTTCAATCACCACGGATTGACGCCGAGCAAACCACGACTCACGGCTATGCTTCGTCGTCATCGAATGCAAGGCTTCGTTTGATCATGAAGATGTCTGGTATTTCCGAGGTAGGAACTGATCGTGATCGAAATATGGAAGATTGACCCCCTAGATGCCAGGACCGCTGCTGTCGGTCTGGTGTTGACTTCTCACCAAACGGGCTCAGTTCTGATGGGCCATTTGTTTTGACCAGCCTCTGGACGGGTTCCTGAGAATCACTACTCCGGACCCGCACAACGTCAAGCGAGAGAAAACTATGCGTAGTATCGGAACCTTTCATGGCCTCGCGAATAGATGGAAACGCTCAGAGTATAGACAGCAGTTACAGGAACAGTACCACTTCTGTAATGGAAGGCATAATGATGACTGACAGTGAGGTTAGGAAACTCCCCTTTGCTGGAATGAGGGTGAAGGTCCCGGATAGGTCCCTTTTGAAACCCAGCGGAATTTCGCGGGAATTTTTCAAATAATCGTTATACAATACTGTATAGGTAAATGATGGATTGTGTCACGTTCCGGTTTTAAGTAGACTGCCGAAGGGGCTTATCAAAAGTCTTGTGGAAGCAGATCGAAATGTTTCGCGCCACATTTTCGAAGCTCAGAGGGAAGGATTGCAGCCGATACGGAACAACTTCTTCCTCGATTGTACTATCATACTGTACATATATGCGGGGTACATACCAACTACCGGGACGCTAGAAGCGCTTCCAATCAAAACCGAGGTCTCAAACAAACTTGACATCAACGTTCCTTGGAAGTTTGCACGTTGGCACGAAGGATGATTCTACGGTATTCTAAGAGCGCTGGAGCTGGGGACGCCAGACGTTGTGTTTGCTTTACCAATAGCGACATAAGAGACGAAAAGTTGAAGATGCAAGGACGCCTATTAGAGGCCCTTTGGACCAAATACACTCCTCTGGTAGACCCTCTCAAAAGAAATTTACAACTTAGGCTACGCCAAGCGTTCCCGTGTCGTATCAACCCTCGCGTTCAATCTTTAGTAGCAGTCTCTCCATGTCCATCAAACCATTACGTTGAGCTTCTGTAAGGTTTGGGATTTTGTTGAACAAGTCTTGCTTTTCCGATCCGCCTGAGCTCTTCTCGGCTTCAAGAGCAAAGAGCGACAATAGCTGCTCCTCGGACAGAGACTGGAGAATCTCCTCGTAGTAGTCAGGATCGGCGCCCCCTTCCTTTAGCAATCTACGTGCTTTGCCGTCCAGCATTGATGTAGTGTCAGCAGAATCAGCTTGGTCCTCGACGGAGCCACGGCGCTCTTTTCGAGATCGCAATTCCTGCTCCATTGAGGTGACAGTGTTGCGTACGTGGTTCTCCATATTCCTCGCCTTGGCCTCGAGACTCTGAATCACCCAATCGATTTCTTCCTCTCGGTATCGAATCTCACGAGGGATGTTGATGATCTCCTTGTCTAGTTCAGGATCCAAACCTTTCGCCCATTCTTCGTCATCGGAGTCCCAGTCGAGGTTACTATCATAATCCAGTGGGTCGCCGAAGTCTCCATCCTCATCGGCAGCAAGGTCGATTTCATCCATTTCCGAACGGGCCTGTGCCTGGGCAGCGGCCCATAGTTTCTCCTCGCGTTCTTGCCGTTTCTTCTCCTTCTCTGTGCGCATATCAGGCTTTGGCAACTTACCCACGGGCTGCGGAAATACACGCCCTTGCGGTGAAGCTGATCGTAGAGGATCTCGAAGTGCGATGGGGGCTCCCAACGCTGGCCCCGAGTACGAATCAGACTCTGATGACGAAACTGCAGACATGGAATCGGTGTTGTCACGATCGAAGATAAAGAACTGCGTAGGATCCTTGAAGAGCAGCTGAGCTCCTTCTTTCTCCTGAGCCCTAAGATTGGCCAGAACACCAAGGCTAGGAATGGGTTTGGGCTTCGGAGGCTCGCCCTCTACTGCCTCGCTTTCTTCATCCAAGTACTGCTGTTGATACTTCAGAAGAGCTCGGCGACCCTCAAAACGAATATTTGCTCTCAGCTTCGCCTTTTGTTCCAGTTCTTCTGCTTCCGCAACGCGTTCTGGAGTCCAGAATTCCGGGTCCACGTTCGTCGCATTATACACCTGTTCTTCCTGCTCTTCCAACAAAATATCTTGTCGGGTCTTGTAGGTTTTTCGCATATCCCAGGTATGCGTCTGGTATTGCCAGAAATGACTATCCAAACTGGCATTCGGTACGCCCAGAACTCCCTGTGGGCGAGCCCACAAAAGCTGCTCGGCTTCAGGAGTGAACGCAGCTTCGACCTCTTCCGCGGAAGTTAACCAGAGATGAGCCTCCTCTTCTAGCTCATTGATGAGGAGTTGCTGCGCCTTTATATACCACTCCTTTTTCGCGTCACGTTTTTCTTGTTGCACACGTAGATGATCTTCAAATGCAAGCTGAGTTTGACGTCGAAGCTCCTCCT
>Ga0194115_10002552_pt1 | contig 21570 bp, 13 predicted proteins | sample TA2MahsurfametaG_3_FD_148656 | JGI IMG/M metagenome (GOLD analysis project Ga0194115, IMG submission 148656) | Freshwater microbial communities from Lake Tanganyika, Tanzania - TA2015002 Mahale S4 surface | ecosystem: Environmental > Aquatic > Freshwater > Lake | place: Tanzania: Lake... | reverse complement strand
ACGGACAACAAATATGCCAAGGGCCATTTTCGGCCTCAAATAGTGTCGAAATTGCCAAGCCCGCGTGCTTACCGTGCCTCCTTAGAGAGCCCTTGAAGGCAACATACAAAGTGGGATGAAAGTATAGCATAATCTTCCTTCCCTGACACGAACGGATGAACGTGGATCATTTTCTTCCTTCCATGAGAACGACGTAACATGAGAAGTAACTAGCTGGTCCAGTCGGCCAGCAAGCCGTACGGTTAAAATTGGTAAACTAGGGCGCCTATCGGAATTAAATACGCACTTGTAAAAGGATAGAAATGAGTAATACACGAATGCTTGGTTTTGCGTTTCTACAACAAAAATAGACTGTGGAGATAAAACGACCAGATGCTCGAAGAGCGATCCCCGTGTAGCCCTCCTTGCGACATGCAGCCTTGCATCATTATAGGGGTAGCACACCGTTCGATTTCCTTTCTCGATTTTCATTTTCAGTATCCTTGCTGCCGTCCACTAGGCAACCCCGGCTTTGATTCTCTTCCTCGCCCTTCCTTATCCTGCTGCTTCTTTACATTTTGAAAGTGATGTGCCTTGGCCGCCTCGTAGGCAGCCGCTGCGAAGCCACCAACCATGGGACGGCTATTCGCAGTGCCTGTAGTATTCGGTGGTGCACCACCACCACCACCTGACCCTAGCACTGGCGGTCCTCCCCGGTGAGGTCCACCACGATGGATTTCTTCTTCCTGTTCATCCTCCGAGTCTTCGTAATCCGAATCGTCAAAGTCTATTCCGAAACCAGCACCGCCACCTGGTCCCACCGGGAGTACAGACGAATTTCGGCGACCGGCGCCCCCTCCAGTGCCTCCAGTCGGGGCGTTTGCTTCAGTCCTAGGTGGAGAAGAACCGCTCATAGCACCAGGACCAGAAAAGAGGGAAGATCCCCGTCGTGGACCGCCGGCCTTATCAGACATTTTCAAAATTGATTAATAAATAGACGTAAAGCTGCTGTTGCAAAAGAAAGCTCTGGTCGCCCACCCTACTTCTTCGATCTCAGGGAAATGAAATCAAGAAGCTTGCCAACCTATCTAAACGAGGAAACAGTCGTGAGGGCCACAGCGTTTGTAAACGAATAAAACGTTTTGAATAAAGTCGACGCTCACTTTGGTCGAAACGCGAAGCTTCGTTGACGCCACTCGGATGCTGCGGTGCTTGCGGGAAGAGATCATAATGACCAACAGAATGACCGACAACAACGATGCCTCACAGCTCGGCCGTGAAAGAAACTGCGCGTCAAAGACCGTCATCGTCCGTTGAGTATAGGTACGATATTACACTTCATATCTACTATTAGTGATCATTGAGATAGTACTATGTTCTGGCTATCATACGTATATATGATGTCGGACTAGCGCTCGCGATATCCTAGCTCACATACAAGCTAGCGGCGAAGACAATGTCACGTTTGATGGCAACACTTGCAGCTTCCATCTTTCGGTATAGCGTCGGATTCCCCACGACCCGGGCACAGTCTCTGACCTCACGACACAATTCGTCCAGTCGAGTAATGCATCGGACGATCGAACCCTCCTGGGCTTCCGTGAGTTCACAAATATTGCTAAATGGTACTCCCAATGCCCACTCATAGACGACATGGACAAGACCAAATTTGAGACTCGATTCAGCATAGTCTTGAGGATCTACGCTCAACCCATGATCACGCTGCATCTGTCCAAGATCAAAGGCGATCGATTTCATCCGTTCACAGCAGCTGAGAAGTGATTCAGGTAACTCCACATGGAGGGTTTCCTCGCTTCGTTCATGGTACAGAAGGGCACTTAGAGCGGCGACAATTTCGGTAGGCTGTAGCTCATTCAGTAAACCCTCGAAGACCATCTCCGTCATTATGAGTTCGTCACAGCTGCTGACCTCACACGCAACTCGTCCTTTCACACTGACCGTCTCATTTTCGTCTAGGTATCCAAGTGTTTGAAGGACAGCCTTTCGCTGCAAATAGTCAGGAAAGAGCTGTAGGCTTTCGTTCGAAAGGAGGTGGTTCAGTGTGTCGACGCGATTCCGAAGCATGTGCATCCGTTCCACAAGCAAATAATGTTTATCCAGAGATGGGTGACTATGGGATCGATAACTGCGCATCTTGGCACATAGAATCTCGATGAAGCTGCATTCTCGAATGAAATCAACAACGTCAGATCCTCGCTTCACAGCATCGCTAAGATCCAAGGGAATTAAACCCGATGATGTCTCCTCTGCCTCGGCTTCGATCAAAATATCCATTGCCTTCTCGATCGGCTCCGTCTCAGACGCAGCTGAGTTTGTCTTTTTCTTTCCGAAAAAGGCATCGTCGTCTTGACGCTTACCACGGGCCTTAAATCCAGCAAAGGGGTCATCGAAGCCCCGGGACACCGGTTTCGCTCCGAAGAAGGATGAAGAGGCCGCACCGTGTCCCATCGATGCCTTGGTTCCACTACCACCCTTGAAAAGAGTAGTAGGTTCTATTTTCTTCTTCGTAGCCGACACAAGAAGAATGTGATCGATCGACACCTCAAAAATCCCATAATATCGGTTCTTGGCATATCCTTTCTCGCCCGTCGAAACGATTTTCGGATGCTCTTGATGTTTGAGGCCTGGGTCCGGTACATAGCTCGGAGGTAGTAGGACCATACAAACAAGCGATCCACTATTCATCGTAGTAGTACTAGTCGAATCCGTGGATGCCGATGAAGGTCGATTTTCCAAAACAATGGCAGGAGCCCGTACTACCCCATATTTTCTTGCAGCAGTAATGAGGATGACACGTCCTACCTGCAAAACGGCATCCGAAGAATCGTCGACCGATCCTGAAATGTACAGAAGTAATTCTCTATTCTTCTCCATCAAATGTGTGCAGGCGACGAAGTATTCTTCCAGATCTTCAGCACCGACACGTTGGTGAGCACCCTCCTTGAGTTGTTCTTCTAGCTTTGTCAAAGTTTTTCGCCCCCGAGCTAGAAGCTTCGGATAGTCGTTGGCAGTCAAGGCTCTTTGTGTAGCGAATTCACTAAAGGATCGCTTGATCATGTTTTCTACACTCATGTCCTCCACACGTAGTAAATTCAATATCATGTTGTAGGTGAGGCGGAATTGAGACCGTAACATCGTTGACTGTCCCGTGAGCATATTCCTTAGCATTCCAATTGGAGGTGGAGTCTCTCCGAAACACGTGATGATGACAGTGCCTACTTTGTCAAGACCACGACGACCGGCACGTCCAGCCATTTGGGTGTATTCTGGAAAAACAGGGGGGGTCAGCAATGTTGAGATATGTTGGTTTTTGTCCCGGCGTGTGTCTATGCAGATCGCAATGACATTGAACTGAGACTTACCACCAGGTTCTAAAACTCGGAATTGTGCACCATCATGTTTTCGAATCGCATTGAATACGACGGATCGTGCAGGCATATTGACACCCATAGCAAAGGTTTCGGTGGCAAATAAAACCTTGATCAAATTTCTAGAGAACAGAATCTCAACCATTTCCTTTAGGATAGGCAATAGACCACCATGATGCACACCAATCCCCCGCTTTACCATTTCACAAACAGACATAACTTGTGGCAATACTGCATCATTCGGAGAAAGACGAGCCACCGTCTGAAGTGTAAATCCCTGGACGATACTCCCCTCTGCAGCTGTGTTCATGTCTAACGACTGTAACATGTTGGCGATTTCGACACATTTCTGTTCAAGTCCAGCAGGAAGAAGAAAAACATTCCAGAATCAAATGACTTTTTTCTTTTGTTTCAAAATACAACGTATACCTTGACAAGAAGAGAATCACTTACCTTCTTTGAGAAAGAAAAGACGACGGTGGGAGTTAATTCTTCTCTTTCCAGAAATCGGATAAGAGACATCCAATCTGCCTTACTTCCCTGTGCCTGCCATGCCATGTTGGCCGGACCTCGTGCATGGGAAATTGGTTTCGGTGCACCCTTTGCAGCATTCTTAGTATCTTTCGGTTTCAACGCTAGGGTAGCCTCCTGATGACCCTTGTCATAAAAACCACTCTTTCCTTCCATAAGTCGGTGAAGTTTAAGATTCGCCCAAAGATGATGTGATAAGGGCACAGGCCGATAGTCCGTCTTGATGACATATACCGGCTTTCGTTTCGTCCGTCCAATCCAATCGGAAAATTCCAATGTGTTGGGTGTCGTAGCGGATAGGAAAATCAAGTTCACATAGGATGGGAGCATAATGATGACTTCTTCCCATACGACTCCACGTTCGGAATCATTGACGTAATGTACTTCATCAAAAATCACCCATTCAATATCTCGAATCAAGTCAGCGCCTCGGTATAACATACTTCGTAGGATTTCCGTCGTCATAATGAGGCAACTTGAATCGTCGACATTGAGTTGTAAATCTCCTGTAATCAGACCGACATTTTCAGGTCCAAATTTTTGACTAAAGTCACGAAATTTTTGATTCGATAAGGCCTTAATGGGAGAAGTATAGACACATCGAGAAAGGTGACGTTTTGCCAATGCGACTGCATATTCGGCGACGACGGTTTTCCCCGCAGAGGTATGTGCCGCCACAAAGACGGATTCATTCCGTTCTAATCGTGCTACCGCCTGTTGTTGGAAGGCATCTAAGGTAAATGGATATGTCAATGCAGGATCAGGTATCCAGGAATGAAAATCCACAATTGGTAGGAGAGACGTCGAAGCCCATGTCTTGCGAGTCGAATCGGTCAACAAACTAGTCTGTCGTTGTGCTAATTCCAATGGATTCAAATGCCAACCATCTTCTTGATCTTCCTTTTGAGTCATTTCTTTCTTGGTCCGTGATTCGGCTCTTGAAAACTCCTTGAGTAATACATCAATATCTTCCTCCGTAATTAAAGTATCCGTCGTAGGATCCGATCCCATGACAGTTTCTGTAGGGTCAACAACGTCTCTATCTTGTGAAAGACCCATGTTGTCCTTCGGATTTTGTCTGTCCTCGTCATCACCCTTTCCATCATCCTCCAAGGGGTCACCATCTTTATCATCTTCGTCGTCGTCCTCGTCATCACTCTCACTTTCATCGGAACTACCAAATAGGGAGTCATCTTCCAAAAAGTTTGGATTCCATTGAATTGCTGGTGCAGCAAGACGTGATGGTCGAAGAGTGGTAAGAGTAGTAGTGCCATCGTCCCCATCTGGTTGTGACGATTTGGAATGATCCTTCTGTGGAGGGTCAATACTATCCTTTTTGTTCTTTTCGTCACTATCTTCATCTTCATCCATATAGGACAATCCTATCTTAAAGTCCACTCCGGGTGGTGCACAAATCAATGTCCCATCCTTCCATGAGGCGATACTTCCCTGTTCTAAGGGTTTTAATGAATTTGCAATGGCTTGAGACGATAGAAAATTGTTTCCGACATCATCGTCATCATCATCGTTATTATTGTTGTCTCCTAATATTCCATCATCCATTCCACCAGGTCGAAAGGGTCGACATTGACCTGACACACCACGAGTATATTCGGATAATTTTGATGTCAGATTCCCATGCAGGGGTCGACGACTTAGGACTGTCCCTTGTGTTCCACCATGCGGAGGAGTAGTGGATTCCTCCTGTGAATTCGATAGGAGATGATGATGACGTCGATCAATTTCTAAAATTCCATCCTCCTCCTCCTCATCGTGGTTGTTGGTGGTGGTAGTAGTAGTCGTCGTATTCGGTTTGGTATATAAGGCTTGAATGGCTCGTGGTAACGAATTCCATGTCACCAATGTCGTTTGTGGTTCCGATAATGGACAACGATAGATGTCAGGTGGTATTGGTCTTTCCCATATTCCCTTGATTGGAGTTTGAATTCCATTATCTTGATAGAATTGATGAATGGTTTCTATAGACAGTGATGTCGTCGTCTTCTTCTTCTTGTCGTCATCGTCCTCCTTCTTTTTCTTCTTCTGTTCTTCTTCCTTTTCTTCATCTTCTTGATCCTTCAAAAGTTGACGTAATTCATCTAATGGAAGAATAGTCCGATTCATGATTGTTTTCCCATGTATGTATACCTAAGCGTTCTGGGAATTAATCTTGGACCTTGTCTAAGAAAGGGATTTTGTCCTAGAGGATGGTATGACGCGGGATGTCCACCGTATTGGAAATCTTGGGGGGTACAAAAATCTACGGTCTCGACACAGGAGAGCCCTGTTCGCGATTCGCGACATCGAACTTCGACATCATCGATCAAAATCATTCGTTGACTCGTTCGACCATGTTTCTTCATCCGCCGCCACATCAATGGAGGTGAAAGTTCCGGGACGGTTTTTCGCTCTTTTTTTTGGTTTTTTTCCACATGTCCGTTGTCGTCATCATTGGATGGTCCAAGTCTCCCACCCCTCTCGGAACACAACGGCAATCGACGATTTTGCTAGAGGTACATCGTGGATCGTTCAAAAGACTTTCATCTCAATGACTTCTACTGCGGTTCGTTCCAGCAGCAGCAGCAGTAGCACAACATATCATGCTATAGCGTCTCCGTGGACGATTGTTTTTGCCTGCTGTTGTTTAGCATGCGCCGTTCAAGCCAAAAGAGAGAACTCTACAACCAATGCGACGACGACGACGGCGATGCCGAGAGATGATGAAGTGTACGAGAATCATCCTATTTGCGACTTTATCGATCGTTCCATGGCAGGTGAAATGACGAAATTTGATACACTTCTTCTTGTATCTTTGGGTGTATTAGGAATGGAAGGTGCCAATCTCTTATCGATGTATTCGGGAGGTACGTAACTACTACTGCTACGAGGCCAAGGTTTTGTTCGATGATGAAACATACTCCCTCATGCGCGGGAGTCCTGTTGTTGTTGTTTTCTCACCCTTCTATCCCTTTCTTCCTTTTTTCTGTCCGTACGTACAGCCTTTATAAAGTCGGATACGATTCCAGTTCGTGGAAAGCATTTAGATGAATTTACAAGGAAGGATAAAATTTTTGTGATGATTTCAAAATTACAGACTGGACCCTTTGTTTATTTCCTATTACAATATGGACTCAATGAACCGAATCTACTTTGGTCGATACAGGAAGTATCATGGAAGAATGTAGTTTTGCCGATCCCAATCTTCTTTATCGTCTTTGATTTCTTCTATACGACATTACATTGGTTCTTACATATCAAATCGATGTATGGGTTCATTCATAAACATCATCATACACAAAAGGCACCAAGTCGTGCCAATGATGATGCGATTAATGTCCACCCGATTGAATACTTTTTGGGAGAATACAATCATATTTGGTCACTCTATATTTGTTGTCATTGGTTGCACATTCAAATCCATCTGATCGGGATCTTAATCTGTTTACTCATCGGTGCAATGTTAGCAGGATGGAATCATACCCGGCATGATATCGTCTTTTCCATTTTCGGTTATACATTGTATGATTCCAAGGCACATGATGTCCATCATCGGATTCCACAAAGTAATTATGGACAATATACAATGTTTTGGGATCATGTCTTTGGTACCTATCGAGAATATGATCCCAAAGATCGGATCAATCCAAAGGCACAATTAGATCCCAAAACAGGCAAATCATTCGAATATATGATGATGACGACATCCCAACAACACAAACATCCCCTCCTCCAAAAGAATGACTAAACATTGTTTTTGGTTTGGTATGTCACGCAGTTTAACTTAGCTTTAGTGTACACGATTAGGTATCCATTTAGATGTGATTGATCTGAGAGACAATAGCAACCGTTGGAGAATAACAGGTCTGAAATTAGTGGCACTCTGCCCCCATTACATCTTGGCCTTGGCGGGGAGGGTCCCGTAGATTGGTAAATTTGCCTTGTCTTCAATATCGATCAACGGTAAACCGACATAGGATCCACCACCATCAACACAGAGAATGTTTCCAGTTACGTAGGATGCTCCTTCCGAAAGTAACCATATAACAGCAGAACTGATTTCTTCTGGACTACCTAATCGTCTTGCCGGAAGACTTTTCATGATACGGTCTAAAAAGTAATCCCCGGCTGGACCATAATTTTCAAATCCTGAATCCGTGAAGATTATCCCCGGTCGGACACAATTGATACGGACTTTTGATTCAATCCATTCATTACATAATGAGGCAGTCATATTCTCTACAGCAGCCCGAGAGGCAGCCGAATGCATCATTCCTGGCATCCCATTCCGTAATCCGATAGTAATATTCACAATCGATCCACCATGATCTCGCATATATTGATTATATGCCTCACGACACATTAGGAAGGTACCCTGTAAATTCGTTTCAATGACTGCCGCAAAACCACGTTGGGTAATATCAGCTGAATCTGCAATAAATTGTCCACCTGCATTATTAATTAAAAAATCGATTGATCCATATGTCTCAATGACATGTGTCATCAATTGTTGAATTTCACTTTCCTTACGGATATTCGTCGACGGTCCGACGACGACCTTTCCAGTAAAACCAAGGTCATTAATATAGGATGCTGTTGTTTCACAGACTGTCGTCTTCCGACTAGCGATGACGACTGTAGCACCTAATGAGGCTAATTCATGTGCAATTGCACGACCGATTCCTGTCCCACCTCCAGAGACTAAGGCTACCTTGCCCAGAAAGAGATCATTTCGGAAACAACTACGCCATGGTAGAACCTGTGGTAATGATGATGATGATGTCGACGATGATGATGATTGTGGTGACATAGTCGCGGGGTGGTTGGGACCAACCGGTTGTTTTCTTTTGAGAATGGAGCGAGATACTTCCGGAAAAACGTCATTCGCGTAAAACTACGCGACGTGAACCAAAATACACAGCGAAATCAATTTTCAGGAAACGAGGTACAGTACGGAATCATCTCGTTGCAAACATGGCAACCTGAGACAACATAAACGCTTGCAATATCCATCGTGAACCATAATCTAAAAGTTAGACTACCGCGCCGTTCACAACGGTTTAGCGTTGCCTTGGCACCCAAAGGATACCTAGGCCTTTTTTCTAGAGAGAGGGACTGAGACAGAACTGAAACTGCTGCTTAACTTGCAATCCAAATTCAAACAGTCAGAAGAAAGAGGGAAATGGAAGATGTCGCTGACATCTTCAGAAAGAAATAATAGGAAAGAAATGTATCTTGGTCATCCACTGAACTTTATGAAATTCTGTTAGAGGACTCGTCCAGCGTGAACACTTTTTGACCATGCATCCGCAGTACGGAGGAGAACCTTGGTTTCCGATAGTGAGAAGGGTTTCTCGAAATCGAAGCTTCCATTCTTACCGAGGAGCTTGTAAATGAGATTGACTGCAAAGATTTTGAACTCGCGAAGGGTATCCAACTGGCTTGAGCCACTTTGAAGCGCTCGACGGAGTGTAGTCGTGTGGAAGTCTTCAAAGGATTCACTAGCAGACGACGACCACAATGCCTTGCGATAAAGGAAGAAATCACTTGCCAGTCGCGCGGAGGTTACTAACAACCGTAGTACCTTGTTGCAGCACGCATCACTTGGTGCAGTCGTCATCAAGAACTCGACCGCGTCAGCGCAGGCATCTAGACTCTTGCAGTTGACGACGTCGAACTTTGCTCGCTGACGGATTTGAAAGACAACCTCTTGAACTTTTTCGGCGTTTCCCACCGGAGCAGCATCCAACTCCTTCAAATACTCTGATGGTCCGTGAGCGGACCCATCAGCACTAATGACGCTCTCCTCACCATCCGTGACGAGTTCAGAAGAACGAGTCGCTTCTTGCTCGTATTCATCATCGTAAGTGATGAGATCACGGGAGGAAATCGTTAAGGACTTTCGGTACGGTGGGGTCACAATGCCCGCACGAGTCCGAGAAGGTCCACGGCCCTTGCGAGCCTTCTTCACATACTCTTCCAGTTTCGACGCCACTTCCGAAACGATCAAGGACTGTTCCATCAATTCCATGCGGTCGCTCTTTTTGCATGTCGCACTAGAATCATCGGCGTCGATACTTGCAGATAGCGTCTTCCGGTTGTCCAAGACGCTGGTCGGGGAAACAATAGCCATCACATCAAGTTCGGGTTCCTCTTCCTCGCCCTGCCATAGTCGACGCGAGCGCTTCGAGCTGCTTGAAGTAGTACTAGACAACGATCCGCGGCGTTTCTTCGCTGCGAGTTCGATTTCTTCTTCTCCGCTAGAACTAGAATCCAGGGAGGACTCATCGTCGCTACTCTTGTCGTCGTACTTGCTCAATTTTTGAGCCGAATGACGGGAGAATCGTTGCTTCCGACCGTCGACACCAGGACATGTCCTGCGTCGAACTTGGTAGAGATCCTCAGGGCGATCCCGATGGAACAGCTTATGCTTGTAGATCCAAACATTGCGCTCGCGGTTGATTTTGCGGAATGAGTAAAAGTTCAACTGATGTTCGGGAGATCGGAAGGCGACTGATTAGAGAAGCCCTTCACAAGACACAAATGGACAACAGTCTCCGACACCCTCGGATGTCACTACTCACCTGACGGACTAACGATTGAAATCGATTGTGTCGAAAGAAATGGGGAAGCGTTTCAGATTCAAGTCGGTTCAAGTCAGAACCAATGATGAATGCGTCGCCAGCCGGGGTCCACTGCACACGTCAAAAAGATACGCGGAGAAAAGGAGAAATACAAGATTTAGACAAAAGATATAAGCTTGAAGTACATTGTGACGTCACGAAGGAAGACAAACACGTCCGATAAAGGATCATAACCCAATGCACGTCAGCATGAAACCAGAGGCTCAGATTTCGTTTCGGCGCGCATGGCAAAATAGCAAAAGTGTTCGCTCGACCCTTCGTAGCCTTCTCTACACGAGAGCCGTTTCTTCAAGAAGTCGAAAATACGATCCTTCCGTAGAAGAAGTGGACCATGAAGACGGATCCTACCGGAAGATTCGATGAAAACGACCAGGATCTTCCTCCAAGCCTCTGGACGAAACCATGGAAGAATTGCATAGCCGTAATGCCGACTCCTTCCATTCGAATAGATTGTCTTTAGATTGCTTTCGACGATAGCCACGAATCAACCAGTCACAAATGATTCTGTGAAACACATGATTCATCGGCGTACCGTAGCCAAACCCGCAAAATAGGATCAACTCTATCGAATAGACCGTCGTGACTATCTCCCGTATCGTTGCCACAACAGAGGTCATAGCTAGTCCCAGCTTCTGATCACTTTCCGACGAAGAAGGGTACTCATGACTCAAGGATTTGTCGGCGAAGAACAAAAGCGACCCCCTGGGCGATCCATGGCCCAAATCTCTCGTTCTTGTGTCTACTAGGAGAAATTCTAAGCCCTGACGCTGTTCATGGCCACAACCAAGCCTCTTGACTCAAGGATTCAAGATGCCCAAACAAAAACTCGGCTTGGAAGAACAGGATTCCCGCCGATAGAAAAACTTCCCACAGAAAAAGATGGAGAGTCACTTACCGAAATGACTTCGTCAGGCGCTCCGTTCACCATGTGAAAAAGCTTCAGGATGAAACCAGATGGAGCGTTGGATCCTCCCTCTTGCGAGGCGGATGGGGATTCTTCCTTCATCAAGGTTTCGGTGTTCATGGTCATTCAAATGTTATGTTTGTTCTTTGATTCTGGGAAACTCTCGCTCCCAGATCGGCAGGCTTCTTCCGAAAACGCAACCCTTTCGGAGAGCCGATTGTTTGACAAAAGCAAACCCTCAGTCGACTGCGACACGTAGACGACTCACGTATCTTATTTAATTGATAATTACTTAATGAATCATAACGTCAAATTACCTTCCAAACTTGCATTCTTTAGTAATTGCGGTGCCGGTAGACTATAAAAAAGTTTCCGAGAAAAATGACAGCTTACAGGTCGACCTCGCTCGTTTCTCGATACAAGGGGGCACGTCGACGATCCCCCTCGGCGAAGGTCGAAAATGGCGCGACAGCCACAAGTCTGTAGGAAGGTAGGATATGTGCGAACGAATTGTACGTTGAATAGATACGGTATCGCACGACAAAGAATGACCCTTGGACGAATCTTCTACATTTGTGAATACTTACATCTCGTACCTATGAGGAATCTTATACTGATGCCAGCATTACAGTTATCACTGTCAACCTTGGCTGCCGCTCTCTTGGTGGGAGACACCCTTTCTCGAAGCACCGACCGCCTGACCTTGGAGGCACATACAGGTATTCCGACGAGAACCTACCAGAGTATAGTCCTTTTGTTTCTCTCATCCTCTTTTTGAAAAAAAATGCCTCTAGCCAAATGTTTTTCAGCTTGCAGGTTGACCATCAACAATAAGACAAGAAATGAATCGGCTTCAGTCATCACGATCGGAAGCAATGGATCACTTCAAGTCGCTTCATTTTTCGTCGATTCTTCAGGACACTCTCATTTTTCACTCCCGTTAGATTTAAAATTTGCATCTCAGGAAGATCTTGACCTTGCGTTAGCGTCTAATTGTATACATCCTCCTCCGAAGAATCAAACTGTGGATACAGTTGACAAGAGTCCCGATGGCGAGAAGGGTACCAGTCTCTATGCTTCCGATTTATCGAAGTCGAACTCTCATGATTCGCTTTCGTTTGAGACGTCCTTTATCGGATTCGAGGCTCGATGCTCCTCGAATGATCTTCATGGGAGAAGCGTAGTAGTCGAGGCAATTTCGATCTTATCGACTTGTATTGAAAACCTTTCCGTTATGTTTCTGACGGAAGTGACTGTCCGAGCGTCCGGTGTGGAAACAAGACAGAACGAGAGCAGTAACAAGGAATCATCAATATTGAAAGCAAACATCGAAGTTACGCCTGTCCTTACGTTCACAAAGGATTTGAAGGATCCAGAGGGCGTGGTCGGGATGACTGATCTTATGGCATTGGAACTCGGAGCGATTCCAGATCATATGCAAAAGGAATCGAGTGCAAGGATACACGAAACCAGGCTGGGATCGGTATCCTTAGAGCTAGCACTATGTCCTGCCTTTACAATATCCGTGAAGAGCGTACCTGGAGGTACGATGGGGAAGACTATGATCTCACTGACTATACTGCATTCGAATCTTCATCGAGAACTGGTGACTATAAATAACCTTGCGATTCATCCTGGATCTTCGAGGATCGACTCACTAAACACGGATCGAGGAAAAGTTCTCGGGAAGTATTCCGTTGGTAAGTTTCAATCGTCATGATCGATCATTGATTCAGTCTCTATTGACAGCGATTGCAAATTGCGTATTATCCTTCACCTTCACTTCCAGCAAACATGACGAACGCGGTACAGTGGAGCTTCGCACCACAAACCGAACTCCGACTGCCATTAAGCTTGAACCCGTATGAAGCGTACTCGACGGTTCTGGTCATGACCGGTGGCGAAGATATGCTAAGTCGTAATTTTATCTCGCCTGTTTCAGTCACTGGGGTAGTCGGCCGATTATCAGGTGTGTCTTCGGGTTGCAGAGTAGTCGTGGCGGCTGCCGCGCATTGGTCTACTGAATTGGTGGCAGTTGAGCCCGCCGATGCCTTTCGATTGGAAATCAAGGTGGAACATTCGGAGGTGAAGCTAGGGCAAGAAATGGTCGTCTTCCTTCAAGTATTCAATCTCAGTGTAGAGCCACGAGACTTGATGCTCATTATGGCAAGGGAAACTCGTGAGGGTGCCTCACAACGAGAGGAAATCGTGAATTCAGCGGTGGTATCTGAAATGAACGGCTACACCTTTGGGATTTGGGGAATCACGGGGGAAGACGATGGTACGATCCGGCTAAATCGGGATCATTCACTACTGGCCGTGGATGGCGCCTTGATGCTTGGCGAAGTGCTGGGGCAGCATGCTGTCGATGCCGAACTCCGCTTCGTCCCTCTTCGTCAAGGCTCTCTTCAGTTGCCCAACTGGAGACTGTATGACAAATCGAGTGGGAAGTGGTACACATGCTCACACAACATGAAAGTTGTGGCTTTCTAGTCGGTAAATAGCGTGTACTTTGTTCGATTTGCTAGTTGTCCTACTTTCACTGCGATGAGGTACCGTACCAGTATTCGTAGACTAGAATCGGCAGGGTACTCGGTATGTCGGAAGGGCTGCCAACTGCTATAAAATGCCGTCGGGTTTAGCCCAGAAAAATTCTGGATTGTCTTTTACAGTCCTCTCAGTCAAGCGTCATGAATGGTTCGACTAAAAATATATGTTCGATTATTAATGGTTTAATATTCTTCATAGCATATGTGTGATACAGCGCCCGTCGAGCCAGACGTTTAGGAGTTCAGGCAGTTCTACTTAACGTATGCGTTGGCCAGGCTGGTGTAGACGTTGCTTCATTTTTCTGTGAAAATCGCCATTTCAATACATTCTGTCGACGCAGGCGTCGCTTGTCGATACCGAGCTACGAAACTTCAAAACAAACACCTGCAATCCGCCACATTCATACCAAATTGGGGATTGTCTAGAAGATCCCATCGAAGACATCGAAGATGTCGATGTCGGTGAAGAACCGTGTGGCAATCTTCGAGAGCGGAAAAGAAGATGACGAAGGAGCTTCGAATAGGCGTTCGTCTACTCCAAATTCTTTCAAACGACCCACTCCTGCCCCGAGTCCACCCTTTGGTCAGTCACTACTGAAACCCGTTACCCCGAAAAAAACTAGATCCTTCAATGTAAAGGATCTTGATTCGAGGAATGGAAGAACGTCTTTGTCGTGGCCAGCCGAAGAAGCTGGGATTCCAGCCCCAGACAAGAAGACGTACACAAAGGCAACTGAAAATCGACGCTTCTCGTCTTCCCATCTCCCGCCTTCACCTGGTCCAGTGATTATTCCAAAGTCGCCTATGACGAAGTCTTCGGTCGTGAACACGGCGTTTTCGTCCCCGCAAAATGCATGGAAGATGCCGTCGCCTCGAGACGAATCGACATTCAAAAAGTCCTCATGGAGCCCAGCTCCGAAGCCTGTCTTGCCTTCGCAGCCAGTCGTGCCTTCGCAGTTGAACTCTGTTTCGAATGTGTCTTCCGAAAATAAGGCACCAAGAGGTAGCGAGCAGGCCACGAAGAATAAGGCGTTGCAACTTGCCAAATCAAGAAACAGCCTTACTTCCTATGCCAAGCCGAATGACGTTCCGAAAACCGATGATGACACACGCGATGATGACGTTTCGTCCATCCTAGATCCAGAGTTGAGCAGTATCAATAGGCATATGTCTACGATGGATGTGCGCTCACAGTCTCCGATGCCACCTGTTCGAGGTAGCGTGACCTTGACCACCGCTAGCTTGACCCAACGGCTGCGTTCCCTTACACCGGAACCAGTGCGCTCGCAGTCTCCGATGCTAGCAGCTCGGGGCAATGTGATCGTGAGTAGCGTCAACTTAGCACAGTCGGTACGATCGCCTACGCCTGAACCAGTGCTGTCGTCGTCACCCATGCAAGATGTTCGTGCCAACCTGACCTTGAGCTACGCTAACTTGGTACAACAACGAGCACCAACGCCGGATAATTTGCGTACGCAGTCCCCCCTTCCAGCTGTTCGAGGCAACATGACCGTGAGCCATGTATCGCACAAGGAAGCCCGAAAGGCCCTGCTGCAAGCTGCTCAACGAAAGAAAGACAAAGCAGATCTTGTCAAAGAAGAGGAGAAAAAGATCAATGCGATCAAGGCGGAAGAGGAAAAGAAGATCAACGCCATGAAGCTCGCGGAGAAGAGGGCAAAGGCAGAATTAGCTAGGAAAGTCAGTGAACAACAACCTGTTACCGAGGATTTGTCTAAGCGAAGCGAAGGAAGCGCCGCTGATCGGATGGCCAACAGGGCAATCAATGTTCTTAAAATGAAGAACTCGTTGCTTTTTGGGGATATCCGAACCAAAGAATCGACCGATGCTGCTGAATGTCACCGAGATGGGGAAGGCTCTTGCAACGGCTCGATTGCTTCTACGAGTTCTCGATTGAAGAAACATCCAGCGTTTGCTGCCCGATCGCCTTCACCACGTGTTTCCACCCAAGTTGCTCGCTCTGTACAACTGATGGCTTCTGTTGCCAAGAAGCCACTCGAGACCAAGGAAGAAGGCCCAAAAGGGTTTTCGCGAGAGCTTTTCTCGAGCATTCGTCATTTGCCTGAACTGAGGGTTGAACCAAAGAAAAGTGCTCCCAGCCCAGGTAAGTTCAGACACTTTGCGTCCACTCGCGCCGTTCATTTTCTTCACTCACAATGGTCGCGCCCTTGTTTCTCGTCGTTCCCGCCACCTTCTTGTCTTCAGTGGCGCCAATTTCTAATGACACGAACAAGGCTGCCTTATCCGTGGAAACGGGAAAGAATATGCAGGGGCGCCCACCTCAACCCAGCCCATTGTGGAGTAAGTCACCAAGGTCTGTGAAAGAAGCCTTGGCTGTCGGAAAAGGTTTGGTTTTCCAAAACTTTGACAACCCTTTGTCGCCCGCAACAAACGACAACAGAGGGCGGTTTTCGATCGACAGCAACGAGACTCCCTTCGAGTTGGAAGAATCTCTCCATTCGACTAGCGATCACAACTTCGATCAGCGATGGATAGACTCCACTGGTCAGCCCAAATACGCTGCATCTCAACAGGCCTTCCGGCAAAACGAAGGTGGATTCCTCAGCTCTCTTTCTGGGAATACGTTCTCGAATGTTTCGATGATCAGCGTCACTCATGACCAAGGGCCGCTGTCTCTCCATATTGGGGAAGGTAGTCTAAGTCATCCAATCGGCGACATCTCGACCCCATCGATGCGTTCAGCATTCTCCGTGGCCCAGTCCATTATCTCGACGAGTCCTCGAATCGCGATATCGGGAAGAATGATTGAACACGATGTGACTTCGCCAACAATGTCCATCCGCGATATCCAACCAGCTGCGAATCCCGTTCATAGCGTCTTGCCATCACCAATTGAGGTACAAGACATCGCTCCATCATCAGCTACGCCGTCGAATGAAGTATCGCGTGAACCCGCAGCCGGTGCTTCGAGTGGATTCATCCCGGTCGAAAACAGGATTATCAAGAATTCCATTATACCAATTCAAGCCAGCTACTCTGCACCTGATGGTCCTGGTGGTTTTGTTTTCCACGATGAAGACACGGAAGGTAGTATCCAAGACTGTCTCTCTGGTGTTCGTGATCCAGAGGGTATTTCACTGGACGTGGTAGATAATGACAAGACGGGAACCCTCATCGATACGAGGACCAAGGTAGCCGACAAGAGCGATTCGACTAATGAATCCGTGAGTCTTCGAAGCGGGCTCTCCGAAGTTCAAACCGATCGTAACGCTCTGGCCCGAGGTGACTCGCCCCGCGAGGGTTCGAAGAGTATTCATTCAGGGCTGTCAGCGCTACAAAATGGATCGGATCTAGAAGGCTCTTCGAGCATTCGCTCTGTTAGTGTGAGCATGAAGAGCACGAAAATGTTTGAAGATGATCAAGGCGAGGCAGCTTTTGATCAACCAGCGATCGTGCTCAAACACCCGATTGCGCTCAAGCAACCGATCGCCCTTAAGCAACCGATTGTGAAAAATTCTCAATTTGATACTATCGTCGAGGCTGAAGATGAAGAGGCCTCTGCATTCAAACCGCTCGACGAAACACAGGAACCAATAGATCATCTTTCTGATATCAAGCCAGATCAAAACAACCGAGAAAATCAAGTCGTGCAGCCCCACGATACAGGAAATCAAATTCTACAACATGATCTTGAATCCCTCTCGGAGAAACGAAATGCAACACCCCCTATGACTCAGGTAGTTCCGGCGAAGGCAAACTGTGGAGACGAAGAAATCAGTATTGCATCTTCAACTACATCGTCGTCACAGTCCTCGAAGTGGAAAATCAGCATTCCCAACTTGGTCAAGTCAGTTCTTGGCAAGGCTTCCCCCCAGCCAGATCGAGTTCAAACACCTTCACCTCCTGTTGGTCAAACAGCTTCAGCTCCTTCAGTTCCGTCAGCTGCGACACCGACACCGCTGCCTCAGGTAGATGAGGCCCCGTTCTCTAGTAGCGACGACGACGACGATGACGACATCTTTGGAGGTCTTGAGGATGAACTGACGAAGGTTTTAGGTGGGGTTTCGTCGAAAGGGAAAGTAAATGCTTCTGGAGTGATGACGGAGATCCCTTCGTCTAGTATGAAAAGTGAGCTCGTACCTCCGTTGAGTACAAAGAGTGAAGTTGTACCTCCGTTGGGTATGGGTGAAGCTGTACCGCCGCTGAGCGTCAGGAATGAAGTTGTACCTCCGCCAAGTACGAGGAGTGAAGTCATACCTCTCTTGAGTACGAGAAATGAAGCTGTTCCTCCGTTAAGCACGAAGAGTGAGGTCGTACCTCCATTGAGCATGAGGAGTGAAAATCTGCCTCCATTTAGCATGAAGAGTGAAGTCGTACCTCCGTCGAGCACGAAGAATGAAATCATGACACCGCTGAGTAAGAAAGGTGACTCTGCCCCTCCATCCAGTACGAAGAATGAAGTTCTTCTACCCAAACCTTCATCAACTCCTCGTGCTCCACCGACTGGAAATAGATTCTTCAGCTCGAATCACACACGAAAGTCAGAGCTTTCCCAGCGCACACAGGGAACAACTCCTCAGCATCGATCGATGCGGTCCGAGGCTCGGACGGCAACCGATGAGGCAAAGAAGACACCCAAAAACGGCCTTAATCTTAAGAATCTTCGGCAGCGATTGACGTCGCCACGAACTACGGGCAATCGCACTCCCGTGAATGGTGAGTCGACCAATGATCGATCTGGCACTGAAGTTGTAGAACAAGCTATGGAGCACGTCAACTCGGATATAACATCTTCAATCATTGGTGCTACGCCTGCACCGAAGCAGCCACCCGAAACTCCAAAGAAGGCTTCTGAAACTCCAAAGAAGGCTTCTGAGGACGAAGATATCTTCGGCAAGACACCGAAGTCGAAGACATCAAAAGCAAGAACCCCCTCGACCAAGGCGAAGTCGCCAAAGTCGCCCAAGACACATAAGAGCACGAAATCACCGAAGTCGCCCAAGACACCCAAAACACCTAAGCCGCCAAAGGTTGATGCTTACTCCATCATAAGCGACTTTTCAAAGGGTAAGGATACCCTACTGGACGGAACAGCGTTTGCCGAGGATCAAACCCTGCTAGATGAGGCAACGCGAGCAACGAGTGCCTTCCAAGGGTCCACTGTGGAGGACAAAGCTGAGGAATCAGCTTCTATGTTCATGGGATTCAGCTGTGGGTTTTCCGATGCCTTCGCCGTTGTATCGAAGGTGTGCAACTTCGGAAAGGACGATGATGAGGAACCAGAAACGAAGACCATGGATGGGATGGATGACATAGCAACGTTTCTTTCAGCTGATGATTCGAACACTTCAAGTTCACATCTGACCGAGTTAGAAAAACGAGTCTGGAATGAATGGGACAAGCTCGACTCAACATTAAACAGGGACAACAATTCCGCCTCCAACTCTGAAAAGAGCAAGGAGAGTCTTGAAAAGAAGCGGGAGGTTGCCCGCGGGAAATTGTTGGAGATCGCTAGCTCGGCGATGTCCTCCCAAATGACTAAGGAAGGCGAGCACTCGGCAGCGTCCGTTAGTGATGCGTCTGGGACTACCCGTGAGTCCGGGGACACTGGAAATTCGTCAGGTGCTTCTGGATCGTCGTCGGAAGGTCCGTCCCTCAGTAGTGGAGAGGAAACTCATAGCTATTCCTACTCGTCCGGTGGTTCGGACTTAGAATCGGAAATGCAATCGGAACTTGCGTCGATAGCGGCCTCGCAGAAGCCAAAGAAAGTAGCCAAGCCGGCGTCAACTCCTATTTTGCTTTCTTTCAGTCAACGCAGCCTGATTGAAAAGTTCACCAAGCAGCTGACGCATCATGGAGTTGAAGTACTGAAATTGAATCGTCGAATGCAATGGCAACCACGCTACTTCGCCGTCTCTAAAGAAGTCATTGCCTTGATAGCACACGAAACCAACACCAAGTCAGGGTCTGATGTGACGCAGTGTCCCAAGGCTCTACTATGGTTGAAGAAGTTTAGTTCGAAAAGCGGCGGCTACTCCCTCAACAATATCGACAAGAACGGTCACGGTGGCATGCTCTTGGTAGATTTGAAGGATATTCAAGTTTCGTCCGACCATCAAGACCTGACGACGCCTCTTCCGAAAAAGTTGTCAGATAAATTCAAGGATTCCGTCATGGTCGCCTTGGAATATGAGTTCAATGGCGAGATGCGTCGCATTGAATTCCGTTGCAAAGATAACGATGAGGCTCAATTCTTATGTACGTGTATGAGAGTCATTCGCGACTTGTTACAGCGCGAACAGAGTCTGCGGCTGAAAACTCTGAAGAAGAAGATGAAGGCCAAGAAGTAGAGGTAACACCGTCTATTTTGTTGCACAAGCACACACATGTATTATAATAAATTAATCATTCTACCACTATATGTCACATTATTCATTTAGTTTACGCATATCCTATGTATCTATCATCATATCTCTCTCATCATTATTAGCTCACACACCCACAAATCCGTCGATGTCCAAGAAAGGCGTTCCAACTAGTTGGAAAGCAGGAAGAGTGTGACTTGTAGCCTGTCTTCGCTTACGGGACAATGTTTGAAAGTATCTTCAGCTGTTCGTAGATATGATAGGCATAGATCAAACTGTGGTCACCCTTAGCTGGGTACGGCACCTGGAGTGGTTACTGTAGTTGTCCAAGGGACGCGTATAATTTTACGGGTGCAAGATGTGAGGCCAACTATTTTGTCACGAGTTGGATCACGATGTGGGTTGCGGACGGTCTTGCGTGCATCGGGTCCTCTGTAGTCTGGCCTTGGTTGCAAACAGGAATCCACCCCTTTTAACCCTTGAACATTGCCCTAAAGGCAATAAAAGACCGGTCTCCTCAGGGTTACCGCAAAATACAGTGCCACCGGTAGTTGACATGCGACCCGAAACATGTATCGTTAGATTAGAATCGCACCTGGTTCATTTGTTTCTCCTTCTCTACCCAAACTCAACAAACTCTTCTGGAAAGTTTGTTGCCAATCATTGTCCAATCCACGATGTATCGTTCGACTGATCGTCCCCGACGCGAATCCATCGAAGATAATCTCGCCTCCTTCCAACAACAACAAGAGGAAGATCACAGCGATGATGACAACGCTGTCGTTGAGGACGTCGAAGATGCTGAAAATGAAGATCCTCTCATTTTAGCCATTGATGACTTGGAAGGTCGAGTAGTGGCGTCGTTAGATGATGTCAAGCTTCATTCGGGGATTAGGACGACGGCACCAGTTCCAGACGAACTTGCAACCCTATTGCGTCCCGTGCTGGAAGTGGCAGCGCATACGGCACCGTCGGTTGCTCGAACTTACTATCGGGGTGTTGGAGCCGAAGGAGTCGAAGGAAGCTGTGAAGACGTATATACACGAGTGATCAGTGATCTGGTGCTTCCTGTTCTACTTGAGATGGCACAATCCGATACCATCCCAGCCAAGCGAGGAGCATCTCTTGAATTCTTTCGACAACTATGGAAGGAATGTCACAAACCTGGCAGTTGGCTCGATCCAAGTACTGGAGCCAACGCCGGTCCGTATGGGACGGGTCAAGTCAGTAGGC
>Ga0194115_10002546_pt1 | contig 21586 bp, 16 predicted proteins | sample TA2MahsurfametaG_3_FD_148656 | JGI IMG/M metagenome (GOLD analysis project Ga0194115, IMG submission 148656) | Freshwater microbial communities from Lake Tanganyika, Tanzania - TA2015002 Mahale S4 surface | ecosystem: Environmental > Aquatic > Freshwater > Lake | place: Tanzania: Lake... | reverse complement strand
ATCTTTAACGTTCCACTATTCAGCTTCTTTGCCGATGATGATAGTAAAAAACAAAAAAATATAGCTCGCCTAAGTTACGCGATAACTCGAGAACTCAGATACTCTTCCGAGATTCGTAAGATACCAAGTGACATAATAAATACATACGGATACCCCTCAGCAAACTTAAGCAGCACCAACAACGGTAGTTTTTTAAATTACATAGTCGGAAATTGTGGAAAAGACATCACAGAAATAGCGATGGCTCCCGAAGGAGCGGGCTATTCGTTGATTAGCTTGTCTCAATTCATCAGCGCAGACGACAACAAAAATGAAATATTGACGTTCGAAAAAAGCTACGTTAATGACAACGTGGGATCGGGATCTCTAAAAAGAGATGGATCCATCCTAACGCCAGGCACTGTTTACCTGATAGACCAGGCTTTGAATTTTTCTATTGACAAAAATTTCGATCTAGTTAACGTAACGAATTTCAAAACGAAGTTAGATAAAGCTAGGTTAGGAATTAAAAAAATTCTAAAAGACGGAGATGATAGTGGTCTATTGTTCAATTTAAAAATAACACCTCGCTCATTTGAACATTTAATAAATGGAAATGTGAACGATGTTAGCATAGAGACGGCTTTAAAAAATCCTCTATTGCTATTGAGAACAATAGAGCAAAGAATAGTCAACAAATATTTGCCAAGACAATCTCCACCGCCTGCCTTCGCCAGACAAGGCTCTTACAATACTTCTGCGGCAACAGACTATAGCCTCCTTTTGATCTCACAAGGCCTGGACGGCCATCCCGAGCTTTTGTCTCTATTGTACATGTACGTCATAGGTAACGTCAACGCCAAAGTCGCGCAAAAACAAGGTGGCTCTAATTCCAGTAATTCCAGCGCGGCTATTCAAAATTCCAGAGCGGCTATTCAAGATATCGCGAATGGCATTGAAAGACTAGAAAATGAGCTCGGCAAAAAAACAACGTCTAATCCCCAAAATAAATTTGAACTTACCCATAGGTCCGTACAGTCGATTAAAGATGCGGTTGTAAATTCAAATTTATTGGCGCTCAATTCAATAGCTGATCTAATTTGCGATATGATCTCTTTCTTTGAAAAAGATAATCAACAATATGTAGACCCAAACCCGTTCAAAACAGAATCTAATTTATCTAAATCCTACTACAGAGGAATACAGAGAGAAGTAATCATTACCTGTATATTTTACTTGTGTTGTTTGATGCTTCACGAAGTAAATCCAGAAAAAATAACGGGATTTAATCAATCTCAAGCTTCTCTATTGAATGTTAGAATAGAAAAAAAAGGTAAAGGCTCGCTTAGCGGACAAAAAAAGACTGCTAATGGCGCGCCGGAAAAAAACGAATATTTTTACGATAAATTAATTATCGAAGTTGAAAAACAAATTCATTCCGAAATAGTAAGAACGACAGAAACTTGCATGACGTTCTTGTGTTTCTTGGAATTTTTACACGCCAAAATGGCGGCGTTCGTTTCTTCCCTTGAAAACTACTCGAACAAGATAACCACAGACGTTAACTACATTAAACAAATTTTGCAAGAGTTGGATGGTGACTCGGGAAAAGTCGCCGTTAAATTAACCGAGTTAATGACGATACGACAGCTGTCGTTGCTGAAGAGTAAATTAGCGGGTCTCAGAACCAGATTGTCGGATGACTACAAGTCAGAATTACGAAACGTCGTTCCTTATTTCGTTAGCCTAAAGAAAGAAAAAGACCTAGAGTTGCTGCTGCCCATCGAAGACTTTAGCATGGTCTCTTGGAACTACTTACTAAAAGACTATTTCTCGAAGCAGGAATTTGGACAAACGATTGCACGCAATAAAAAGATATTGTCGGTAGGCATCCCAGCGAGACTCTATCAGACGCTACACAGGCCCGTTCAAGCAGATTCCGCCAGGAGGATAAATCCTCCTGAAATAGTAAAGATAAAGGTTTATCTAAACGACTATTTGCGCCCCACGCTAATTCACAAACCTCAAGAATTTTTATTCGATTTAAACTTTTTCAACATAAAAACGCTAAACTACTACGTCGATCAATCGCTAATTGAATCTCACACCTATGACGAAGTAGCTAGAACAAATTTCGCGTCGGGATATGTCAAGCAGTTTGGTTTTTTCAACGTAAGAAACAACAAGCAAAATCAAGCGATAGCCGAAAACGCTTACGATTTCTACAACAACGTAAGTCAAACTTCGTATGGAACTGTGTTTAATGGCGGAGGAGAAGCCAAGGAGGTAGCCGAGGAGGTAATAGAAAATCACATCGCCAGTTTCGCCTTGGAGGAATATTTGAAATTTGTTTCGGGACGAGCTTTCGACGAATCTATTTTCTATAGAACCAAAAATATAGAAAAATTTAATGTCAATAGTTTGTTGATGACACCGTCTACCATGGGCGAAGCCGAATACGCAAAAAATGGCTTATTCGTTGGTCATAACAAGATCATAGCGTCGTTAATACAGCCAAAAAAATTCGACAGAGTCTTTCATCTCGCGATAGACCCGGATGATTTTGAAGTCGACCAAGTTGAAACCAACAACCTAAAAAATTTACTCGGCTCTGACATATTGAGCTATTATGAAGGGTTAGGTACGATCAAAAAAAACGATAATGATGCATACCTGAGACAAACTGCGCAGAATGATGAAATAGAAATTTACGGATTCAGCGTGGAGGTAGAGGCCTTCATCTAGGTGAAAAATGTCTACAACGTCAAATAAATCTAAATTGATTCATTCCTTTAGGGTACCCGTACCTTCGCAAAACTTTAAGGCCAAGTTTGTTTATAATTTCTATGTCGCCGACGAGAGCACGCAAGAAGACCCGAAGGTCCCAGATTATTACAAAAAAAGAACGATAGATAAAACTAGCGTTAATTTAGATAATTTTACCTTAAGACTCCCAAGATATGTAGAACTGACTTGGGACGTCCCGGCGTGCGCCAACCCGATGAAGGGCAATCTAGCTCAGAAGATAGAAGACAACAAGGGCAAAATTGCAACAGAAGACAACGTAATAACTTCGAGGTACACGCCGTACTTTTTCTCTAGTTACGAAACGTTTCAGAACGCCGCAAATGACGTAAAGAGAGACGTAGAAGGAATGTCGCTGTCGGAGCTGGGGATGAGTCAATCGACGATCATCGATAACTTCGTTAACGACATGCTTAAAGACTACGACGAAAGCGCAGAGAAAGTAGACGTAGACTTAGTAAAAGATAGAATTAGGACTGCTATCGCCTCCATCGAGGCGATCGGTGATCGACCGGATGGATTTTTAGGCTATCAATTTTATAACGAAAAAAACGAAAAGATTAGCGTCAACGGATTCAACGCGTTGATGCAATCGAATCTAAAGTTATATTCGCAAATAAACGACAGGCTTCTTGTAGATATTTTTGCGGAAGCCAACTTACCCAACGACGTCATATCGAATCTCAACGCCGCGTATAATGCTTCACCCAAGGAGAACACAGAAGAAACTTTAGCTCTCGAGCATGTCAGCGTAGAAGCAAATTCTAACTATCAAATTCCTGACGCGTCTCAAAACACTACCATAGTAGGATACCTGATACAGAGATACAAACTCGATAACAACTCTTACAAAAAAGACAAGTTAATTTTCATAGAAAATCCTACGGCCAACAACATATTTGACGTTAACGTCAGGTACGGGACCACCTACCTCTACTCGATAAGAACGATTGCTCGAGTCGAAATACCATTACCCGGCGATAATGAAATCAATAATTACGCTTTTTATGTGTCGGGAAAAGCAGTCACGACCAGTGTTACTTGCGACGAGGACGTCGCACCCCCGCCACCCGAAGAGTTAGGCTTCATTTGGAACTACAAAGAAAACAAGTTTTACCTGACTTGGTCGATGCCGTTCAATTCGCAAAACGACGTTAAGCAGTTCCAGATATTCAGGCGAAAAACCATAAATGAACCTTTCGAATTGCTCGAGCAACACTGCTTTGACCAGTCGAGCATCAAGAGGCCGACAGGCGAAATTATTGACGGCAACAAGCTAGACATGTCAAACGAAGAAAAATCTTTTGTCAAGTATTCGCCAACGTCGACTTACAGTTATTGCGACGACGATTTTAAGATTAACACTGAAACGTTACAATCTTCCAAGTACATCTACGCGCTAGCGTCCATCGACGCCCACGGCTATATCTCCAACTACAGCGCGCAGGTTGAAGTTACTTTTGACTTTTTCAAGAATAAGCTAGTGAAAAAATTGATCAGTAACGCCGGCGCGCCACGACCGTACCCAAACCTGTATCTAAACGTCGATCTGTTCAAGGACACGATCGCGACGAGCGGTATGTCTTCTCAAAAATTAAAGATATATTTTATGCCAGAGTATTTTAAAGTAATATACAACTCTGGCAAGATACAGAAGATGGTGTCGACCAACCAAGATGGCGGTTACTATAAGTTGCAATTCATAAATACGCAGAATCAAAAAACCGACAGCTTGACGATTAAGATAAACGATGAACAAAATTTGGTTTCGATTAAATAAAAAGTCAATTTTTCACGGTAGTGATATCTATGCTAAGAAAGAGTTGACGTTCTGGAGGAAAAATGGGCTGGTTAGATAATTCCACAAACAACATAATTTTAGACGCAGTTCTTACGGATCGTGGTCGTCGAGCGTTGGCGATAGGTCAGTTTAGCATCAATAAATTTGCACTGGGCGACGACGAGGTCAACTACGGAATTATCACTAAGTACGGTAGGACTATCGGAAGAGAAAAGATAGAAAAGAATACGCCCATTTTTGAAGCTCTGACCAACCAAAACCTGGCCCTAAAAAACAAGTTGATTTCAATACCTGTGCCGCTTGTCTATCTTCCCACGCTGATACTCGACAGTCAAACGCCCTCAGTTACTAACGTACAAGGCCAAAGCTCAAGCGTAACAGTTGTTGAAAGGCAAGCGACAGGTAATTCTACGGAAGCGCTAAATGACGCCATCGCCGACGGTAGCTTCGACGTCTACTATCCTTCGCTGTTTTTGACGATAAACAATCAGGTAGCGCAACAAGTTTCGCAAGATTCTTTGAGAACTGCCCACACGATCATCAACGTCGCGACGTCGACCGACACCGAAAGAAAAGCGTCTTTTTCCATCGTGTTTAAGTCTTTAACTGCCGCACAATTCCAGACGTATGGACGCCTCGTTAGTAGTGGAAAATATCAGATAGCGACGTCGGTAAAGGTCGTAGGAATAAAATCGGGTCTTACTCTCGACATACCCGTAAACATCGAACAAACTGTGTGAGGATAAATAATGACCATATATCAGACATTTGGCAACGTCGACATCAAGACAGCTAGATCTTTTCTAAATCAGCTAATCGATGTTTTGCAAGAGGATATTAGCGGTTCTACCTCACGAAGAAAATATCAACATTTCGTAACAGGCGGCGTGGGTCCCGGAGTCACCTCCTCCCTGTTCCAAACCGTTTACGACCAAGATTTTACGCTACAGACGGCCAATCCTATATTCGACATTACCGTCGGCCTGGCACCTACGTTATCGGGCGGTGTGTTACAGACCTACAAACTGAGCCAAGATGCGTCGGGTAAATTACTGTTCCCGTCCAGCTCTTTGATGGCGAGAGAAAAGGGAGAAATATACCGTCAATTCGCGCAGACGTTATTGGGTGATGGAGACTTGCAATTCAAAGTTCCCTTAATTAGCGAGAGCGGTATTACACAAACTACCGTCGACGCTGCGATGTTCATAGCCTTCAAGCGTCTCTTCGCAAGAGATCAAATCAAGCGTGAAACGTTCGCGATGCGGTTCTACCAGAGCGCTTCCCACGTTTCAAAATTGTTTGGTACAAGTATCGATATGCCACCAACTCTCCAAACGGAAGGCCAAACAAATTTGTATACAACTAGTCTTTCTGGTTCTACAATATTTACAGACATTGGCTCCAGCGACCAAAAGTTCGTTACCTATGGCGGACAATATGGCACCATCGTAGATTCGGGCAACACCAGCAGACGAGTTGGTTTGATGTTTTACGACGCGGGTATCGCGGTGCTGGATCTACAGCAGATTACATCCGCCAGCCAATTCGTTTCTGGTACAATCGACGCGATGACCACCAATGGAACGCTCTTACTTGGTGGCGACTATACCGAAACAGCGAATAAAGCAAAATTTATACCAGACTTTGTGTTGTCGGCCAGCCTCGACAATATCGTAGATCACCTCTGTTCTACAAGGTTCCAGTCGGGTTCTCTCACCGCCATTACATTCCAAAATGTAACAACGATCAATAGCACACTAATCTATTGCAGGGCTCCGTCTGACCAGTTCAACTATTCTTCTAACCCAACGTTCGTCGACGACAACCAAAGAATAGTTGTAATAGACCAAGGCGAAGAAGGCACGCAAGATACCTTCACTTACGTAACGACGATCGGACTCTATAACGCCGGCAGCGAGCTCCTCGCCGTCGCAAAATTGAGCAGGCCGGTAGAAAAGAGCCCCGAAAGAGATTTGACGTTTAGGGTAAGACTAGACTTCTGATACTATGTTGCGTGTGGAAATGAAACAATGGCAATACTACCCGTTTCAACAGACAACATTGAATACTTCACGACCATAATCAATCCTAAAGTAAGTTATTCGTCGTCGTCGTCTGGTGTAACGGGTTCTGTCAATCTATTTCCTCGCGCTTCCACTATCGAAAAAGAACTACGTCCTCTGACAAATTTTTCTGCGTCATACGCTAGCGACGAAGACCTGGAACAATACAGAACAGCGGCTGCGCTCGAAGCAAAGCTCCTACCCGCCAGTAGCTCGTTTTTGGGAGGCATGACTAACTACCTGACCAAGGTCAACAACCAGTCTCCTTCACAAAAGAAACAAGCGAAGATATTGATCGACAGGTTCGTACCAACCTATTACTTCTCCAACGACACGATAAAGAAGTTGAACATCAAAGACATACTCGTCCCGTATTACAACGGGATGTATCCCAGCGTCGGATGGGGATATACGAACTACAATTCCTTAAATTTTTTTACGACGACCGACATACCAACGTCGTCGGTGTTGCTATACCCGTCTGTCGACAATAACTCTCTACCTAATCATAGTGGATACGTAAGTGGAACCTACCAGTTATCAGGCGCCTTTTCTTTTGACTTTAGGGTTAATCCCCGATATCAAACCGACGATATAGAAGCTGGCTATTTCAAGGCGGGAACGATATTCCACCTATCTTCCAGCTACGCGCTGTCTCTAGTGACGGGATCTAAAAAAGACGAGAACGGATTGCCCGTTGGATTTAGACTGTTGTTGCAATTGAGTCACAGCGCCGACGTCGCTCCTTCTAAGGCGATTCCTGGTTCTTATCCAAACGACTTGATCTTTCTTTCCGACGATAATAGTCTCGAATGGAATAAGTGGCATAGAGTAGTTGTACGATGGGGTACTAATCTAGTCAATGATGGAACGGGTTCATTTAACGTAGACGGAGTCGACAGGGGATATTTCGTCATTCCTTCTGGTACCATAGCACCAAAAACGTCGCCTTTAAATGGAGATCCAAGCGTATTATGCTTAGGCAATTATTATGAAGGTACCAACTTTGGTCTGTCGGCGCAATCATACTTTTTTAGCGATATTATTTCAGAACGAGAAGGTCTAGAAGAATTAATAGATTCGAGCGAATCGGCGGCCGACGTTCCTGCGGTTTTTAATTTTAACCATCCCTTGAAGGCAGAACTACACGAAATTATGATAAGAAGAGAGTATCTTTCAAATACTCGAATAACGCAAACGTCTGGCAGCGGCGTTAGCGACATAGATCCTCTCAAGTTTGCGTTCTACGTTCCGCCGTTCTTTATCCCAACGGCGCCTGTTAGAAAATACATCAATGGTAGCGGTGGCGTGCTACAAACTCCCTTCATAGAAGCCGATGGTTCGACCAACGATCCATTCAACATTGCGATATCGTTCGGCGTCCACGGCCATTACATCAACCTAGAAAATTTTACTAAGGATTTTGCCAACGGAATTTATCCCCGGCTTCATCACCTATCGGCCTCGGTCGTTGATTATACGACACAGGCCGTCGTCGCCGACGACATATTGTATGGTTCGCCTTTCGTCAGGAAAAGGAATCTAACTATCCTGCCTTGCGACGACGGTAACTTCCTTCCCAACTATGGTCTGCTAAAAAACGAGTCGGCAGAAAAATACGTAGACGCGATAGGAAGAACTGACTATAGCGTAATTTCTCTAAACAACTTAATGAGTACTGCTTCACTGCTGTTTAGCAAAACTCACGATACCGACTACGATCCTTCCTTGGTGGAACAATCTATTGGTCCGTCGCCAGAATATCCTGGTCTACCCCCTGGTCCCGCGCTGAGCAACTTCCTAAACAACGACGATCCAGGTCTGGCTTCGAATACACCACTAATCGTCTTTCAAAATACGAAAGATCCATCGTCGAATCAGGTGACGATATTCAATATTAGTAACCTCTACTACGGTTCTAGAATACTTCCTGGCTCGTTCGAACTATACGACTCGAGCCTATCAGGATCTTATGGCAAAGTTTCAATCAAACTCAAAGACAACGGTATGGGCAACATCTATCGAGCCGATAGCGATACCCCGCACAGTAGTTGGAGCTCGGTCGGAAATATCTTCTATAGCGAAGGCGTAGTCCTCATCAAGAGTCCGCATCTATACTTGTTCGGCAAAAATCAATACGAGATGTCCTTTAAGGGCGAGCAAAATCTCTACTCGACAAAGTACGAACTCCTCGCGCCTTTTGGCCTCTTGAATTCTTCTTCTAATCCATCTTACGCTAACTCTCTCGGTAAGATGTCGGCGTCCATGGATCCACTAGACACAGACGCTTTTGTCTACATATCTAGCATCAATTTACACGACGATAATTTCAATGTGATTGCCAAGGCTTCGTTGGCGCAACCCGTAATCAAGAGAGAAAACGAAAAATTGTTGTTTAAGATAGCTTTCGACTTCTGACATGGCTCCCAAGAAACCCCGTAAAAAAAAGAAAAAAAAGGGTCACTATCACCGTGGTACCCATACCTCTCCTATCGCAGGCGATTGCAAGTACCGTTCAGGTTGGGAACAAAAATACATGGAACATCTCGACTCCGACCCCAACGTTTCAACCTGGTCCTACGAAAAACTGGTGATCGAATACGTCTCCAACCAACACACGAAAAAGATCCGTAAATATTACCCAGATTTCCAGATCGAATATAAGGATGGCAAAAGAGTAGTCGTAGAAATTAAACCGTCTCGTAAACTAGGTCAAGCCACCGTGGTCAAGAAGATTAGAGCTGCAAAAGAATGGTGCACTGCCCACGATTTGACCTATAAAATACTTACAGAAATAGAATTAAAAGATATGGGTCTGCTTTAATAGGATTTTACTGAGGGTCAATTCTGCTTTAAGAAACATGCGTGGCTAACCTGATACTTGGTTTAGACGTTTCAACTTCAGTGACGGGTGTTTGCATCATCGATCCAGGGACGTTGTCCGACGATCGAGGATCTCACATACTTCACCTAGATCGAATCGAGTTCAAAAAATGCAAGACGTTATGGGAAAAGGCGGACACGGTCGCCGTTGAATTATCGAACTTATTGGAGAAATACCCTGGAGCCTATCGAGTCGCCCTCGAGGAACCTCTTATGGGATTCCAGAAAGGAATGTCATCGGCCGCTACTATCACTACCTTGATGCGCTTCAACGGCATCACGTCCTATATCTCTCGTGAAATATTCAAGGTAGATCCAGAGTACATCGCCTCTTCTTCCGCCCGAAAATTGTGCGGGATCAAAGTGCAGAGGACATCGATCGCCGGAATGAGCGGAAAAGAACAGGTCTTCAAATACATGGCTAAACACGACTTAAAACACGTTCAGTGGCCGCTAAAAAAGAACGGTTCTCCTGTCGACTGGTCACGTGATGCAACAGATTCTTACGTGATAGCCAAGGCTGCTTTAGTTTCAGCGCCTTGAAAAATGTCTGATCCACGGTTTACGATAGTACCGTGGTCCATAGTCTAACGGACAAAATAAAGTTTTTTGAATCGATATTTGGTCGCGGTCGAATCTCAAGCAGCGGTGTTAACTTCGACGTAAGATGTCCGATTTGCGCGCCCGTTGATTCGACAAAAAAGAAATTATCAATTAGAACCGACAATGATGCCAATCATTGTTGGGTATGTGGATGGAAAGCCAGAAGCCTCGCACCTTTATTGCGAAAATACGGAACGCAAGAACATCTCAACGCGTATCGCGAATTAACTGGACAAGACGGAAAGTTTAATCTAATAACTGCAGATTTAGACAAACTTCAAAAAGTCGAACTACCTAAAGATTTTCGCTTATTAACATTAGCGAATGATGTGGATCCTGATGTCAAGGCGGCCTGGCGATACGTTTATTCTCGCGGTCTTACTGATAAAGATGCTTGGTATTTTAAGTTTGGAATATCAGAAGAACCAAGATGGAAACGTAGAATTATAATGCCGTCCTTTGACGCCGAAGGTAATTTAAATTATTTCGCTGCTCGGGCGATCGATAGAGATAGGAAACCTAAATACGATAATCCAGATATAGATAAAAACCCAATCGTGTTTAATGAAATAAACATTGATTGGTCGAAGCGATTAATACTTTGTGAAGGTCCGTTTGATCTAGTAAAATGTCCAGAAAATTCTACCGCGTTACTAGGGTCTGATTTAGATGAACGCCACGAAATTTTTAACAAGATTCTTCTTCATAATACACCGGTCGCTTTAGCGTTAGATGGTGACATGTGGCATAAAAAGATGCCGAAGATAGTGAAAAAATTCCAAGAATACAATATTGATATTGTTGTTGTTGATGTTAGACCGTGGGGAGACCCAGGTAGTATGACAAAATCTGAATTTGAAAAAGCCCTCGTCGAAGCGCAAGAGTTCGACTGGAATGATATGTTTGCAGATAGATTGAAGAAGGCAATGGAAACTAGTTTAAGATTGTAATAATTAATAACGATGAAGAACGCAACTCATAATAGTATCATATCAGAAGCTCGTCTTCGTCGGATAGTTCAAGAAGAAATTGAAAGAAAATATCTTATCGAAGAAGGTTTATGGGATGATGTTAAAGATGGCGTAAAAAAACTTTCTGATTACGTTACTCAAAAATTCAAATCAGTCGCGGTAGAATGGGCGAATACAATTAATGAAAAAATTGTTGGATTAGAAGAAGAAAAACCAGAAGGACTAGATCTCATCATATCGGCTGTTAAAGAAGGCATGAAACAATCTGGCGAATCTTTGCCTCTTAATGACGCGCTAAGGAAAGCCAAGAGCCTAGAGAAGGAAGCTTCTTTGTCTATAGTACAAGCAGACTTAGAGGGACCCGTTCACAACGCTGCAAAACAACTACAAAAATCTGAAAAAGCCATAGGCGAAGTGTATTCGATATTAAATACCAGCGAGTATGTTCGACAACACGAAATTTTAAACGAAATGGGACCAGAAACTATATTGGGTTTTGGTCTAGCAATCGTTGGAGGTTTACCTTTGCTATTTAAAGGATTGCACAAATTAGCGACTTATCTTAAGGCAACTAAGGTGGCGGAGTTATTTGAAAAAGCAGAGCATGTAGCCCACGCGTTTGAGGAAAAAGTTGTTGATTATGTAATTCCCGACAGGTTATCGTACGAAATCTACAAGTTTTTAAACAATAAAGGTTATCACGTTTCTTCCAAGGAAGAGTTATCTTCATACGAAGATTTTAAAATTGATGCAGATAAAACGGGAGCTCGTAAAAAAACAGAAGGCTTGGTTTATAAAGCATTGTTAATTTATTTTGCGATTAACGGTCTAATCAGCGTATTAAAGGCCGGCGCATCTCTTCTCGGTTTCGTTGAGGGTGGAGCCACTGCAGTTAAAGGTGTCGAATTAGCGCGTGGCGCTGAAGAGGTCGCAGGGATTATACAAGCTTCCAATGTTGCCGCTGCAACCGCAACGGCGGCTGCCGTATAGTTGAACAATGTTATAGTTTTAATATATCATTAATTGATGGTTAAAATTGCTCACACTGCCGATATTCATTGGCGTGGTTTAAGTCGACACGATGAATATAGAGAAATTTTTTCTACATTCATCAAAGATTGTAAAAAGAATAAAGTTGATCACATCTTTATAGGCGGTGATATTTTTCACACAAAAACTACGGGTATTTCACCAGAATATATTGATCAATTAACATGGTGGTTAGACTCGATGGCAAAAATCGCGCCAGTTCATCTAACACTAGGAAATCACGATGGTAATTTAGTTAATCTTTCGAGACAAGATGCAGTTTCGCCTATAGTACAAGCGCTAAATAATCCTGACGTCCACTTATACAAAAAGAGTGGTATATATGAATTTCAGCCAGGATATAACTGGTGTGTATATTCACTTTTTGATGAAGAGGGTTGGAATGACGTTAGACCGCAAAGCGGAAAAGTAAATATCGCATGCTATCATGGCCCGGTTCAAGGATCTAAAACTGAAGTAGGATGGGAAATGGAAGGAATGAATCTTGAATTTTTTAAAGATTATCCTTTCGTCATGCTCGGAGATATTCATCAAATGCAACATCTCGGATATCGAGATTGTTTAAATGGAAAAAAGAAACCGTGGATATCCTATCCTGGCACGCCAGTTCAACAAAATTATGCAGAAGAATTAGATCATGGTTATTTGCTTTGGGAAATTGATGATCAAAGAACTTGGGACGTCAATTTCAAAAAATTACCCAATCCAAAGCCTTATGTGACTATTCAGTGGAATGGTTCAACCAAGGATTTATTAACGACAGCGTCTATCCACCCGGACGGTTCTCGTTTTAGGATTAGATCCTCTGACGCTCTTGGGCAAAAGGACTTTCAATTAATTAGTGAAACGTTAAAAAATGCAAAGTTAGCCACAGAAGTAACTTTTAAATCAGATTTTATTGTAGATAAATCAGTTATTAAAACGGGCTCTTCGACGCTCGAAAAAGCCGATTTAAGAAATCCAGATGTTTTAACAAAGTTAATAAAAGACTATTATTCTAGCGCGCAAATATCTCGGCCCGAGTGGGATACTCTCGCTGAGCAAGTCAAAAATTGTCTTTCAAGCGTCACTGCACAGGATGATATTACTAGAAATTCAAAATGGTCGTTACGTTACCTCGCGTTTGATAACATGTTTGCATACGGACAAGATAATGTAATTAATTTCGATAACTTAAGTGGTATAGTCGGTGTTTTTGGACCGAATAGAGCTGGCAAATCTTCGATAGTCGGTACTTTGATGTATTCTCTCTTTAACGCCACGGACCGCGGACCCGTAAAAAATATTCACGTTTGTAACATTAGAAAACCGTATTGTTCCTCGAAAACTATCATTAACCACGATGGAACTGACTACGTTATTGAAAGACAAACTTCGAAAACAGAAAATAAAAAAGGCATCATAAACGCCTCAACTTCATTAAATGTTTTTAAGATTAGGGATGACGGCGAAGCAGAAGATTTGGCTGGTGAACAGAGAAACGACACAGAAAAAGTAATTCGCGCGCTAATCGGAAACCAAGAAGATTTTATGATGACTTCTTTAGCTGCGCAAGGTGAAACCAATCATTTTATCTCTCAAGGTTCCACAAAACGTCGAGCTGTGTTATCAAAATTTCTGGATCTCGATATCTTTGATAAAATGCACGAATTAGCAAATAAAGAATTGACGAGTTTAAAATCGCAATTAAAAAATTGTCCTGATAGAGATTGGCAAAACTTATTTGAAACGACAAGAAACTCAATCGCCGCCGCGAATAAACTAATCGAAGAATTAACACAACTTATCAAAGAAAAACAGCACGATCAATCGACGTTACAACTTGTGCTAGCTAAACGCAAGGATGTAACGCCAGTTACGAAAAATGAAGTTGAAGCACATCAACGACGAATATCGTCGTTGGAAACATTAGTCAATAATTGTGAAAAAGAAATACAGAAATTAAACATCGAAATCTTAGATTCTTCAAAAAAGTTAGATAAAATTTCTTTAGTAAAAAAAGAAAATGACATCAAAGATCTAAAACTTCGTCGCGACGCTTATAAAAGTCTCGAATCTACGCTACAAACGTTGCAGTACGCTTACGACAAAGAAGAAATTTCTTTGAAACAACACCAAAAATCTTTAAAAATTTTAGATGAAGTACCTTGTGGAGATGAGTATCCGACATGCAAATTTATCAAAGATGCTCATATCAGCAAGACTAAGGTAATAGAACAAACGAAGAAAACAGAACTAGCGAAAGAAAAACTAAAAGACGCCGCAAGTTCCTTAGATAAACTAAAAGAAGAAAATGTCGCAGATAAACTAGAAAAATTAGAAAAACTTTTAGAATTGGAAAATAAATTACTTCTAGAATCTTCTAAGAGAGAAGCTGCGCTCGAAAAACATCGCGTCAATTATGATTCTCAGGTCGATGAATTAAAAGAAGCCAAACAACGATTAAAGCACCTACAAGAAGCCTTAAAAAACGAAGAAAATGTAGAAGTTGTTTCCCTAAGGTCGAAAATAAAAATTATTTCTGACGACGTTGATGCTCTCTCTGCACAAAAATTAGCTGCTGCCACTCAAAAAGGTAGATTAGCGGCCAGCTTAGAAAAGTATGAAGAAGAAAAAAATGTAAGAGATAGTTTGTTAGAAAAAATGAAAGTTCACGAATTAGTAACTGGCGCTTTTTCTAAGAAAGGCATTCCTCTTATTATTATCAAAACACAGTTACCAATCATCAATGCTGAAATAGCGAAAATTCTACATGGCATAGTAGATTTTACAATTGAATTAGAAAATGATGAAGGCACGGATTCTTCTGAAATTTACATCAACTATGGTGATTCACGACGTATCGTAGAGCTTTGCTCTGGTATGGAAAAAACGATTGCATCATTGGCTATTCGCGCCGCGATGATCAACATATCGACGTTACCGAAACCCGACATCTTTATTATAGACGAAGGTTTCGGTACTTTAGATGATTCTTCGGTTGAAGCCTGCAATAGGTTGCTGACATCTTTAAAAAAATACTTTAAGACAATATTGATTATTACGCATGTTGATGGTGTGAAAGATGTTGTCGATCATGTTTTAGAAATAACAAAAAATGAAAAAGACTCAAAAGTCTTTTTTGGAGTTGATGCATGAGTGAATGGTCGTCTTATCCCAAAAATAGAAAAATTTGCCATAAAAACGGATATTCTTTGATAATACCTGATAATTGCGAAAATAAAAGCATGCCATTATTTTGCGATATTTGTGAAATAAGTTTTAGCAACAAAGAAGATGAAAAAACTTATAAAACATTTGGTTGTTGTAGCGCCTGCGCAGATACGTGGGTTTATTCTCATAAAACAGAATGGCAAAATGGATGGCGACCAGACAAAGACAAAATAGAAAAAGCCGTTAAAAAACGGTTTTTTATTAATCCTCATATTGTCTTCGAGTAAGAGCTGTATATTTAAGTGTTGGAGATACTATGCCTAAAATCGATTACAATGCATTAGGCCAAGCCATAGACACGACATGGGGCCGCACATCTACGCCTAAGACCGCATCATATTCTGTGAAATTTTCTTTGGCTGGCGACGTTTTAGTAGCTTCTTATCAAGCTATCGTCAATTTTGCTTCTGAAAAAGAAATGATAGTAATGAAGCGAATGTACGAAGAAGAATCACGCGGCGTTATTGCAGAAGTTCTTAAACGAGTAAAGGAAGTCTATAAAGATCTATCAGGTGAAACCTTAACGACGAGCGAATACAACACTACGACGTCCGTAGAAATAATCGGATTTAACGTTCACAATCCAAAAAGAACGGCCTATATTCGTAGAAAGACTTCTTTCGAAATAGCATGACGCAACCTCTTACCAGAAACGAACAAATAAAGGAGATCGTACGATGTGGAAAAGATCCGGTCTACTTTATGAAAAATTACGTAAAAATCCAGCACACTGTGCGTGGGCTTATTCCTTTTGAAACTTACGATTTTCAAGATGACTGTGTAAAGAACTTTCAAGAAAATCGTTTCAACATAGTTCTTAAGTCTCGCCAGTTAGGATTATCAACTGTTACTGCCGCATACGCGGTATGGTTTGCGATTTTCAAAAAAGATAAAAACGTCTTAGTTATTGCGACCAAGTTATCTACGGCAATGAACTTCATTAAAAAAGTGAAGATCATGTTAGATGGCTTACCAAAGTGGTTACTTCTTACTAAATTCGAGCCTACCAAACAAGCTATTAGATTCGATAATGGTTCACAAATTAACGCTATTCCAACGTCGCCCGACGCCGGTCGTTCAGAAGCGCTATCTCTATTGATCGTCGATGAAGCTGCGTTTATTAGAGACTTTGAAGACATTTGGACTGGTCTATATCCCACCTTGTCCACTGGCGGCAATGCGATCATTATCTCTACCCCCAATGGCGTCGGCGGTCAATACTATCGTCTCTGGATGGACGGAGAAACGAAACAGAATGAGTTCAATACCACCAAACTTGCTTGGTGGGTCCACCCAGAACATGATCAAGAGTGGTTCGATAAAGAGACAAAAAATTTACCGAAGCGCAAGGTAGCTCAAGAGTTTCTTTGCGACTTTATCTCATCAGGAGATACGTTTCTACAGCCAAGCGACCTTGAAACCATAAGAGAGTCAATTCGACCACCATTAGAAAAAATCGGTCCTCAGTCGGCTGTTTGGATATGGAGGCGACCTGAATCGGGCAGCAAATATGTTATTGCCTCGGATGTAGCGAGAGGAGACGCCGGAGATTTTTCAACATTTCATGTTGTCAATAATTCAACTTGCGAAGTTGTTGCAGAGTATATGGGCAAAATACCGCCAGATAAATTAGCAGACTTATTATTCGAATACGGCAAACTATATAACGACGCGTTAATATGCCCGGAACAAAATACTTTTGGTTATTTTACTTGCGTCAAATTAAGAGATAACGGTTATCCGAGACTATATTACCAAGGTGCTTCGGGAGACCCATTCGAATTTAGACCAACAGACCCTAACGCGGTACCTGGTTTTTCAACGCAAACAAAAACGCGAGGCCAAATATTGGCAAAACTAGAAGAACTGGCTAGAAACAATAAAATTAAGATTTATTCACAACGTCTATACGACCAATTGCAAGCTTTCGTCTGGAACGGCGCGAGGGCTCAAGCTGCAAAAGATGCTCACGATGACCTTATCATGAGTCTCGCAATCGCTGCATGGCTGGTTGCAGGAGATTCTATAGCAAATGAACAAGCAACAGCATTAGCATATGCGATGTTAAAAGCGACGAAGGTCGAACAACAAAATAATATGCCAGGCGATATTAAATCAGTTAAACCTGTTCCCAATGCTATGATGAGTGGATTTAATCCGAGAGAGGCGCATAAGCCTAAAGACCCTTCTCAAATTAAACATGTTGACGTTACAGATTTTTCTTGGCTATATAGATAAATTTATAGCTTGAAGAGAATATCTATTAAAGTTAAGGAATCGATATGCCAAAGATAACAATTTCGCAACTAAGAAGAATTATTTCAGAAGAAGTTAAAGTTTTGAAGGAAGGCGACCGCGAAGATCAAGCTGCAACAATGGCTCAAAACGCTAGCAAGCTTCTTAAAGCAATCGAGTCTTTTAAGTCAGTGGCGTCTGCAAAAGCAAAATCTAGCGCGGACGCAAGTGCAGTTGCGCTAGACAAACATTTATTAGAAACCGAAAAAATCTTGAAAAGAATAGTAGTTTCACCGATGGAGTACGTCGATGGTCCTAAGACTCCACCTTCGACAACGGGGGCTTCCGGGGATGAAAAAAAGGTTTCAGTAAAACCGACAACCAAAGCCGTCGTAGGAGCATAAAAAGTATACGATCGTTTTTTTAGTATTATAACTAACGAAAGAAGAGCCATCTCCCTAATTGGAGAGGCAAGAAATCATGATAAAAAAAGAACCGCAATCGTTATTTCAAAGATTATCGAAACTTTTTAAAAGTGGTCCTGTAGTAAAACGCAAGCTTAGAACTCTCGATACCACTATCGCCGTTGCCGACAAAACGAAATCTTCAGGCGCGTTACTATTTCAAAAATCTTTAGCTCCTTCTTACGCAACGATAACAGCGAACGCGTATAACCTCTCTGAACGCTTGATGAGATATCAAGACTTCAGCGAAATGGAATACACGCCAGAAATAGCCGCGGCGATGGACATTTATGCTGACGAGACCGTAGCACAAGATGACAAAGGCCGCGCATTACACGTCTATTCTGACAACGAGAAGATCAAAGAGATCCTAGAAGACCTTTTCTACAATACTCTCAACGTCGAATTCAACCTAAGATCCTGGGCACGTAATCTTGTAAAATATGGAGACTTCTTCCTCTACAACGACGTATCACCACAATATGGCGTCATTAACGCTTTCCCTATCCCGGTAAACGAAATTGAGAGAGAAGAAAATTACGATCCCAACGATCCATTCGCAGTGAGATATCGATGGGTCACCTTAGGTAATAGAACATTAGAAAACTGGGAAGTAACTCACTTTCGTTTACTCGGAAACGATATGTTCCTTCCTTACGGTTCTTCCGTCATAGAGCCGGCCCGACGTATCTGGCGTCAGCTAATTCTTATCGAGGACGCGATGTTGGTTTATCGCGTTGTTCGTGCACCGGAGCGGCGCGTTTTCTATATTGACGTCGCGAATATTCCGCCAGAAAACGTTCCAATGTATGTCGAGGAGCAACGCAAAAATCTTCGCACTAATCAAGTAGTAGATAGAGCAACGGGTCGTTTAGATCTTCGCTATGCTCCGCTAAGCATAGAGGACGATTATTTTATACCTGTTCGTGGAGGAGAATCTGGTACTAGAATTGACACCCTGGCAGGCGGGCAAAACGCCGCGGCGGTAGAAGACGTAGCATATATTCAGAAAAAACTATTTGCTGCTTTGAAGATACCACGCGCATATTTAGGATACGATGAGATGTTGGCGTCTAAAGCGACTCTTGCGCAGGAAGATATTCGCTTTTCTCGAACCATCAACGTTGTTCAAAAAGTTCTTATATCAGAGCTTAATAAACTCGCGATAGTTCACTTATACGCGAATGGTTTTGACGCCGAAGATCTTCAAAACTTTACATTGCGTCTTTCTAATCCTTCTACTGTCGCGCAACAACAAAAACTAGAACTTTGGCGCTCCAAATTCGAAATAGCTGGATCGATACCAGAAGGCATGGGTAGCAAACAATTTGCTCGTAAAATGATTTGGGGTCTTACAGACGAACAAATAGGCGAAATAGACGAGCAGCGTTATCAAGAAAAAATCGTTGATCAAACGATAGACGCTGCAAAACCGGAAGAAGAACCTGCTGCAGCGAGTGGCAGTAAAGAAGAATCTGCTGGTGAAGAAGAAACTCCACCGGCCGGTGAAGAAGAGACAGGCGGAGAAGAAGCAGGCGAAAGTTTATTTGCGGGCGATGATATATCACAAAAACATATCGATGTAGAGCTGTTAACAAACGGCGACGATCTAGAAGAATTTATGCCAGCATTATTCGAAAAAGACAAATTGCCAGTAAAGGCACAATCGCAACTAAAAAAAGCTTTATACGATCAAAGCCGCAGAAAAAAATACCAGGATCACATGCCAGACTTCAAGGGTATGACAGACTATGACGCAGACGGGATGGGCATGAAGGACCCGCACGGAATGGCTGATTTAAAAAGAGCGATTAATCCCCTCAAGGAATCTCACTCATTTGAAGAAGATTATATTCGTCCAAATTTACCAATATCGTTACAATCGACACTTCAAAAAATGTCTACCGCATTACGAATAACGCAACGACAAAATTCAGGTTTACTTTCAGAAGAAATAAACGATCAAACATTAATTACCGAAGAAAACGATCTATTTAATATTGATGGAGATTGAAAGGGCGTACGATGTCAAAAACGCACAACAAAAAAAGAAACACTGCTTTGCTATACGAATTTTTGATAAGGACTATTTCAAGCGCCCTTGTTGAAGACAACAAACGAAAGTCGTCGACCGCCTTGAAAATTCTTCGTAGATATTTCAAGCCAGGTACTCAACTGTATAAAGAATTTCGTATTTTTAACGCGTTAGTAAAAACCACAGTTAGTGGAGACCCTGTCGCGACATCGATTCTTAAAGAAGCAAGAGCTGCGATCGAATCTTTGGATTACGATACGTTGGATAGAGAAAAATCTCTATTGATACGTAGTATCAATCACATGATTAAAGACGAAAATTTCTATGATCAACCAATTGCAGAATATAGATTGTACGCAACAATACAAACTTTATTTAATGAATGGAGAAAACCAATTGGTACAGCTGATATTGTGTCACTTGCTAGTTACGAAAATCGATTACGCGAATGGTTAATAACGGAAAAGAAAAAAGAAGATCACACATTAATAGACGAAACGCCTGGAACCACTCGTCTTCTTATGAAGGTCATGATGAAGAAATTGAATGAAAAATATTCGACGACTTTAAATAACGACCAAAGAGAGATCATCAAGGCATACGCTTTTTCCACCGCTAATGAAGATCAAACAACTATCAAGAGAAAGTTAGAAGAAGTTCGCAGCGGGCTTCTTGAAGCGATTGACGTTTATACGGTTCAAAAACATGACAATACTTTTGTTGTCGATAAACTACAGGATACAAAATCGAAAATACTGTCAGAATCTCTTGATTCTGTGGACGATTCTACAGTATCAAAATTCATGTTGTATTCCACACTGCGTCAAGAACTTACAGAAAACGAAGGAGAAGAGTCATGAAAGACTTGCGCCTATTAAATTCTTATGAAATCTTCGATTATACGCCGGAGATGATTAAAGAATCTCGCGAAAAGAACAACGGTAAGGTAATGATGAAGGGCATATTGCAAAAAGCAGATACGCTAAATCAAAATGGTCGTATTTACCCGCAGCATGTTCTTGAAAGAGAAATTCGCAACTATCAAAAGTTTATTGTAGAAAATAGAGCGCTAGGCGAACTCGATCATCCAGATTCATCTGTCGTTAATCTCAAAAATGTTTCTCACGTTATTCGTGAAGCTTATTTAGAGGGTGGAACAGTATACGGTACTGTCGAATTACTAGATACGCCTTCGGGTAAAATTCTTCAATCCCTTGTTGGATCAGGCGTAAAACTTGGTATTTCTTCTAGAGGAGTTGGTTCTACAAAAAAACAAGGCGATTATCACGTCGTGCAAGATGACTTTCAACTTATATGTTGGGATTATGTTTCCGAGCCATCAACGCCGGGGGCGTTTATGCTTCCAGAGGGTCGCAGGATTACTTCTGCTGAACTCCAAAAAGTCTTTAATAAATCAGATAGAATTGACAGAATATTAAATGATATAATTTCTTATGGAGGCAAGTGATGGGACTAAAAGATCC
>Ga0194115_10002543_pt1 | contig 21596 bp, 5 predicted proteins | sample TA2MahsurfametaG_3_FD_148656 | JGI IMG/M metagenome (GOLD analysis project Ga0194115, IMG submission 148656) | Freshwater microbial communities from Lake Tanganyika, Tanzania - TA2015002 Mahale S4 surface | ecosystem: Environmental > Aquatic > Freshwater > Lake | place: Tanzania: Lake Tanganyika... | reverse complement strand
GGCGACGGCGGGGTTGCTACTCGAAAAGATGGGGGTCGCATAGATGGGGAGTTTGTAGATACGGACGCGGCCTTCTTGAGTATTGGAATCTGCTGTTCCTCCAGCTTTGTCGTAAAATCGGGACCCAATTGCAACCGTATTTCCATCCGCCGATAGACTTACACTATATCCGCTTTCTTCTTGCGCTTGGTTGCCCGAAATGTCCAATCCCAACTGATTCCACGAGGTTCCATTGTATTTGTAGATGCGGGTTCGGCCTTCATCAGTTCCACTGGCGATGTTGTAAAGATAGGACCCAATCGCAACCGTATTTCCATCCGCCGATAGACTTACACTATATCCGCTGTATTCGCTCGTTTGAGTTCCCGAAATGTCCAATCCCACCTGATTCCACGAACTTCCGTTGTATTTATAGATTCGGGTTCGGCCTACATCATTATTGGGGCTGGTGTCGTAAGCCCAGGACCCAATCGCAACCGTGGTTCCATCCGCCGATAGACTTACACTATATCCGCTGCGTTCGTTCGCTTGATTGCCCGAAATGTCCAATCCCAACTGACTCCACGAGGTTCCATTGTATTTGTAGATTCGGGTTCGGCCTACATCATTATTGGGGCTGATGTCGAAAGCATAGGACCCAATCGCAACCGTGGTTCCATCCGCGGATAGACTTACACTATATCCACTGTATTCGTTCGCTTGGTTGCCCGAAATGTCCAACCCCATCTGTCCCCACGAGGTTCCGTTGTATTTATAGATTCGGGTTCGACCTTCATTTGCGTTGGCGGCGATGTCGTAACCATTGGACCCAATCGCAACCGTGGTTCCATCCGCGGATAGACTTACACTATATCCGCTTTCTTCGTATGCTTGATTTCCCGAAATGTCCAACCCTAACTGGTTCCACGAAGTTCCGTTGTATTTGTAGATTCGGGTTCGGCCTACATCATTATTGGGGCTGATGTCGTAATAAATGGACCCAATCGCAACCGTGGTTCCATCCGCGGATAGACTTACACTATATCCGCTGTTTTCGAGAAGATGGTTGCCCGAAATGTCCAACCCTAACTGACTCCATGAAGTTCCGTTGTATTTGTAGATTCGGGTTCGGCCTTCATTTTCGTTGGCGGCGTCGTAAAATCGGGCCCCAATCGCAACCGTGGTTCCATCCGCCGATAGACTTACACTATATCCGCTGTTTTCGTAGGTTTGATTTCCTACAATATCCGCTCCCAACTGTCCCCAATCCGTGCCATATACCGGCGTCGTGAATCCCGTGCTCGTCGGCGGATTCGGTAACGTATGTGCGAGTGAAGTCGCCGCAAGTGTCACCGCCGTCGCCGCCGGCGTAATCGGCGCAGAAGTGCGTATCGGCGACCAGACCCGGCCGTTTGTTGAATGTGCGACTTGTCCTCCTGCGATGACAGCACCCGTGAGAGGGTCGGTATATCCGATGCCTGTCGCCACCCATGTCCCGAGGCCCAAGTCATCCACACCCCACGCGACATCCGTTCCCGAGGTTGCGAACACACCCGCACCCGTGGCAGCAGCCCAGTTCGCGCCATCATAAGAGTAGAAAATGGTCGTGTTCGTGCTGCCGCTGCTGTTTCCGAATGCTGAATCCCCGAGATTGGCGGAGAGAACACCGTCGGCTTGTCCCACAGCGACCCACATCCCCGCGCCGAATTCGTCATTTCCGAACGCGACGTGATTGCCCTGTCCGGTGAAGTTCGCGGTGTTTTGCACTCCCGTCCATGTCGTCATATTGTAAGAATACGCAATACTATATGCGGTCACACCCGGCACAGACCCGACGAACGGCTGACCCACAGCAACCCACATCGGCGTCCCCTGCGCATCTGCGCCGTAGGCGACACCATTTACGGCGTTAAAGAGTGTGGTCTTGGAACCGACGACGGCGGTCCAGTCGATGCCATTCGATGAATATGCGAGGGTATTGGCAGAAGCATCGGCACCAGCTACCCAGTAGCCATCGACTGCGGCGCCTGTGCCGCTATTTCCGTATGTGATGGCACGAACAGTTGCGGAGGTGGTAGTTCCAGAGTTTGTGAGTGTTGAGGGCTGGTAAAACTGATCATCCGGCATAGAATAGACCCACACACCGCCATTTGCGTCGTTGGCGGTTGTTGTAGCAGAAATCGTAGTGCCGTTCTCGGATAATGCGACAGAAGTCCAGGATCGCGAACCTGCGGCGGATAATATCAACCAAGTCGCTCCGTAGTTCTTGGAGTAGTAGATGTATGAATTTGCGCTTAGATTTAAACACGCCACCTGATACTTTCCGTTCGCCGACATCGCAACATCCTGCCAAGGACGGTTCGGTTGTGCGTTAACGACTCCGTTAATATTGATATTACTGGAGTTCCATGTCGCCCCCGAATCTGCCGACCGGTAGAGGTAGCCTTGGGCCGTCGTCGAATTCACGCACGCCAACCCGTATTGCCCATTCGCCGACACCGCCACCGCCTGCCACGCCCGATTCGTCGTCTGCGACCCCGCACCGTCGATATTGACCGTCGAGCTCACCCAGGTTGCGCCAGTATTCGAGCTGACATACAAATATCCGCCATTGACACATGTCACCTGAACCGCACCTGTTTCGGCGGCGACGTCGACATCTTGCCAGTTTCGCGGCGTCGTGGTGTTGGCAGTTGTGCTTCCATCGATCGTGATGCCCGTGTTGGTCCATGATGCGCCGTAGTCTGATGACCGGTAAATCGCACGACCATAAGCAACTGCGGTCTGGACGGCGGCGGAATTCGTGGCGGCGATTGCGCGCCAGTAAGCACTTCCGGTGAGAGTGGTGCCGGGGACGTCGCTGAACGTCGCGCCGTAGTCGGTGGAGCGGAGGATGGCCGCCGTCGCAGCGGTTGGTGTCAAAAAAGTTGTCATTAAGGCTCCTGTCGCCGATACCGCACCGCCCAACCACGTTCCCAGTCTGCGTCTCGGCATCCACGTCTGTCCGTAGTCGGAGGAAACGTAGAGTTGGCCGTTGGTGTTCCCCACCGGGCCTGATGTTGCGAGTTGATACTGGCCTGATGCGGATGAACGGACGCGGGTGAATGCGTTGGTTCGGGTGGAGGTGGAACGCTGGACCCAGCTGATTCCGAAGTCCGAGGAGGTGTGAATTTGGCCCCCATAAACCACCGCGGTTTGATACTGACCCGTGGAGGATAAAGATACCGAATACCAATTCCTGTTCTCATCACGTTCTGCCCAGCTGTTTCCGTAGTCTGAGGAGGTGTAGATTTTGCCGCCATTAACCACCGCGGTTTGATATTGACCCGTGGAGGATAATGATACTGAAATCCAATTTCTACCACTATCACGTGCCGTCCAGTTGATTCCGTAGTCCGAAGAGGTGTAGATTTTGCCGCCGTCAAAAACCACCGCGGTTTGATACTGACCCGTGGAGGATAAAGATACCGAATACCAACTCCTGTTCTCATCCCGTGTCGCCCAGCTGATTCCGTAGTCTGAGGAGATGTAGATTTTGTTGCCAGGAACCAGCGCGGTTTGATATTGACCCGTGGAGGATAACGATACCCAATGCCAATGCCTACCACTATCACGTCCCGTCCAGCTGATTCCGTAGTCTGAGGAGGTGTAGATATGGCCGCCATAAACCACCGCGGTTTGATATTGACCCGTGGAGGATAACGATACCGACTGCCAAATCCTATCGTTTTCACGTTTCGTCCAGTTGATTCCGTAGTCTGATGAGGTATAGATTTTGTTCTCGCCGCCGGAATAATTCACCGCGGTTTGATATTGACCCGTGGAGGAGATTGATACCGAACGCCAAACCCTATTGCTATCACGTTCTGTCCAGCTGATTCCGTAGTCAGAGGAGGTGTAGATTTTGCCGCTCCAAATCACAGCGGTTTGATATTGACCCGTTTTACTCACTGAAACTTTAACAAAATTCCCGCTCGGATACGTCGTCGGCGTCGTCAATCTCTGCGTCAGTGCGATCTTCCCGAAACTTGCGTCAAATCCGCCGCTGCCTGTGCGCGTCGTCACGTTCGTCGGGGTTTGGAAGACCGTCGATGCCCCTGTGCCCGACGCCGCTGTCCAGTTCTGTCCGTCGTTGGAGACCGCGATGCCGCCACGCCCGCCCGCCACGAATTGTACGCTTGATCCACCAACCACCGCATGATTATACTGTGAATTAACAGCTACGCTACTTACTTGTGTAGAAAATGCGGCGGCACTGTCGGTGTAGGTGAGGAGGGGGGTTGCCGCCGCGGTGTAGGGGATGACGGAGGAGTTGAAGGTGATGGGGGTTGTGGTTGTGGTTGAGGTGGATGTGGTTGTGGAGGTTGTGGTTGTGGTTGTCTCTGTGATGGTTGCGGGTGTTGTGAAATTGGGGGTGATGGTCACGGAACCGTGGCCGGTGTTGGTTGCGCCGTTATCGGTTGCTGTGGATGGGAAGGAACCACCACCACCGCCTGATTTTGGACGTGGGTCGCTTGCATATCCATAACCAGCACCACCACCGGAATAACCGCCACCACCACCACCACCACCATAACCATGCGCACCACTGCCACCACCAAAACCGCCAGAGCTTAAATTAAATCCGAGATCAGAACCACCTATACCTCCAAGTATAAAAGAAGAACCTCCTGTTGTGTATTCAGCAGCGTTGGCACCCGCACCAATTAAACCACCGCCGCCACTACCACCACGGTATGCACTATTACCACCGCCCCCATTTGTTCCACCATTTGCGTCATTAGCATTTGTGCCATCACCTGATTTATTTCCATCAGTATTTATGCTTCCATTCGAATTAGAATACTCATTACTTGAACCATTGTCTCCAGCTCTTCCACCACCTCCACCAGCAACTATAATTGCTGTTTGTGTTCCTCTTACAACAAATGTTCCACCACCACCACCACCAGCAGTATAATAATATGTATTACTACCCCCCATTTGTCCCACTAATATTTTAATAACTTCACCTTTTGTTAATGTTGTATTCAGAGATATATCCCTTCCTCTACCATATGAGCCTGGATTTCCACCCGCCGCCCCCACCGCCCTAATCGTATAACTCCCTGTTGCTGGCACCGTCCATTCTTGAATACCTCTCGTCGTCATATTAAGATGTGTTGTTGCCCAAGTCGCACCCCGATTCGTATATGAAGTTCTTACAGTAGCAAGTTCCGGACCTTCTCGTCCAGTTGCTCCCGCATTATCAAACGTAAAAGAAGAAAAGGAATAAAGAGCCGGAAAAGCTGGATTTGGAACCGTCGTCGTCGTCGTCGTCGTCGTCGTAACCGTCACCGGCGTCGTCACCGTCGTCGTCGTCGCCCCTCCCGTCGTCCTGCTCGCCAACCCCCCGCCTCTTCCTCCCGCAGCCGCCCCCGCCGCCACCGCATTTACGATTTTCGCATCTTGCCACACCGTGCCATTGACCGAGACTGCCAGTGACGACCCGCGCCGTGACTGTGCCCGACCGCTCGCGATCCACATCTTCGCGCCAGCGAACCACGACGCTCCCGTGCCGAATTTCTCGAACAGCCCCGCGCGTGTATCCGTCATCCGGCTTCCGAAGACGCCCACCCATCCGTCCGCCGCGCCCGCCGTAGCAGGCGTAGATGTCGCCACCGAATAATTCCCTGCGCCAACCGCGACGATTTGTTGCGTCGATTCATCGCACAGGATTTTATTCACTTTTGTCATCACGCGGGTCGAATTCGGGACCGCGCGCCATGTAATCCCGCCGTCCGTCGATGTGGAGAGCGAGGTGGTCGCTGCGGCGAGGTCGGATGTGATGGGGTGGGTGGGGGCGTTGGGGGATATGGTGGTGGTGGGGACGAAGGTGATGGTGACGAAACCGTGGCCGGTGTTGATTGCGCCGTTGTCGGTAAAAGTAGTTATACCAAATGAACCACCACCGCCAGCACTACTAGTTGAATTATAACCTCCTCCTCCTGCTCCTCCTCCTGAATATCCACCACCACCACTGGCACCAGGATTAGATGATGTAGATTGGCCTCCGGCACCACCACCAAACCCACCCCCATTAAAACCACCGCCATAATCCTGCCCTGGGCTACCGCCTAATCCACCAGATATAAATGATTTGCCATTCGTATCTGGACCGGTCCAACCGGTTCCTCCACTAGTATAAAGACCGCCACCACCAGAACCTGCACCGCCGCCGCCGCCGTTTCCATTTGTCCCTCCTGCTCCTATTTCATTTCCAAATATAACTTGAACACCGCTTCCACCATCACGACCAGATGTTGTTGATGCGGCGTCCATATTATTGCCGTTAGAAGCACCAGTTCCTCCTCCTCCACCAGCGACTACTAATGGTATCGGGTTTGTTATACTGCCACGAACAACAAATGTTCCACCTCCACCTTGACCTGTAGGACCTAATGTATTAGGTCTTTGTCCCACTAATATCATAATAACTTCACCTTTTGTTAATGTAGTAATCAATTGTATATCCCTTCCTCTACCGGGGGTTCCATTACTGCCACTACCCGCCGCACCCACCGCCCGTATCGTATAACTCCCAGTCACCGGCACCGTCCATTCTTGAATACCACGAGTGGTCATATTCAGGTATGTCGTCGCCCATGTCGCACCTGCGGCAGTATAAGCACTTCTTACAGTAGCAAGTTCTGGTCCTTCCCGTCCAGTCTGACCCGCATTCGTAAATGTATGCGATGTGAATGTGTATAGAGGAGGATGAGGAGGAGTCAAATCGACCAACCCGCTATCACCGCCCAGCAAGAACGGCACCTGTCCCGTCGTCAGTGACCCCCGACCGTAGGGGACTATTGTATGCACATTTTTGATGGGCACACCCCCCGACATCACCGCCCCCACCGTGCGTGTCGCCGCCGCCGTGTTTGCGATTGTGACCCCCCGCTGGGATTGGTCGTCATAGAAACTCCCGAAATCCAGAATCGCCGGATTCGGCAAGACAGAGTAGATAGACGGTTGTGCCACCGACGAAATCGTCGCATCGTATGTATTCGGCGCGAGAACTGGCAGCCAATTCTTGCCGTTATATGAATACAGGAGATAGCCCGGCACCGACGACGCGTTATTCGGCGCAATCCCGGGTCCGCGTGGTGGCTCGCCGTTGCGTGTATCGCTCGTGCTCGCCAGCCACATCGACCCGTTCCAATAGACGGTCAAGGCCCGGCGACCTGCTGCCATACCGGCCCACACCGCCGCCCCCGACGCACCCATCGACGCATTCCACGTGACGCCGTCGTAGGACCATTTCAGACCGCATGTCGTGTCATATCCGGCAGCGACCCACATTCCGACACCGAAGCCGTCTTTGCCATACGCCACCGACCACGCTTGTTCGCTCAACCCTGCCGACGCCCGGATTCCGCGCCATAATTTGCCGTCGTAAGAGTAGGCCATTGTGTTTGCCACAGAGACGGAGATATCGCGGTCTCTGCGTCCGGCAGTCACGACCCACATTCCCGCCCCAGTGGCATCTTTGCCGTAAGCCACGCCGAGCGAACGAGAGTCGGTGGCAGCGGCGGACCAGGTTACGCCAAAATTGGAGGAGATGTAGATGAGGCCGTTGCCCGCTGCTTCTACTACCGCGGTTTGATATTGACCCGTGGAGGAGATTGATACCGAACGCCAAGTCCTGTTCTCATCCCGTGCCGCCCAGCTGATTCCGTAGTTCGAAGAGGTGTAGATTTTGTTGCCAGGAACCACCGCGGTTTGATATTGACCCGTGGAGGAGATTGATACCGAATACCAAGTCCTGTTCTCATCCCGTGCCGCCCAGCTGATTCCGTAGTTCGAAGAGGTGTAGATTTTGTTTTCACCGGTATAAACCACCGCGGTTTGATATTGACCCGTGGAGGATAATGATACTGAAATCCAATCCCTATTGCTATCACGTGCCTCCCAGCTGATTCCGTAGTCTGAGGAGATGTAGATCCAGCTGCTATAAACCACCGCGGTTTGATATTGACCCGTGGAGGATAACGATACCGAACGCCAATTCCTGTTCTCATCCCGTGCCGCCCAGCTGTTTCCGTAGTCTGAGGAGGTGTAGATTTTGCCATTTTTCACCAACGCGGTTTGATATTGACCCGTGGAGGATAACGATACCGACTGCCAATTCCTAACACTATCACGTTCTGTCCAGTTTATTCCGTAGTCCGAGGAGGTGTAGATTCGGCCGCTTATTTCGGCCACCGCGGTTTGATACTGACCCGTGGAGGATAATGATACCGACAGCCAATCCCTACTGCTATCACGCGCCGTCCAGGTAACGCCGTAGTCGGAGGAGGTGTAGATTCGGCCATTTTTCACCAACGCGGTTTGATATTGACCCGTGGAGGATAATGATACTGAAATCCAATTCGCCGTCGCCGCCGGCGCATACCTCTCCGTGAGCACATTCGCACTCGTCCCGAACAACGACCCGCTCGTCTGCGACAGAAACCACGTCTTCCCATCATACGAATACGCGCATCCTGTATATGCCCCACCGCGACCTATCGCTACCCACATTCCCACTCCCGACGCATCCGCGCCATAAGAGACACCTTGGCATACAATTCCGAACAAGGCCCGCGACCCGATAATCGGCGTCCAGTTTTGTCCGTCATCCGACCACGCCATCGTATAAATCGACCCGCTCGTATTCGTGTAGGTTCCGGCGGTTGTGAGCGGCGAACCACCCACCGCCACCCATCGCCCGCGGTCATTACAGCACACCGCGTAGCACGCACCCGCGCTTCCGAAGATTTGTGTCCCGCCCGCCCCCGTCCAATTCACGCCATCACGCGACCACGCCAAGCAATTGTTGCCGCTCACGCTGCTTCCCGACGCATCTCCACCCGCCACCCATATTCCGTTGCCATATTTCACGGTGCGGATGCTTCCTATGCTTGAACCTGCCGCATTCGTCAGCACCGCGGTATTATTGGTCGTCCATGACAACCCGCCATCATACGAATACGCCATCCGGTTCGTTCCACCGCCGCCGCTCGCATCGCGAATCACGCCACCACCCACCGCAATCAAGAAATTCCGTGAATACACCTGCGACCACGAGGCCCCCTCCGCGCCGTTGCTCGACCGCACAATCACCGACGTGGTTTCCGTGCCGCCACCCGGCAGCAATCCCTGTGCGCGACCCGTCCCCGCACGCCACATCGCCCCCGTCCCCGCACCAGCTCCCGTGCTCGTCGGCATTCCCGTCGTCAATAACGAAATCGGGATATTCGCAAACGTGACCGCATTCGTATTCAAGGTTGGCGAGTAAATCGACTGTGTCGGACTTGTATTCCAACCTGTTGCGGCTGTAACATCCATCGTGCTCAAAATACGACCGGGCGGCGCCGAACCCGACGCAGATGTCGCAATCCATGAATAACCGGTCCATGCGATTCCGGTCAAGTGTCTAAACACCGCATTCGACAACGTTCCTGCCGCGACCTTCCATTCTGTCGAACCATTCACTGTGGCGGTATAAGCGATTTGGTCAGCAGCGACATTCATTGATGCGTCGCCTACAACGACCCACCTTGGCGATGCCGCCCCCGCGTTATATATTATCGAACTTCCATTTGATAGGTAACGCGGAATACCGCCGCTTGTCCCTGAAATCGTCGCCGTCGCCCATCCGGTCGCAAGGTCGTCCGCCGTTCCGGTGGCATCGGTATGTGCGCGCCACGAAATACTGCTTGCCGGCGATCCTGTTCCGTCGGTGCCGCCACCGCAGCAAATCCACGCCGTCCCGTTGTAACCCACCGAACTGATACGAATACCGGGAAGCACCGAGCCACCCGTCGCGGCAATCGCACGCCATCCCGTCGCTCCTGTCCTGTCGCTTGTGAAATACATCGCCGACGTCGTGCCTTGTGACCCGCCGACCACCCAGAACCGCTGGCTCGATGCGATACAAACCGGCTGAAATGACGCTGAACCTGCTCCGCTGACAATCCCTGACACCGTAGTCCATCCCACCGCGCCATATTTATCCGTCGTATAAATCAGATTATTGTTATTGGGGTCATAACCACACGCCAACCATGCAACGCCGTTCCATTCCAACGCGGCATAGCCACCTTGTCCGATGAGGATGCGCGGTGTGACCGAATTCGATGCCACAGACCACCCGACACGCGCAAGTGGGTCCGTGCAGTACCAAATCGACCCATATTGCTCTCTGGTCAGAGGGTTGAATGTCGTCAGTCCGAAATTCGCCACCCACGACCATCCGTTCCATTTCAATGCGGAACTGAATGTATGCATCTCTGGTGTCACTTGGAATAATTGTGTCGCCGAGAGGTCGGTATATGTATTCAACCACATATTCGCCCATGGGTCGTTGGCTTCGCGAATATTCACATCCATATGCGTGATGAAGACGCTGCTGCTCACGCGGGTATAAGCACCATGTAAGAAGGGCACGTCCCACGTATTGGTTGTTCCGCCGCCCATCACGCCGTTGCCGCTTCCGATAAACGCACAAACGGGTATGGTAGTGCGTCCGATCGTCGATGTGGCGGTAGCAAGTGACGCGGGGGTCGTCGTTGTTGCCGATCGCGCGCCTCCCACGATAAGCGAGCTGCCGTTCCAACCCACCGCGCGAGCACCTGTCTTCATCGTATTCACGAGTGTGGTGCTGGCACCGCTGATATCCGAAAACAGCGAGGCCGAGTTGGCGACATCCGTCCAAACACGGCCATCTGCTGATGTTGCGATGCACGCGCGAGACCCGCTTCCCACCGCCACCCATCTCTGTCCCGGTGCGACTGTTTTTGCGGTTGAATAAGCATTCCATGAAATTCCATCCGCCGACCACGCGATAATATTGCCGGTGGAACATGACGCCGCCGCTGGCCCAGTTGCGATGAACCGTTTACCGTTCCATGCGACGGAATTCGCACCATAGGGGAATAAATGCGCAGATGCCGCGACACCGACCCAACGACGGCCGCTCACCGCGTAATCTGCCGCAGTATCCACCGAATAAAGAATACTGACTCCGCTTCCATCCGCCACCGAATATCCGCCGCCTACTGCCACCCATCGTCCGCCGCCCCACACAACGTCATTTACGACTGTCGTGATTGCGGAGGTTTTCGTCGTGCCGCTGGATGCTGCCGTGAATGTATCTTCCCATACGAGACCATTACGGTTTTTGGAATACATGATTGTCGTGGCGTTTGCGCCAACACCGACACCCTGACCCACCGCGACCCAATACATTCCATTCCATGCGATGCGTTTTACGACCGTCAAGCTGATGTCTGTATTCGCGATAGCGTTCCATGAAGTGAGATTTGACGACCAAGCGAATGATGCGGTATTTGCGTCGTTGATAGGCGACCCATCACCGCCCACCATCCACATACTGCCGTTCCACGCAATCGTATTCAGCATACCCGTAATGGGAATATTCGTGCCTGGGATTTGTGTCCAGGTAATACCGTCTTTCGATGTCGCGACTTTGGCTCCGCTCACGGCGTCGTGTCCGACCGCCACCCATGTTGAACCATTCCAGAAGAGGTCATTACATACTCCTCCGCGGAATGCGCTTCGTGCTACGGTTGTTGTGCTTGACCCCCATGTTCGGCCTCCGTCGGCAGATAGTGCGAAGTTGCCGCTGCCACTGCCGCCGACCATAATTGTCGGATGCTGGAGATACGCTGAACCCACACCAGCAGTCCATCCGATGCTGCGAACGGTATTCATCGCCGCAGGACGAAACGATGCTGCTGCTGTGCCGGATGAAACCGATGACCCGGCCGACGCGGTTGAGGGCAAAATATAGTCATTCGTCGTTGCCACACAACGCATATCTGTAAGACTAAATGTTGTCAGACTTGCGCCGTAGATATTCGTGGTTGGATACACGCCGAACCACCCACCGCTTCCGTCGTATGAGTAGGCGAGGGTGCGACCGGTGCTGATACCCGCGGATGAACCTGTCGCATACCAAACACCGTTGAAGTAGCTTACGCTGGTGGGTCCACCGCCCGAGACATCAAACAAACCAGACTTGGTATTCGACACTGGTGTCCATCCATCACGGCCGGTCGTTGAAAACACGAACGCATTTCCATCGGCGGTCGAACGATTCACACCCGCGACCCAAAGACCGCGCCCGGTGGTTGTGCTGAGACCATAAGCGATACTTGTGACACCCAGCGAACTTACTGTGCTTCCGCTGTTGCTCACACCCGCCCAATCCATGCCGTTGTAGGAGTAAAAAACCGAAATGGACAACGATGGCGATAGCGAGGTGACACCAGCAACCCAGAGTCCGCGGCTATTTTCATCACGGCCATATGCGATACTGCTGATGCTTGCGCCTACGCTGATTCGCGAGACGGAATTTCGCACAGGACGCCATACGATACCATCGGTGGAATAGAAGATATTCGCGGTGGCATCGACGGCGGTTGTTCCTGAGGATGACGCGATACCTCCCGCCACGAATAATCCATTCCCGAATGCGATGGCGTTACATCGGGAAAGAATCGTGAGAGAGTTCGGGACTTCGCTCCAACTAATTCCATCATAGGAAAAGATGAGAGAGTTCGTGGTATCACCACCGGCAACCCATACTCCATTTCCGACACCGAATGTCGCCGTGATGACAGCGTTGTTGGCGGCTCCGGCGTTGCCGACGAGTTGTTCAGCGGGAGCATAGATAATCGTCCGCACATTCGTCATCATCGTTGTTGCGCCGGTGATGGCGGTCCATCGAATACCATTCTGAGAGAATGCGAGACAACTAGTTCCGCTGGTATGAGCTCCACCTGCGACCCAGATGCGCCCGTTGAGGGGGGATATAGCAGTGCTGGTTTGGCCATATTCCACCGCATTCACCGCACCTGTTCCGAAGATTTCTTTCGCACCCAACCCCTGAAACCACGTTTTACCGTCAATAGTGTATGTAATTGGGGATACAGACGTAGTTGAGGCGGCGGTACTCGCACCACCTGCGACAGCGATGGCTTGTTGAGGCGGTTGTTGATTGGCGGGCGTCCATGTCACACCGCCATCGTTGGAATATACGACCGGGCATGTGCCGTTGCCAGTAGCGACGAAACGGTTGGCATAAGAGTTCCACGTCACGGAATAACCCGTATTGACGGGTGTAAAATCGCCGGCAGTATCTAAGGCCATGATGTCGCGGCAACGGGTGAGGAAAGGACCGAAGACCGACGAACCTGCGTCGCTTGATTGGACTGTCACAGGTGTCCAGTTGATACCATCCGCTGAATACGCCATTGTGTAGCCGGGGTTGTTGTTTGATATGTCTAATCCAAACACGTTTGTAAGCGCGGCCGTTGATGCTGCGCCATTCCATCCACCGACCAAGAACCGACCACCGACGGCATCCCAAATCACGCGCGTTGCTTCACTGCCGTTCTTGAAGATTGCGGTAGCGGCGGATTTGGCTTGTAGAGGTGGCGCAATCCACGCGGTGCCGGTTGCGTCGGTGGAGTAGAGTATTGTATTCGCGGCACCGGCACCGCCGCCCACCGCCACCCATCGTCCGAGAGATGGCGAGAATGCGATAGACCGAACACTTCCAGTTGGTGTTCCGCTGATACTTACTGTGGTCCAATTCGCACCACCATCGACGGAACGGTAGATTACATTTCCGGATAACGCGCCGGCCAGAATCACCGAAAAGTCTGTATTTGCTGCGAAGCAGCACACGATAGTAGATGTATAGGTTGCTGGCGATGCGGCAACCCACGCTGCCACGGCATCCGCATCTCCTGAACGCATAATCCGTCCGTTGGCATTATTGCCGGCATCACTGCCTCCCACGAGCCAACGGTTATAGCTACCACCGACCCACAAGGACGCCCACACCCACGCCATTTGGCTAGAATTTAGACTGCTCACGCTGTTCCGCCAATTGAATCCGTCGTTGGAAAAATAGACTCTCTGGGTCGTGCTTGTGCTGTTGCCTCCGCCCACCAAGAATCGGGTTCGTGTCGTATTCATCGCAAGAGATTGACTTCCATTATTGGCGACGGTCATACCTGTTCCGCCGTTGGCTTCGGTATCGCTCGTTCCAGGCACACGTGCCCACGAAGCACCGCCATCGGCGGAAAACATCAGACCCGTATGTGCGGACGCAGTGTCGGAGATGGCGTTGGTGAGGAGAATGTTGTTGGTGAAGACGACGGAACGTGTTGCGTCCGATGTGCCTCCCAACGGCTGACTGAACTCAACCACCTGATTCACCACCGGTGCATCCCACGTAACACCATCATCCGAATACGAGAATGCGACACCGCGCTGAGGTTGGCCGCTCGATACCGTTGTGTATAACGGCGTATCACCCATCGCCATAAACCGCCGGAGGGGCTTAAATACATTCGCACCGCATCCTTGCCAGTTCCGCCCGTTGGTCGAGTATGCTACCGTATTCGTTCCGCTTCCCGTCGCCATCCACCGTCTCGCACCCCATGTAATCCCGCGCCCCCATACCGAGAAAACTGTATTCCCCAGTCCTTGCCATGACGCAGTCACAGCCGCCGCCGCACCCGCCGCACCCGCCGTTGTTGATGCCATGACATCCGTAAAAGTCACGAGTGTATTCACCGTTCCGCGCCCCGTCGCCACGAAGTTCCGCCCATTCCACGCAACTCCGTGAGCATACATATCGAACCCCGTGCTTGTCGCTCCACTATCCGGCACTCCCGTCCATGACTTTCCGTCTGTTGAATACGCAATCGTGTAATACGCCGCAGGCGATGACCCCGTGATGAGTGTGCGTGTTCCTGTCGCAACCCATATTTTCCCTGTCCAAATCACGTGGTTGCCACCGCCCGTAATATCGCTCATGGCGGCGCTCGGGCCTGAGATATCCGACGAAAAGACATTGATCGGCGCACCCGACGCATCTATCGGTCCCATCCAGGTCACACCATCATACGAATACGCCGTCGAAAATGACACACCGCGACCTACCGCCACCCACATCTGTCCATTCCACGCGACATCACGTGCTTCCACCGAAAAGATGGATTTGCCAGTCACGCCTGACCATGTCATACCGCCATCATCTGAAAATGCCAGCGAGTGTGTGCGTCCATTCCCCGCAGCCACCCATTTTTCGCCATTCCACGCCACCGCATTCGCACCGCGCGACCCGCCGACCCCGAATGACACGTTGGCGGAGATGTCGGCATCGGACGAAAACATCGAATTTGTGGAACCACCCGGCACCATCGCCCATGTCGCACCATCATCATCCGAATACGAAATCGTGCCGCTGACAGCGGGTGAAGGTGTATTTGCTGACCGTGCGATGACGTCGCTGCCGCCACCCACCGCGAGCATCCGATTCGCCGGGAAGCTCACTTTATTATCCAGTCGCGCGACGTTGATGGGGGAGGTGAATGCGGGTGTGGTAATGCCGGCAGCGCCGAAGGCTTGCGTCGTAAATGTCCCCGCGCTGCGCGGGACACCTATCCACGATGCGGGAACGGGTGGTGTCACTGTAGAATAAAACATACAGTTTGTCCCGATATCACCGGTGAAATACCACGTATTCGTGGCGGCGTTGAAGGTGATGTGGTGGATTTCTTGACCGGATGATGACGGTGTGGGGCCTTTCATTGACACCCAACTACTGCTGTGGGGAATGCGGGATGTAGAGTATGCGAACAATGACCCCGACTCTCCGCACGCCACCCAAGTTCCATTGCCGTATGCGAGAGACCGACCCCAACTTCCAAACACGATAGAGCTTGTAATCGGCATCCAACTACCTGCGATGGGCGGATTTTCCACGGAATAACAAAGCGTATTCGTGCCATTTCCTGCGGCCAACCAGACGCCATTGGCGAATGTTACATTGATCAACATATTTGAACTTGTATTCACAACCCCTGCGTCATTAGAACTATTCAAAGGAACCACTATCCAACTGTCAGACGTAGGCGGTGTTCGTGTAGAATACGCGATTACGTTGGTTCCTTGTCCTACTGCTACCCAAGTTCCATTTCCAAAAGCAATTGCCCAGCCCCCGCTTGAAAAGCTGCCGCTTCCGATTGTTATACCCACCCACGATTCAGCAGTTGGTGGATTGACGAGAGAATACGCGATACTGTTTGTTGCCGTCCCTACTACGACCCAAGCACCATTTCCGTAGGCGATATCATAACTAGTACTATTGAATGTGTTTACTACCCCGTTGATGCTCGTCCCCGTCGGGATTCCCACCCAACTCGACGCGACAGGCGGTGTCATCGTAGAATATGCAATCGCATTTGTCCCCTCTCCCACCGCCACCCACGTTCCATTCGCGTAAGCAATATTGCGTCCTCGTGTCGTGAATGTATTCGAGCTATTCGGAATTCCCACCCAGCTCGCCGCCGTCGGCGGGTTCGTCAGTGAATACGCGATACTATTCGTCCCCTCTCCCACCGCAACCACAATATTCCCGTAACTCGCCATTTGCGCCGGCCCCAATCCATAGGTCTGCGACTTCCCCACACTCACCCCGCTCATTTTAGCAACGACGTCACTCGTTGAGAGTGTGCTCGCCACCGACAGAGGAATGCTCTGTTTTTTCTGCTTGTTCAGCGCTGTGGCCGGCGCGGGTTGCGAATCCATATTCACGACTACCGCGCTATTCGTATTGCTTTGAAATGCTACACCATTTAATGTAATTCCGGATTCATTCCCGCTGCTATTGCTATTGACGATATTGAGACTGCCAACAATCTGGACAGCGCCAGCAACATCCAATTTCGTGGTAGGAGTAGTCGTTCCAATCCCTAGATTCCCTGCGGTATCGAACCGGGCGACATCCACACCCTTAATGCGAAATGGTATTATATTTTGTGAAGGATCACGACTATTGACATCCATATCCTTCCGTGGCAAATATATATAATAAAAACATTTTTATTACAATATCAAAACGAAACAAACTTTCGCTGTGACATAAAAATACTTGTATATAGTAAATATCGATGTCGTTCTATTCGAATCATGGTTCATTTACGTCGTTTCCGCAACCTATCCAAACAAGGCCAACAAGCACGCCTGGTGTAGTGCCAGGCATACCTAATGCGACAACGACGACGACGACTGCGACAGATCTCGGTGTTGCTGATTACCCCCCCGGTGCCATGAATTACATCAATCTCAATATCGACGAATACCGTATCGCGGATTTAGAAGCCTTCTTTACACTTCCTACTAAAAACTACGATATCCAAGATGTCGTTCATAAAAAGAAATCGATGTGTGCCGCGATGGACCGCGACCCGACCGTGAATGCAGCGACGCGTGCGAATATGCATGCGTTTCTTGACCAAGCTCTCGCGCGTATTGTCCAGCATCTTCAGCCCATCGGAAGCGGAAAGCCCATCAACACTCTTCCGCAAAACACACTCAGCGGCGACAACGGCCACTTCATCATCAATAATCCTGCACGTGATGGTATTAAAAATTACGATCCTTCATCGAAGACCGGAATCAACTTAGACGATAATGGTGCGCCGCCTGGTATCATAAACCCTCTCAAAGTGAATACCATTAAGCGTGCCGTAAATATCGATACGCGATTCCGTCCCAATTATTATACGACGAAAAGCACCGACCTCCAGATTCATTTGCCGACGAAAGTAGAGCGTGCGGTGAGTATGCGTCTGGCGTCCATCGAGATTCCTATGTCGTTTTATGCGATCAGTTCGGATCTCGGTAATCATTTCTTTAAAGTGACGTGGAATTGGGGGACTGTCGTCGATGCGTCATCTGCTGTGATTACTCTCTCGGATGGGAATTATGACATCGGTCTCTCGGATAAGACGAAGGCAGCGCGATTGGAGACGGAAATCAACGCGCGATTGGCGGCGACGGAGGCGGGTGTCGCGACCGCTGGAAAACTTAACCTGCGTTTCGAGGTGAATCCGATTACAGGGAAGGCGCGGTTTTTTCAGGACCCTTCCTCTATATTGGTTCCAACACCGACTCCCTTTAAAATCCACTTTAATACGACGAATCAGGGGACCGTATTATCGGTGAGTGAGAACCCCCAACCGTTTCAGATAACGTTGGGTTGGATGCTCGGGTTTCGTGCCATGAATGGTCTAAATGGATTGTATAGTTCAGGGACGGTGAATGGATTCACGAATTCGATTCTCTCGGAGAGTATATGTAACGTCCAAGGTACGCGGTATATTTATGTGAGCATCGACGATTTCGTGAATAGTTCGAATAATTATTTTACGGCGGCGTTTGCGAGTTCGGTGATGGCGCCGAATATTATCACGCGGATTAATGTCGCGGATTTGGCGCAGGACGTGACGGTGTTTCATTACGCACAGCAGGAGGGGTATTCTACGGAATTGGACCGAAGTAGGAATTATTTTGGGCCAGTTGATATTCAGAAGATGCGGGTTACGCTCTATGATGAGTATGGACGTATCATCAATTTGAATTATATGGATTGGTCGATGGAGTTGATGTTTGAATGTGTGTATGCTTAACGAAGCGAAGCGGAGTTTGCGCCGCCAGCCACGCTGCTCATTCCCCTCCACTCGCGCGATGCGCTCGTTCCGGGAAATTCGCGGGGGTGGGGGGAGGGGCTTCGCCCCGGTGCGCGATCCTTGCCGTGTCAATAATCACCGCCTGTAAATTATTTATGCTCTCGTTATCGTCACATAAATAATTCCATAAAAACGAGGGTCGGCCACAGGGGCGAAGCCCCCCCGAGTTGCGAAGCAACGAGTAGCGTGGCTGGCGGCGCAACGCCCCCATTTAATGCCCACATGCCCCACATCCGCCACCCCCCGGATTCATACGAAACATCGCTGAAACGGAAAAAATAGGTTGTGTTGAACGAGCAAGAAGTTGGCTTAACGTTTTTTGCGGAGGAGGAATATTCGGGTTCTGGTTTGTATTCGTCGGATCTCTCGCCTGAGTTGGTTGAAATTGTCGTGGTGGTTCGATATTATTGAGTTCGGTTTCGCCCGCCTTAGAATAAATAACCGGGCGATGATTTGCCATCGTTGTAAAAAAAAGACTTCGTCGCGTCATTGTGTTCTTATAATCTTATAATATTGTGTTATTTTATTTATTATTATTCAATACTGGCAAAACAATAGAATAATCATAAATAGGGTGAAACATGCCGCAAGTACGATTGATAATATATTCATTACGATTTCAAATATATAACATGAAATTTGGAATAGTCTTTGAAGAGCATCCACTAGCATCAAATATACAATACGTAAATCGGGTATTGGTATTGGTATTGGTATTGGTATAGGGGTGATGGTCTCGGTCTCGGCGAATTTTGGTAATACATAAATAAATGGACATGTGCGTTTGATTTGATAGATGTGACGACCGGTTATCGCATATAATGAAGCACCGTTATATATATCGGGACACTTATCTATGTCGTTATCATCCCATACATACCGATATAACATATAGTCATGATATATTTCGTATGATGCTACAAGGTATTTCTCTCGAAACCACGAATTCGGCGGGGGTGGTGATGGGTGGTTTCTTGATGTTACTACTATTTTCGCAGCATCTGTTGTCGTTGTTATTATCGTTGTCATTGTCATGATACCAAATATCCATTCAATTACAAACAAAAATCGTGTATTCATGTGGTTTTCATGATATTACAATAAAGTGTATAATTCTATTCAATTCTATTCGAATTAGCATAAGCATTTATTGTAATACGCGATACCGAAGTTACGCGTCTTGTTGCCTTCGAGGGGCACGGCGGCGGCTTTGGCGGGGGCTTGTGTGCGAAGAACCGACCGGCCCTTCAAACGGGCTAAATACCGGTCATATGACCCGTGCTTGACATCCACACCCGCACCAGGAGCAGATGTTGAACCAGGGCGGCAACGTGTAATACTATGACGGGTTGAACTCGCGTGTGTTGGAACATCCGCATGAACGATACCTGCGACGGCACGGTCACTCGACTGGTTCCAATTTACTTTGATGGGGAGTGTCGGAGCGGTATAGACGTGTAATGCCGCACGATTCATCGTGTATTCACTCGCAGGGACGCGAACAGTGTTCCATATTTTCTGTTGTGTGGATATTGCTGCGGCTGCGACATCACTGGCTGGGATAGTTGTATTAATACTACGGTCTTTAAGTGGGACTTGGAATTTACAAGTAGGACAGTTTGGGAATAATTGGGGCATGGTGACACTTGGTGATAAAAAGATATATAATATTATAAGATTATAAGATTATAAGATTAGAATAAATTGAAATATAAAACTGCGACTGGTTGAGATGAAACGGATGAAACTTGTTGTAATGAATAATAATAATCACTCACACGAAACACATACCGGAAGTGATGGAAGCAATGGCAGCGGATACGAATGTGATAATTGTCGCGCTGAGTTCCCCAATAAAACCACGTTGGACCGTCATGCCTTATTTTGCCGAACTCTCGCGGAGATACGTCGAGGCAGCAGTGGCGGCGCAACACACCTTGTCAGTCAAGGTGCTGCTGCCGATGCGGACCCTCTCATGCCCACTCCGCGCGAAATGTTTATATTGATACAGGAACTCGCGGCGAAATATAATAAGGTGAAAGATGAATTGGATGTAATGAAGCAGTGGGCGAAGATGGTTGGACGGCGGGTTGGTGCTGCTGCTTCGGCGGTGGGGGGTGTGGGTGGTGCGGGCGGTGGTGGCGCGGCAGGCCTTGATTTCACCTCGATCACTCGCCAGAAACGCCAGAATATGGAAGTCATTCTAAATGAAGAAGACGCGGAACATCCCGAACTCGCGGAAGCACGACCCAGTTTCGCGGAATGGGTCGCCACACTCGACGCAATGACCCGTGCCGACTTGAACGTCGTATTTCATGAAGACCTGATTGGCGGAATCACCGCCGCAATCCTTCGTGTATTATCGGGTCATACCGCCGAATCTGGAAGGTCCCATCTCATCCCTTTCAAACTGGCGGATATTAAACAGGGCGGGTTTTATATCTATGATACGGCGTTTGGGGTGGTGACAGCGTCGGCGGGGGCGGCGGCGGAAATTGGACAAGACCCCCCAACGCGGAGGTGGCGTTCGATGGAACCATGCGAATTTCAGTTGATGGTGCGGACATTTCATAAACTGTTATTCAAAGAGTTCAAGAAATGGCAGGATGAGAACTGGGAAGCTCAGCGTGAAATGACGAAACAGAGGCAGAATGCGGCTTCGTCTTATAAACAGATGATGTCGGTGGGGGGTGGTGGCGGTGGCGGTAGTGGTTGGTCGTATCAGTGCTCACCGGCCATGGCGTCATGTGACGGGTTGTATTCGACGCCAGGGGGGGTGACGGATGCCGACGCTGATATCGAGGAAGATGTCGAACCTACCACGCCGTTATTGTCGGAGGATTTCGCTACGCTTTACAATAAATATGCGGATAAAATGATGGGCGGTGCTTTGTCGGATGAGGCGATAGTCACGAAGGTGCGGGCGAAATTGTGGAAGGATATGAAAGCGTGGCGGTTGTGAGGGGGGTTCCGCGGGGGTTCCGCCCCCCTACGGCGGGAACTACGTTCTATTAGTGGGGG
>Ga0194115_10002525_pt1 | contig 21719 bp, 14 predicted proteins | sample TA2MahsurfametaG_3_FD_148656 | JGI IMG/M metagenome (GOLD analysis project Ga0194115, IMG submission 148656) | Freshwater microbial communities from Lake Tanganyika, Tanzania - TA2015002 Mahale S4 surface | ecosystem: Environmental > Aquatic > Freshwater > Lake | place: Tanzania: Lake... | reverse complement strand
GTGTCCAAGAAGGTCTGTTGGATAAGCTCCAGGCGATGCGCACCGAGTACGGTAAACCCATAAAGATCACCTCCGGATATCGTTGTCCACAGCACCCCGTAGAAGCCAAGAAAACCGCCCCTGGCGCTCACGCATTAGGCTTGGCTGCTGACATCGCGGCTGAGGGTGCAGAGGCCCACAGAATCCTCTCCCTGGCGTTCAAACACGGCTTCACCGGTGTTGGTGTGCAACAAAAAGGCACAGGTCGTTTTATCCACGTAGACATTCGGTCTGGGCAACTACCTACCCCGAGCGTATGGAGCTATTGAGTGCCCCTTGCCCGCCTCTTTCTAAAACCAGGAATCGACAAGCAGAACACCGAATACGGTGCGGAAGGCGGCTGGATTGACGGGGATTTCATTCGTTTTCGCTACGGCCTGCCAGAAAAGCTGGGCGGTTGGACGCGGTTCAGTAACGCTAATTCTTACCTCGTAGGCCTTGCAAGCGAGGTTTTTACCTGGAATGCCTTGGATGGCTCACCCTATGTTGCCGTGGGTACGACGAGAAAGCTGTATGTGTTCTTTGGTGGCGCGTGGGCCGATATCACCCCTATTCGAGCCACTACCGCTGCCGGGGATGTGACCTTTGCCGCTTCTACGGGATCCACGGTCATCACAGTAACAGACAATGCCCACGGGGCAACCGTAGGGGATTTTGTTACTTTTAGCGGGGTGGGTGCGAATGGTCTGGGGGTGGGGGGAAACATAACCCAGGCTATTTTGCAATCGCAGTTTGAGATTACCTCAATCATCAATGCCAACAGCTACACAATTACCTCTCCTGTTGCAGCAAATGCCTCGGACTCTGGAAACGGTGGGGCTGCTGTTGTAGGCACTTATCAGATCAGCGTTGGGACGGACACCAGCTTTTTTGACTTTGGCTGGGGCGTTGGAACGTGGGGCGAGAGCACTTGGAACACTCCGAGAACAAGTGGAACGGGGGTGTTTCTAAGCTCTCGCGTCTGGCAGTTAGACACATTTGGTGAAGACCTTATCTGCCAGCTTGTCAACGGAGCCATTTATCGTTGGGACTTGAGCGCGGGCCTTGGAACACGGGCCACTGCCATTAGCGGTGCTCCAACGAAAAGCGCCTATGCTCTTGTGTCCACGCCAGACAGGCATCTAGTCTGTTTTGGTACGGAAACGGTAATCGGTACAACAAGCACCCAAGACCCGATGTTTGTGCGCTTCTCCAACCAAGAGGACATCAACACCTTTGCTGAGACGGCCACGAACACGGCTGGGGGGCAGCGCCTGACAGATGGCAGCCGTATTGTCTCAGCGGTGCGCTCGCGGGGGCAGATTTTGATCTTCACCGACACATCTTTGCATGGCATGCAGTACGTCGGTCCGCCGTACACTTTTGGGTTTCAGCAGCTTGGCGCTAACTGCGGCTGTATCGGGCCGCATGCTGCGGTGGACGTGAACGGTGTTGCCTTTTGGATGGGCACTGAGGCGTTTTACATGTTCGACGGTACGGTTAAAAAGCTGCCGTCCACGGTCCAAGACTATGTGTTTAAGGACATAAATGTCGTGCAAGGGGCCAAGACCCATGCTGGGGTGAATTCCCAGTTCAACGAGGTGACTTGGTGGTATTGCTCCTTTACCAGCGACCAGATCGACCGATTTGTCACCTACAACTACCTTGAAAACACGTGGCACGTGGGCACGATGCCTCGAACAGCTTGGGTTGATCTTGGGACGTATCCCAAGCCTCTTGGTGCGGAGTATCTCCAAGACAGCACCGAGCCCACCATCTCTACAATTTACGGCTTAACGCCCGGTAGAACCTTGGTATACAACCAAGAAGAGGGTGTGAACGGCGACGGCCTGCCGATTGTGGCTTTCATCCAGTCTGGGTACTTTGATATCTCAGAGGGGGATAACATGCTGTACATGAAGCGGTTCATCCCTGACTTCAAAAACCAGCTTGGAAACCTCACGGTCAACCTGTTGCTAAGACCTTACCCCCAGGCCAGTGCCAGTCCCAGTTCCTTGGACCCTTATGTAATCACCCCGACCACACAGAAAGTGGACACGCGGGCGCGCGGCAGGCAGATCTCGCTTCGGATTGTTAGTGATGCCCTTGGCACCAACTGGCGTTATGGAACACTACGGGTAGATGTGCAGCCGGATGGACTTAGATAGATGTCCAAGATTACCAATGTCAGGCTGCCTAATGCTGTCTCGCAACAATATGATCCGCAGCAGTTCAACCAGCTTGTGCGTTCGCTTGAGCAGATTGTTTTACAGCTTAATTCAACCTATACGCCTGTTTTTAGCGAAAACACGCAGGGCGCTTTGTCCTGGTTCGAGAGTCGCGGAGAGTCAGAAATGAACGGTTATCCTTTTTCCGCCACTTCCTTGGATGCATTTGGCAGACTGCGGACTTCGCAGCCTTACACAGTCTTTGACAGCCAGAACCGATACCAGCCGGATTCGCAGTACGACACGGCGCTCACGGGTAGTGGCTCGACGAGCTATTTACTGGATCAGAGTAGCGTGAACCTTAATGTTGGCACGGCCTCGGGGGATAAGGTCATACGTCAGACATTTAGGAATTTCCCTTACCAACCGGGGAAAAGTCTTCTTGTTCTAGCCACTTCGGTTATGAATGCGGGCAAGGCCAACCTGCGGCAGCGGGTGGGGTACTTCAACACCGATAACGGGGTGTTTTTCCAGCAAAGTGGAACGACGCTTTCTTTTGTGTTGAGGACTTCTTCCAGTGGGGTGCCTAGCGACGCTCGGACCGTGAACCAAGCGTCATGGAACGGGGACAAGTTAGACGGCACGGGGCCTTCTGGACTGACGTTTGATGTGACCAAGAGCCAGATTTTGTTCTTGGACTTTGAGTGGCTGGGGGTGGGTTCGGTTCGCGCGGGGTTCGTGATCAACGGCATCTTCATCGTGTGCCATACGTTTAATAACGCCAACGACATTGACAAGGTCTATATGACCACGGCAATCCTGCCTTTGCGGTATGAGATTGAAAATACTGGCGTCACGGCGTCCTCTTCGGCATTAAAGCAAATCTGTTCTTCGGTGATCTCTGAGGGTGGGTATGACCAAAAGTCCTCTCAGATCTGGGCGCGTCGTACTTCGGCTTTGACTGGAGTTGGCACGAGTTTTGTCCCGGTCGTTTCTGCACGGCTCAAGGCCACCAGAACGGGGGCAATTGTGCTTCCGGCAGCACTTTCTTTCCTGCCGACATCTTCAAACGACCTTTTTGAAGTGGCGTTGGTTAAAAATGCAACACTTTCTGGAGCAGCGTTTACTTCTCTTTCAGCCAATATAGAGAGTGATACCACGGCCACAACTATGTCAGGCGGAACCATTGTTTACAGTGATTTGTTAGCCTCCACTAACCAAGCCAAGGTTCCTATAAACGTAGATGTTTCCTACAATTTTGCACTGCAACTAGGCATAAGTCTGGCTGGAACGAGGGACATTTACACCCTGGCCATGCGTCTAATTACAGGTACGGGAGACGGTCTGGGTTCGTTGAGCTTTTTTGATATTACAGACCCTGTACAAGGAAACCCAATAATCTACGCTTTCCCAGGAACAGCTGGGCTTACCCTAGCTGGAGTAGCTCCAACGGTCACGGTGGCGTAAATGTCAAACAAATATTTCAGGAAAACATCTATCCCCTCTGCTGGGGTAGAGACGACCATCTACACTGCGCCGGAGGCTAATACCGGCGTGTTGCGCTCTTTGCGGGTGACTAATTCTGGTGCGTTGGCTTCGTCGATTACGGTCACCCAGTACACAGGAGGTTCTGCCCCGGCGCATTATTTGCTTCGAGGAAAAACACTTTCCGTCAACGCGACTGTGGATGTTTTCAACGGTGTGCCTTGTGTTTTAGAGGCCGGAGACGAGCTAAACGTAACTTCTACTGAGGGTTCTGTGGTCTTTTATCTGTCCTACCTTGAAGTAGACAGGAACTGATAAAAACCAGATAATCGGGGTTATTTCGCGTCCTTTCCCGGCGCGCGCCCAACGAGGCCTACATATTAATTTGGAAAGGACACCCATGAACGGTGCAGGAATTATGAACCTGCCTACAAATGTAGGCGGAATGGCTTCCCAGGACGGACTGGACTCTTTTGCTCCTCTTATTGCCTCGCAGCAGGCCGCGCGAGACATAGGATATCCACAGTTCACAAAAGAGCTCTTAGAAGCAGGGTCGGAGGTAGATCCCGCTGAGGTTCAAGAGTTCATACAGGCTATTCGTGAAGCGCGTCTCACGCCTGATGAGATTGCCATGATGCGCCGTGTTGTGGAAACCGTCTTGAACGATCCCAACAACTACCCTCAAGTTCGTATGCGCTTGCTTCAGGAAGGCATTTCTGAGGACTTGCTGCCCGAGACTTTTGACCTTGAGTTTTTCATGGCAATGCGAATTGCTGTGGAAGAGGCAGAAAACCTTTCTCGCGAACCAGGGCCCATGGGACTTCAGATGCCCATGGAAATGGCCGAAGGCGGGATTGCTGGACTGCCGCAGATGCAGCCGATTGCGCGTGAGCTCGCCGCCATGGGCCGTAGTGGCGATACCATGCTTGCCCACATTACGCCGGAAGAGGCGATGATGTTGCGCCAGATGGGCGGCTCAGGGACCATCAACCCATACACGGGGCTGCCTGAGTTTTTCTTAAAGAAAATCGGCAGGGCACTTAAAAAGTTTGCCAAGAGCACTGTCGGACGGATAGTTATCGGCGTAGCCCTAGGCGCGTTTCTTGGGCCTATGGCTGTAGGTGCTTTGTCTTCTACTGCTGGTATCACTTTAGGTACTGCGGCGCAGTTTGGGTTGAGCGCTGGCATAGGCACATTTGGCGCAAGTCTTCTTGCTGGAGATGGCCTTAAAAACTCCTTACGTAAGGGCATCACTGCTGGGCTTACCTCTTATGTGGGATCAGGTCTAGTTAGTGATGCCGGTTTTTCTGGTGTGCCTTCAAACACACCAAAAACCTTTGGCGAAGGGTTTACTCGTGGTGTAGAGCAAATTACAGCGCCTTTTAAAGCTGCCGCTGAGATGGTTCGGCCCGCTGCTCCTGCACCCGCTGCCGCTAGTTTGGCTGCACCTGCCGTGTCACCGGCGCCATCAGCAGCGCAAATTGTTGAAACCGGTGGCCCTACTGGAAGCCCCGTTCTAGGTGGATTTTCGGACTTTACAAGAGGGATGCCCCCACCCCCGGCTGCGGCCCCAGGTGCGCCTGCGCCTAGCTCCCCTTTCCCCGCCGGTCAAGTTCCTTTGCGGCCAGTAGGGGATCCATTTGTAGACGCCGTAGAAAGTGCAGGTATGCAAACTCCTGCATCAGCGGGGCTTAGATCAACACCTGCCGCTCCTAAGACTTTTGGGGAAAGGATTAGTGACTTTTACTCAGAGCGTTTGTCTCCAACCCGTGCAAGCATTCAGGGGCGTTCTGCTGACACTATTTTTAATGATTTAGTGACAACAAAAGGGCTTCCTAAAACTGCGGAGACCATGAAACTTGCTCAAGACATGGCCACTAAAGAAGCTCCTGGGGTGTTCGCCAAGTACGGCCCACTCGCCGCCACAGGCGCCTTGGCCCTTGAGGCGACGACCGGGGGCATCAGCAACCTGTTCAAGCCCATCGAAGGTGAAGGGGGCATGTCGCTCGAAGAGTACAACAGGCAGCGCGCAGAAGAGGCGGCAGCGTTCCGCCAAGCGCGCCCTGAGTTCTTCGGGGGCTTTGTCCGTGGGGCGTTCGACAGGATGCCCTATACGGCAGCTAGGGGCTCTAGTCCCGAGGGCGTGACCAACTTCCCCCGCAGGACAGGCGCGATTAACGGACCAGGAACAGGCACTTCAGATTCCATCCCGGCCATGCTCTCTGACGGTGAGTTCGTGTTCACTGCCAAGTCTGTACGGAACATGGGCAACGGCTCACGGCGCAAGGGCGCTGCCAAGATGTACCGGTTAATGAAGATGCTCGAAGGTGGTCCCGTAGGAAAGGGGAGATAAGTCATGGCTGTTTCAGTTACAGAACAAATCCAAAGATACCAAGAGGATCCACGGCTTGAGGCAATCAAGCTAGACTTGCTCGGTTCAGCAGCTAAGCTTGCTTATGATAAAGATCCTGAAACAGGGAAGGATCTTCCTCCTTCACAGACGCTTCAAGCGCGTCTGCCTTCTTACCAGATTGCTGGGTTTACTCCTGCGCAGCAGGCCGCTCTTCAGGCTGGGATGCAACAAGGCATTGGCAGCTTTTTGCCTTATATCCAAGCAGCCAATGTCTCTTTGGGCGGGGGCTATGGGGCTGCAGGAGAAGGCCTTGGTGCATTAAGCGCGGCTCAGATCGCAGGAGCAGGAGCAGCCGGTATGTACGATCCGCGCTCGGCGCTTGCCTTCATGAACCCCTATCAAGAGGCGGTCACTGAGCAGGCACTTCGCGCCATCCGTCGTCAGGCAGATATTGCTGGACAAGGACAGGCGGCACAGGCGGTACGTGCTGGGGCTTTTGGTGGCACTCGTGAGGGTGTGCAGCGGGCAGAGATGGAGCGCAATGTGCAGGACATCATGTCTCAGCGCATCGCCCAGGACTACGCCCAGAATTTCGGTCAGGCACAGCAGGCGGCTATGGCCGCTCAGGAGGCGGCTCGGGGGCGTCAGTTGGGTATTGGCCAGCTTTTTGGCGGCCTGGGGCAGACATACGGCCAACTAGGTGGCCAGCTTGGTCAACTTGGGGTCCAACAAGCGGCCTTGGGACAAACGGCCCAGCAGCTGCAACAAGGGGACATTGGGTTTTTGTATGGGCTTGGCCAGTCGCAACAGGCACTGCAACAGCGGGGTCTGGAAGCCCAGCGGGCAACAGAAATGCAGCGGCTTTATGCTCCGTATCAGCAAGCGGCCTTCTTGTCAGACATCTACAAAGGCGCGCCCTCCTCACAGATGGCATTTTCTTCTGCGTCGGTCCCGCAGCCCAGTCCTTTCCAACAGATCGCAGGGGTTGCCTTGGGTGGCCTGTCTACCTACGCTGCAGGTCAAAAAGCAGGCATTTTTTAAGAGGTAACTATGGCAAAAGACATGCAAATGGAAGAAATGCCCATCGACAACGTCGGCATCATGCAGGGGTTCCTGGACATGATGAATGAAGAAGATGACATAGGTGAGGGCGATGATTACGAGTCCGCTGAGGAGCTTGGCCGTTCGCCGGATTCGCCTGAGATTCTGATGAACAATCTTCGTGGGGACATGCGCTCCATCGATGCGCGTCGCGAAGAGCTTGCCGATCTGGTCGGCTACACCGCTGCCGCCGAAACACCCGAGCCTGTTCTTGCCATGCTCCAGCCAGTGCTGGCCCAACAAGGTATTGGCTCGCTTCCTATGCCAGGGGCCATGCCTCCCGGACCACCTCCCGCGATGGGGGGAATGCCCCCTCCGGGCATGATGCCCCCTGAAATGGGCATGCCTCCCGGGCCACCGCCAGGAATGCCCCCAGGTCCTCCTCCGGGCATGATGCCTCCAGGGCCCCCTCCTCCGGAGGGTGGTATTGCTGGCCTACCGGTAGGTCAACCTCCTTTGCAAATGGCTCAGGGGGGCCTTGTTCAATATTTTAGAGATGGGTCCGACGAGGACGGCGTGACCCCAGGAGAAGACTCGTCCTCAGGCTTTGCTTCATTTCCCCCGGAGCTTGTTGAAAGGTCCAGGCAAGAGGTCTATAACTACCTAGCTCGAAGACCAGAAAGTGTTCCCGCATTGCGGACGTTGGCAGAAAAACGTGCACGTGAATATGGAGAGATTCTTGGCACTGATCGAAAGTCTGCCCAGGCACAGCTGTTGTTTGAACTTGGACAACGAGCCTTTGGCTATGCTGCAAACGTAGATGAGCAAGGCCGTCCTTTGCGCGGCAGTCAGCTTGCTCGTCTAGCTGGAGCGGTGCGCACATTGCCTGCAGTAGTGGGCAAATACACGGCAGACATTGAAAAAGAAGATCGTGCACTGAAACTTGCAGGCATCCAGGCGGCCGAAAAAGAGCGTCAGACAATTCAAGAGGCCAATACAAAGCTGATTGAAAACCAACGCAAAACTTTCGTTGAGATCGTCAAAAAAGCCGGTGGTACGGACTCCTTGTTTGGCAAAGGGGCGTGGGAATGGCGCGTGGTCAACACACCAGGACTCCTGGCTAAGTATGCTGCAGGAAAGACTGATGAGGACGAGACCAACCTTGTTGACTCTTCGATCACGAAACTTAGCCAGCCTCGATTTGAAACAAGAATAGATCCGGACACTAAACTGCCTTATCAGGTAACAATTCCCCCTCTTATTCCCGATTTTGTTAGACAAGCGCAACAGACACGAAGAGGTGGGGTCGCTGCTCCGGGCGCCTCTGCTCCTGGAACAGGCGCTGCTCCAGCGCAGGCACAGGTCGGTGGAGGTTCGTTGCCGCCCAGTATGCGCGGTCCACGGCCCACGGTCGAAGCTCCCGGAACACCTGGAGCGCTTCCTGGAAGGACGCTCTGGAGTGAAAGCGCACGGATCACGGGCCCAGGAGCAGTTGCCGCTGGCGCTGTATCGGGGATTCCGGGGCTTGGTGCTCCATTCCCTGAGATCACACAGGCTCAAAGTCTGGCTAAGCAAGAGGTTGAAAACTTGGTTGAGGCGTTCCTAAAGAGTGGTCGTGCTCCGGTGGCTGAGCAAGAGCGCCTGCGGGCCTTGTACTCTGTTGGGCCGAAGTTCTTTGACGATCCTGCTGCCTATCGTGACCGTTTGATTGCGATTGACGAAGAGATTGCTAAGGAAATTAACTTAGCTAGGTCACAGGCTTTTGATGAAAAACTTAGTTCTTCTGTTCGCCAAAGTGCAAGAGAATTCCTGTCTTCGGCTGAAAAGTTCCGTTCTTCCCTGGGTGTTCCTGTTCGGATTTACACCAAAGAAGACGCGGCGAAGCTGCCGCCTGGAACAGAGTATTTGTGGCAGGGTAAGATCTCTGCGACGCGTGGAGGAAAATAATGAAAGATGATCAACTCCCAGCAGATATTCAAGCGGACATTCAGCGCGCAGGAACTGGATTAAGCCCAGAAGGCTTTACCGGAGCGTTCCAATCTGACATTCCGCCTTTGCCAGAAGGGGACTTTTTTTCTGATCCCACGCTGGGAGAAAAGGCTGAACAGGTTGGAGTAGGCACAGTAGAAGGGGTGGTCACCGGGCTACCCGTGCTGGGCGGTGGTCTTCTTGGTGGTAAGTATGGCGCACTGGCCGGTGGAGCAGTTGGAGGTCCTCCTGGTGCTGTTGTTGGCGGAACAGTAGGCTTTTTGGGCGGCCTGACTGCGGGCTTTTTGGCTTCTGAGCCTTTGGGGGACCTATTTCCCGGGGTTCCTCGCGAGGATTTGGCTCCGTATCGTGAAGGTGGTAAGACATTTGGTATGTCTATGGCCTTTGCTCCTGTTGCCTTTGGCATCCCACAGATGTCTGGAAATATGGTTTCTCGTTTCTTGTCGGGATTTGGAAAATCGGCACGAGAGCAGCCAAAATCTTTTTTGATAAACCAGACAATTGGTTCAACGGGAGCCGGAATCGCTGGGGGCATGGCAGAGGCCTATGCTCCGGGTCAGCCTGGGGTTCGCCTGGGGGCAGAATTAGTGGGTGGAGCAGTTTTGTTCTCTCCCGTAAAACTACTAGTCAACGTATCTTCCAGTACCACCGACTTTCTTGGAAACTTGGCTGGGCAGTTCTCCCAGGGCACTAGGGAGGCACGGACGGGCGGTGTCCTTCGTGCTGCACTAATCGAAGCAGGCGAGGATCCAGACGAGATCATCAAAGCCCTAAAACAAACTCTTCCGCCCGGTGTCAAACCCACGGCCGGACAGATGACGGGTGTGCCCGTCCTCAACATGATAGAGAAGACCCTTGCTGGGAACCACGCCAAGTACGGCGCGGCCACACAAGAGCAGGGCGAGAAGGCTTTCCAGGCTTATCAAATGATCGTTGAGCGCCTGCGCAACATTGGTGATCCACAGTCTCTGCGCAAGGCGGCAGAACTCGAAGCGCAGTATTTTGATGGCTTGATGGAAGGCAGCATTGAGATTGCGCATGCCAACGCCGCCCAGGCGATTGCCAATATCACAAGGGACACACCTGCTGCGCGGTACGAGATCGGGCAGATCATCAAGGGCAACGTCGAGCAGGCCTTAGGGCAGGCTCGTACGGTAGAAAAAGAACTCTGGAACAACGCCTACAAAGCAAGTCTGCGTCCTGCGGCTGATGGCACATTTGTGCCCCGTAAGGTGCGAGCAAACAACCTCGTCCAGTCTTACATCGACCGCATCTCACAGATTGCGCCGTCTTTGGTGGACGAGCTCGTGCCTCAGTCTGTTCAGCGCGTGATGCGTGATCTGGGAGTAACGGACCAGATGATCGGCCGATACCGGCTGGGCCGTCAGACAGAGCAGTTCTTGAACGAAGGCTCGGTGCCTGCTGAGTTTTTGCCAAAAGGATTGAAGCCTGTCGAGGTCACCGATCTCATCAACATGCGCAGCAACTTCTTGGAATTGGCAAGAAAAGCCTCCGCTCAGGGCGATAACTCGGCCGCCAGCCTGTATGGCAACCTTGCAGAAGAATCGCTTGAGTCGCTCAGCCGTCTGGACAGCCGCGCCTATGACAAGGCTCGGACCTACTCCAAGTCTCTTAACGATGTCTTCACCCGCTCTTTTGCCGGAGACATGCAACGCACTGCGCCTTCCGGGGCGGAGCGACTACCGGTAGAGATCCTTGTTTCACGGGCCTTTACCTCTAACGCGGATCTCACTTCTCTTCGCATGAAGGAAATTGAAGAGGCGGTGGGGTTTTTCGAGCGCGCTCAAAGAGATCTGGCCTCGGCCTTTGGCCCACGCAGCGCAGAAGCTCAGGCCTTGCAGGATATTCTTCCATTTGCGCGTGAGCAGGTGGCTTCGACCACGGATGCTCAGACAAGGGCACTGCGGTTAATTGCGTCTAACTATGTGGACCTTAACACGGGCAGGCTGAATGTAACTGGGCTTACCCGGTGGGCCGCGCAAAACAAGCCAATGTTGGATCGCATGGGCATCACGCCTGATCTGGAAAACGCGGCCGTAGCCGAAAACGCCCTCAAGCTCCTTGGCGATCCCAACAGCGCAGTCAACCGTGCGGTGCGCAACCAACAGCGGTTTGCTCAGTTGCTGGAGTTTGAGAACGCTTCGATGGCTGTTTCTGATGCCCTGAGAAGTCGTTTCCCGCTTAAGAGCATGAACAACCTTGTGAAGATCGCCCAAAAAGGCGGCCCAGAAGCGGTTGCCGGTCTTAAATCTTCCATCTATGACTACGCATTCAACGCGGCAACAAACCGTACTGGGACCATGAGCCCTGAGGTTTTGGAACGGGTTCTATTTACACCACTTGCCCCTAATCAGCCTTCCATCGTTAAGGTCATGCGCAGCCAGGGGTTGATGAGCTTGTCAGAAGAGAAAAATCTTCGGCGCCTTATCACGCCAATGAGGCGCATTGAGGATGCCTTAAAAAGCGGTAGCCGCGAGAACATGGACGAGATCATCGGCGTAACTTCGCCTCTCACAGATCTCGCTCTTCGAGTGATAGGTTCTGCAGGAGCCGGGAAAATCGCCCCAGGCGGCCCTGGGTCCCTGATCGCTGCTTCGGCCGGTTCTCGCTTCATGCGCTCAATCTTTGACAAGATTCCACGCCTTTCCATGACCCGGATGATCGAAGACGCCACGCAAGACCCAAAGCTCATGGCCATGCTCCTCGAAAAAGCCCCTCCGATTGCTGGTCGCCAAAGGGGTATGGCACGACAACTTGGGGGCTATCTGTTCGCCGCAGGGTACAACTATGCCGCCTACGATGAGCCCCCTGAAGAAACAGTCCCCACTACTCCCATCACCGGGGCACCTGCTTCTCAGTTGCTACGCCAACTCCCCGCTGCTCCCCCCACAACGGGAGTGCCGGGATTGAGCAGTGCGCCGAGTGTCAGGCCTCAGGGCCCAGGGCCCAGGGTTCCTGCTGCGCCACCAATGCCCGGAGCTCCTGGACAACCGCCCACGAGCAGGCAGATGCTTCAGTCACTTTTCCCGTTTGACGCCACACTGCGCGCCGGATCGCCTCTCCAATAGGCGTCCACCCGCTCCATCCACTGCGCCTTGTAATCCAAGAATTCACTACCGGTAGTGGTGAATTCTTGGGTAGTTCCGTCCTGCACGGAGACTAAAACAGCCCCAAATTCGATGTGCGAACCGTGAATTTCGTCGTGCGCCAGAGCATACGCGGCCAGTTGGTGGAAGTAATCTTGAATCCACTCGTGCTTTTTGGGCTTATTGGCCTGTTTGAAATCAACTATCGCTGGCTGCCCTCGATAGACTCCAACTAAATCGGTCGTCCCTGCGTACTTGTTAGGATAGTAGAGCGTCACCTCAGACCCCCAAATCTCTTGCAGATTAGGGAAGTAAGTGTTTATTAACCTGTACCCCATCTCATACCCACGAGTCATGAGCCAGCTTGTGGGGCGAGGGAGGGGCTGCCCCGCGATCATCCGGTCCATGACCATGTGCATGTGAGTGCCCACGGTGGCCGCTTCGGTCTTGATCCGCTCTGCGTTGTCTTTGCCAATCCTCTCGGCCCACGCGTCAAGGGCAGTCTGGTCCTTGGTCGCGGCCAGGATTCTGGTCACACTCGGCAGCTTCTGCTCGCCATATGTCCGCCCCTCCGGGCCATCCACACGCTCAAGCTTTTCGTAGATGTACTTCTTGCGAATCGGGATCATGTCGATCATTTAATCCACTCCTTTGGATCCTCTTGCAGGATGGTGTTGGCGATGTTCATCTTTTCCAGCAGCGCATCGACGATCTTTTCGTCCACCGTATTGGGTGTAAATAGGTCGATATATGTCATTTTGTTGGTCTGGCCATAGCGGTCAATGCGCGCCTCTGACTGCAGCCGCACTTCCAGGTCATAGCCGTTGCTGTAGTAGATCATTGTATGCGCCGCCGTTAGGGTTAATCCGTACCCACCCGTCCTGGGCTGCCCAACAAAAAATCTTAACTCGCTGTTTTCATCAGAAAAACGATCCACAATCTCGGACCTTTCCTCGGCCTTTGTATCACCAAAGTAGGTAGCCACAGAGTTCATCCCGTGGGCCTTTTGCAGGGCCAGCTTGATCGCCTCGATGTCATGCCTAAAGTGCGCCCAGATGATGATCTTGCCGTCCAGTTCCTCCACCGCAGACAGCAACTCATCGAGCCGGTTGTTCTTGATCGGGACGATCTCTCCACCGTCCAAGGTCACATGACCACAGACGATCTGCTGCAGCCGCATGATCTGCGTGAGCGCATTGGTCGTGGTCGTCATTCCCTTCTCAAAGGTCACCAGGGCCATCAGCACCATCTGGTCATAGGCGCGCTTCTGCTCAGGCGTGAGCTCCACCTCGCGCTTTAAAAAGACCTTGTCCGGGAGGTCAAAGCACTCCTCTTTGCGCACCCGAAAACTAAAGCGTGATAGTTTTTCTTGAATCTCATCCAGATGTCGATAGCCTACGACTTGTTTGTAACTGTGCGTTGCAACAGAGCGCTCTATCATCACCGCGTATCGGGCCTGAAAGGCATAAAAACTGTGAATTCCAAGGCATTCTGGGCTTAAAAACTCACACTGGGAGAACAGATCCATCGGGCTTTTGGTCACCGGTGACCCGGTTGCAATACGCCGGTACTTCGCCAGCCTGCCTGCCCTAATCGTCGCCTTAGTCCTTTGCGCCGAATGGTTTTTGATTGTCGTGCTTTCGTCCACGGCAAAAAAAGCCTTGTGGCTGCGCAGGAACATCTGCGCATACGAGGCCCCCTTGGGCGTGGAGAACGCCTCAATGTTCATGATCAGGATCTTCAGATCTTCAGTGATCTCGAACAACGAATCAAGGGCCTTCTTCTCTGCCTTCCTCGGCGCAGGGTTCCAGATAGCCATTCGGTACACCACGTGCTCAGGCATGTGCTTGGGCAATTCGACTTTGTACCAGTTCCTGTACACGCCCTTGGGTGCGACGATAAGCGCCGCGTTGATATGCCCTTGGTCATAGAGCATTGCGGTGTTGTTGATCAACATGAAGCTCTTGCCCGTGCCCATGTCAGCAAAAAGCGCGGCCACAGGCTCTTTCCAGAAGCGCTGTAGATAGGCCTGCTGATGCAGGAAAGGCTTGTTTTTAAAGGGATAACGCCCTAAATGTTTGTCTTCCATATTTCTCTCTTTCTAGCGGCACTTGCATTGCCGTAAGTGAGAGTGTACTATGCAAATTCGTTTTTAGAAAGGAGAATGAATTGGCAAAGGTCTACGTCACGTCTGAGACCACTCAGCACAACGTCACCCCAGCTTTGCAGTTTGGCGAGATCATCACAGTACTACCCCCTAATGCGCAGGTCTTGTTTAGCGTCGTGCCCACAGTACAACGGATTCGACGCCGACTTGAAAAATTTTCTGATGAGGATTATCTTGTTCTCATCGGGGATCCAGCGATCATAGGAATTGTGTGCTCAGTGGCTGCGGCCAAGAACAGCGGGCGCTACAAAGTGTTGAAGTGGGATCGCCGTGAAAAGCTGTACGTTCCATTGCAGGTCGATATCTTTCATAAAGGAGAAATAAATGAGTCTTACGAATTTGTTTGAACAAGACGCAGCAGCCCTTAAAGTTGCTGATGCCGATCTCGCCAGTGTTTCTGCCATGGCCCGTAGGGCCAAGGAACTGGAAAAAGAAATTGAGGACATGGAGTCCGTGGTCAAGGAGCGCAAAGAGCAGTACCGCAAACTGACCGAAGAGGCAATGCCCGAGGCCATGACAAGCCTGGGCATGAAAGGCTTCGACATGGAAGACGGCTCCAAGGTCACGCTCAAGCCCTTCTACTCTGCTTCGATCACCGAGGCCCGTCGTGCAGAAGCCTTCGCATGGCTGCGCACCAACGGCTTCGATGACATCATCAAGAACATCGTCTCTGTCCGATTCGGCAAAGGCGAAGACGAGCTCTGCGCTCGTCTACTGGATCTTCTCCGTGAGCAACGCTTCCCGGCCGAGCAAGCGGAAAAGGTGGAGCCCATGACCCTCAAAGCATGGGTGAAAGAACAGGTCGAGCGTGGCAACGCTTTTCCTGCCGATCTTTTTGGCGCTTACATCGGCCAAAAAGTAACTATCAAATCTCTTTAAGGACCAAGAATCATGGCCAAGACAGAAGTTGCAGCAAAAAGCGAGGGTGCTTTAGCCCTCACATCGATGTTTGAGCAGGATGCCCTTGATGGTTTTGAAGGCATGAATCAGGAAGACTTTGCGCTTCCTTTTCTGCGCCTTCTGACCAACACCTCACCCGAGGTTGGTACGGTTGATGGGGCAATGCCTGGGATGCTTTACAACAGCGTCACGGGTGATTTGTATGATGGCAAGAAAGGCATTGAGGTAGTCCCTTGTGCCTATGTCCGGCAATACATTGAGTGGGCCCCTCGCGGGTCTGGCAGTGGCGCACCTGTATCAATGTATCCCGCCACCAGTGACGTGCTGTCGCGCACTCACCGTGAACCGGGCGAGAACAAGGACTATCTGGACAATGGCAACTACATTGAGAACACGGCCAATCACTATGTGATGGTCATTCGCGATGACGGTACGCCTGAGCCTGCCTTGATCAGCATGAAGTCCACACAGCTGAAGAAGTCCCGCAAGTGGAACAGCATGATGCAGTCCGTAAAAGTGGCAGGCAAGAGCGGACTGTTTACGCCTCCCATGTATAGCCAAGTCTATCGACTCACCACAGTGGCTGAGTCCAATGACAAGGGCAAGTGGTTCGGTTGGGAAGTGGAACGTGTCGGCCCTGTTGAAGATGCGCTCGTCTATCAGGCTGCAAAGGCTTTTGCTGCCTCGGTTAACGCCGGGGACGTGAAGGTCAAGCACCACGACGAGGCCGCAGAGACAGGCACAACACCGTTCTAACTTCCAAGGTCGGGGGCCCACGGCCCTCGGCCTTTTTCAACCGAGAAGAAGATGACCGACATAACACGGTTCAAAGCAATTTTCTCCGGATTGGATGTTGCATACGGGACGTACAAAATAGACAAGTCTCGCGGTGATGGAAAACAGACTGGCAAGGCCGTCGTTGTCCGTCAGCCACCAACAGATGATCTGTGGGAAAAGCATTTACAGGGGGTCGAGCCCAGCCTGGGGATTATTCCAATCCGTGCAGACAACACCTGCATTTGGGGCTGCATCGACATCGACCAGTATCCTCTAGACCACAAAGGTCTTGTAGAAAAAGTCCGCAAGCTAAAACTCCCTCTTGTCGTCTGCCGCAGTAAATCTAGCGGCGCGCATTGCTTTCTCTTCATGCGCCAGCCCATATCAGCGGCTGATATGCAGTCTACGCTCAAGGCCATGGCCGCGCTCCTGGGCGAGGCAGGCAGAGAGATCTTCCCCAAGCAATCCGAAATCCTTGTTGACCGTGGCGACACGGGCAACTTCTTGAACCTGCCCTATTTCGCAGGTGACGAGGGCATGCGCTATGCGTTGAAAGACGACGGCACGGCCGCAAGCCTGGAAGAGTTTTACCAACTCTACGCAGATCACGTACAGGACGAAGTCCCTAACGTCAGCCCACCAGCAAAGCCAGACCAGCCTATTCCTGACGGCCCACCATGCCTGCAGGCCCTTTGCACACAAGGCTTTCCCGAAGGCACACGAAACAACGGGCTTTTCAACATCGGGATCTACCTGAAAAAAGCCCATCCCCATGACTGGGATACCAAGCTCATGGAACATAACAACAAATACTTTCACCCGCCCCTGGGCCTCACAGAAATACAGGTGATCGTCAAGCAGCTGACCAAAAAAGATTATCTCTACAAGTGCAAAGATCAGCCCTTAAACAGCTTTTGCAACAGCAGCATGTGCAGGACCCGCAAACACGGGATCGGGGCCAACGGGCCAGACTCCCCGGCCCTGTCCTCACTGTCAAAGTACAACAGCGAACCGCCTCTGTGGTTCTTAGACGTGAACGGCAGACGGCTGGAGCTTGATACCGACAGCCTGTACAACCAGAACCTTTTCCAAAAGGCCTGCATCGACCGCATCAACGTACTGCCCCCTACTTTACGCAAACAGGACTGGGAGCAGGTGCTCAACTCCCTGCTGCGCGAGATGGTCGAAACCGAACAGATCCAAGAGGCCCCAGAAGACACGAGCTTCACTGGCCGGTTCTTCGATCTCTTAGAAGACTTCACCACCCACCTGCAACAGGCCATGGACCGCGATGAGATTCTCATGGGCCGCCCTTGGACGGATGACGCAGAAGCCAAGACCTACTTCCGGTTCAAGGACCTCGAAGCACACTTAAAGCGCAATAACTTCTTGGGCATGTCCTTGAATCGCATGGCCCAGCGCGTCCGCGATCTCGGCGGTGAACCATGCACCTTGTTTCTAAAAGGCAGGCAGACAAGATGCTGGCGTATCCCACGGTTCGAGCGGCAAGACGCCCCGTTCGAGACGCCTGAGCAGAGCAAAGTGAGTCCGTTCTGATGATATACAAGGTCTTCGGCCCTCCCGGTACTGGCAAAACAACCTACCTGCTCAACACCGTAGAGCGGTACTTGGAACAAGGCACACTGCCCTTGAACATCGGCTACTTTGCCTTCACCCGCAAGGCGGCCGCCGAGGCCAAGGAGCGGGCGATTGTGAAGTTCCCGCACCTGCAGAGTAACAGTGACTTCCCGTGGTTTCGGACGCTACACAGTCTTGCCTACCACTGCCTGGGCGTTAAGCAAAATGACATGATGTCGCCCGAGCACTTTAGGGAATTTGCCAAGCTTGCACGGCTCACGCTGACGGTTGACGAATCAGATGAAGAGGGCCTTGTCAAAACAGACAACCCGATTCTCAATGAGATCAACCTTGCCCGGATCCGGGGCATGGACCTGCGCACACACTACAACCAGAGCGGCCTTTCCATCGAGTGGTGGCACTTTGAGTTTGTTGAGCGCACCTATCGCCAGTACAAAGAACAGCGCCTGCTCTTTGACTTCACCGATCTCCTAGAAAAAATCATCCTCGAACCCGAGCGCCTGCCCACGCTGGAGTTGCTCATCATCGACGAGGCACAGGATCTCTCTCGTTTGCAATGGAACTTGGTCCAGGAACTTGTAGCGCGTAGCGTTACAACCTTCATCGCCGGGGATGATGATCAGGCCATTTACCGTTGGGCAGGGGCGGACGTAGACACCTTCCTCTCGCTGCCAGGAGAGAACATCATCCTTGACCAGTCCTATCGCGTCCCACCGGTCATTCACGATCTTGCCAACGAAGTATCCGACCGGATACGCATTAGACAGCCAAAGACATGGCGACCAAAGGAAGGATTTGAAGGCTCGCTCTTTTGGTACAACCGCTTTAGCGACGTGGACGTGACCAAGGGCAACTGGCTCATCCTTGCCTTCACGAACTACTACCTCACGCCCATCCACGGCTGGCTCTTGGACCAAGGCGTTCTCTTCGAGCGCAACGGCCATCGCAGCGTTTCTGAGACCATCGTGCGCGCCGTCATCGGATGGGAGAACCTGCGCAAGGGCAAGGAAGTGGACTACGCGACCGTGGCGCTGGTCTACAAACACCTCGGCACGGAGTTTGTCAAACGCGGCAATAAGTCCTTTAAAGACGGTGATCCCGAGGCTCTCTACACCCTGCAAAAGCTTAAAGACCACCACGGCCTACTGACCGATGTCATCTGGCACGAGGCCCTGACCAAGATCGCCGAGGATAAGCGCAACTACATCATCGCTCTTCTTAGGCGTGGGGTGCGCCTAACAGGCGAGGCCCCCGTAAAACTGTCCACGGTCCACGCGGCAAAAGGCGGGGAGGCGGACAATGTCCTACTGCGCCTGGACCTCTCAGCACGGTTCATGGAAGAACTGCAAAAGAATCCCGATGACATGCGCAGACTGCTCTATGTGGGCCTGACCCGAGCAAAAAGAGAATTGCATATCGTCGAACCCGAAACCTATTCAAGAGGCTTTACCTTATGACATTACCTCTGTTCCCACGCCAGACAGAGTGGGTCCCCCCGGACAAATTCCCAGACCTATCGGACGCGAAGGAGATCGCAATTGACCTCGAAACATGTGACCCTAACATGGAGAAATACGGCCCCGGATGGCCAAGAAACGATGGCTACATTGTTGGTTACGCCATCGCTGTTGACGGATGGACCGGATACTTCCCTGTTAGACATCAAGGTGGAGGGAATCTTGACCAGGGGCTCGTTGAGCGCTTCATCAGACGAGTTCTTCTGCTTCCCGCTGACAAAGTTATGCACAATGCAGCTTACGATTGCGGGTGGCTCATGGCCCACGGATATGAGATTAAGGGTCGAATCCTGGACACAATGATCGCGGCCCCGCTGATTGATGAGAACCGCTTTTCCTACAGCCTCAACGCCCTGGGCTTTGACTATCTCAAAGAGATCAAGTCCGAGCAGGCCCTAAAAGATGCCGCCAGTGACTTTAACGTCCACGCCAAAAAGGAGCTCTGGAAGCTGCCTGCGATGTTTGTTGGTGAATACGCCGAGCAAGACGCCGCGCTCACGCTAAAGCTCTGGCAACACTTCCAGACTGTGCTGCGCAAGGAAAACATCGAGTCGATCTTTGACCTCGAAACAGAGCTCCTGCCCATTCTCATCAACCTCACCAAGCGCGGCATCCGCTTTGACCGCGACCGCGCCAAGACCCTCATCGTGCAGATGCAAGAGCGCGAAGAGACACTACAGCGCGAGTTGAAGAAATTAACAGGATCCTCGGTTGAGATCTGGGCCGCTGCAAGCATCGCCATTGCCTTTGACAAGCTCAAACTTCCCTACCCAAAGAGCAACACAGGACTGCCCAGCTTCACCCGGTCATTCCTCCAGAACCACGAACACCCCATTGCCAAGCTCATCATCGAAGCACGTGAACTGAACAAGACCCACGGCACGTTCCTGCAGCCCTACCTGGACTTCTCCGCCGCCGACGGCCGCATCCACCCCCACGTCAACCAGCTGCGTTCTGATGAAGGCGGCACGGTCACAGGACGACTGTCCATGGCCAACCCAAACCTTCAGCAGGTTCCTGCACGGCATGAGGTTATTGGGCCGATGGTCCGTGGGCTGTTCTTACCAGAAGAAGGCGACACCTGGGCTGCTTGTGACTTCTCTAGCCAAGAACCACGGATCCTGATCCACTATGCATCGCTCTTGGGTCTCCCCGGCACAGAAGGAATTGTCGATGCTTACCAAAAAGATCCCAGTACTGACTTCTATCAGATCGTGGCTCAAGCGGCTAACGTCTCGCGCAAGGTGGCGAAGACCTGCATTGCAGAAGGGCAACTTGTCCTAACAGACCGAGGCCTTGTCCCTATTGAAAAAATAAGGGTGGACGATAAAGTATGGGATGGGGTAGAGTGGGTGAGTCATGAAGGAGTGGCCTTCATGGGAACCAAGGAGGTCATTACCCATGGCAATCTCACAGCAACACCGGACCACGACGTCTGGACAGTCCAATCAGGGAAGATTCCTTTCGGGGTCGCAGCATCAAGACTGGATGACCTCGTTTCCACAGGAAATGCTGAACAAGCGATTCAATATGTGGACCGTCACGAGTCTGGAGATACAGAGAAAAGGCCATCATCAATACATCAAAGTGCGCTGCGACTGTGGAACAGAGGCCTGGAAGTTATTGGAAAACTTGAAGGCGGGGAAATCGCGGCAATGCCAATCATGTGCTACGCGGGGAAGGCACCAACGGGAAGGCAATTTACTGGTCTCATCAAGAGAAGTAGGCCTTCTACAGAAAAGAGCGACTGCTATTTTTCAACGCTGCAACAACCCAAGCGACAAGGGCTTTCGGGGCTATGGCGCACGTGGAATAACGTGCGAATTTGGGTCGATCAAAGAGCTCGTGGAGTATCTTCTTACTGTGGCCCCAGCCGAACAGTGGGTGAGCAAACAGATCGACCGGATCGACAACAACAAGGGCTACAGCAGAGGCAACATTCGTTGCGCCACGTCGTCTCAGAACAATGCCAACAGGAGAATCACGCACTACGTCTCTTACAAAGGGCAAAAAGTGTGCTTGGGTCACTTGTGGCATCTGGTAAAGACGGATCACCCTTTTTACGAATTCACGCCGGGTTGGACAACAAAGCTTGTGACGCGCGGAGTGCTTCCGGATCAGCTTGCGGAGTACAAACGAAACGGTATGCGAAGGTCTACGACATCCTCAACGCCGGACCCCGCCATCGTTTCACTGTATCGGGCGTCCTAGTTTCAAACTGCACCCTGGCCATCATGTACGGCGCAGGGAAGGCCAAAATGGCTCAACAGCTGGATCTTCCTGTGGACGAGGCAGGTGAGCTCATCCAAACCTTCCACACCCGCGTACCGTTCCTCAAGGGCACAGTGGACGCCGTCCAAAAGCGCATTGAGCACCCGGCCTCCGGCGGATCAATCCGAACCTTGCTTGGCCGTAAGTGCCGATTCCCGCTCTGGGAGCCCACGCAGTGGGGCGTAAACAAGGCCCTGCCATATGAGCAGGCCGTTATAGAATACGGTCGTTCGATTAAGCGAGCGTTCACTTACAAAGGACTGAATCGCCTTATTCAAGGCTCGGCTGCTGACCAGACAAAGGCCGGGATGATCGCTCTTCATAAGG
>Ga0194115_10002524_pt1 | contig 21726 bp, 9 predicted proteins | sample TA2MahsurfametaG_3_FD_148656 | JGI IMG/M metagenome (GOLD analysis project Ga0194115, IMG submission 148656) | Freshwater microbial communities from Lake Tanganyika, Tanzania - TA2015002 Mahale S4 surface | ecosystem: Environmental > Aquatic > Freshwater > Lake | place: Tanzania: Lake Tanganyika... | reverse complement strand
CAAACCTCCGATTCCCCATCCTAATCCAAATAATAATGCCCCAAATATTAGTCTAGCCGTAATATTTCCTCGAGGATCTTCAATTTTATCACCACAAAGGGATGTTTTGCTATGTTAAAAAATAAGTACTTTGTTCTTTTAATAATATTGAAGGTGAAAATGTTGATTAAAACTCCAGTCATGAGAACGAAAAGAAGACTTGGGTCCCAGTTTTTATCAAGGTTGAGAAATCCATATATTTTAGCTCGTTGAGACATGCCAGCGACCATTAATCCAGTTCCAAATAAAGTTCCAATTAAAAATAGCGAAACTTTTGCGAGAAAAGATCTTGATTTATCAAAAATAATTAATCCTAATGCTAGAGCACCTGAGACTCCAAGACAAATATCAAGATCTATAGTGATGTTTTAAATCGATCTAACAGTAAGATTCGGAATTTCGGGAATCAGTTGAGGCAAGGACAAAGTTGAAGTCGCTATAGCTGTAGACAAAAATGTCAAAACAGCTGCATAAGATCTGAGAGAAAATCTTGGCATTCCACAAAGACCATGTCCACTTGTACAGCCATTAGACAAATCAGTCCCAATGCCAACAAGCAGGCCCGAAATCAGCAAATGAGTCACTGATGATTTCATCGAGAAAGATGCTGAATCGAAAGGCAAAAAATCGAGAAAGCCTATTTGATAAAATTTATTGACAAGGGCAGAAACAAAGACCATGCCTAGAACAACAAGAGCCTTTGATCTTGTGCTTTATTCTACTTTAATGAAATGATACTGGTTGTTGCTTTGACGAGCGATCCTACTATACCGCTGACTCCGAGTATTCCTCCGAACATATAGTAGTACAAACTAGATGCCGCGGCTATGATAGCTCCTCCAGCAACTGCACTTTTAAGTGATATCTAATCTATTTTGAAGAGATTTGTGTAAAAGTTAGGATCCATGTTATTTATTATATTATTTCCCATCAAATATCTATTCCTTATAACCAATTATCATACTTTACTTTATTGGATAAATATAAATTTAGATAATTTTAATATTTCCATTTGATCTAGTATTTATTGAATACACTTTGATAGAGATAATTAAAAAAGATAAATATGAAATCATAGATATAAAGGCACTTTTTCTACTAGGTTTTGCAACTTATTGATTTAATTTGCGATGTAATAAGCCCCAATATTTTTTGCATCTATAATTTTCTATATTTATGGTCGAGTAATGTTATTCTTCTTGGTTTTTGACAAATTTATCAATTTTTCTATTGACTATCTACTAATAACAGTTTCCAAACTTTGTCTCAATGCATTGATCTTATCTGTAATACTTACATGAACTGGATTCTTCTACTTTTTTTTCATCTCAGGAAAGACTTGGTCTTTCTATATAGTTCTTTACAGCTAATCCTCGCTACTACTCAACTAAAAATCTATATTCGATAGTTCATTTTTCAGAGTATTTAACTTTTCATTAATCATCTTCACAGATTATTTCAGATAGGTAATTTTTTACTATATAGGGACCTGACTTTAATTTTTTTGAGGCTCATTCAATTGAGTAAATTTTGATTTTATGTTAGTTTACACCTATTTGGGCTTTATCAAGACTTCAGGTTACTTTGTTATGGATGGTTTTGTGTACTTTTCTTTCTCGTAAGCTTTAATAGGAATTTTGCTTTAAGGTCTTTCTTATTATTCTTATTGATCTTCAGGTATAGTCTAAATTCTATTATTTTATTCATCAGAATCCTCTTCTTCTTCGTACTCCATATCATACATGTCATAATCTTCTTCCATCTTAAATTTCTTTCTCTATTCCTAGTAGTGCATGGATCGCTTTGATGACTCAACGGTAGACGGGGTTTTAGCCTTGCTTGAGTTCACATTACTATTTGGCTCCATCTTTTTGAAAGAGGAAGAAGCAGGTTTATTAAGATTTCCCTTCAATAAATTTTTACGATTTTATTATAATCGCTTCAGTTCCTACTTCTATTTCTTCTGCTGCTAACTAATTTTTCGCATCTATTCTTACAATTGCTGACGAATTCTCTATTTTTCCTGCTTTTTCTTATCTGCACTAAATTAAGGCTTAGACTTTTTGTTTGCCTCAGTTTATTTTTTGGCTAATGATATTCCTAACTTTTTTGCTTGGTACAAAACACCATCAAGTAAGATTTTATCTCCACTTTATTAAGTGAGTTTTTCATGAATTTACTTTAGATAACTGACGACTCTTTTTCTTATGATAGATGTTTGAAGGAATTACAAAATAGATGGTCTATCTTTTTCCTTTTTTTGAAGCATTTTTTTCACTAATTATCTGAGCTATTTCGAGTAAAATTAAGACACTGGTGCAAAGTTAGCTTAAAGAACCTTGACAGCGAGTCCGTTGAGAGACATAGCCTCAAAGGGTCTTTTTTGGTTGCACATTTCGTAAAGAATACAGCCAAAAGCCCATATGTCCCTAAATATATTAATCTATACGATTTATACGAGTAAGGCTTATGCTTATACTGTTCAGGAGACATATAATATGGAGTTCCAATACTTGTAGAAGCCAAATCCATCTTTTAATCCAGAACCTTAGAAATACCGAAATCTCCTAATTTGACTTTATCGTTCGTTATAAATATATTTGGAGTTTTCAAATCTCGATGCAGTATCCTTTTGTCGTGCATATAGAAAATAGCTAATGCAATTTGAACTGCCCAGTCAACTATCTTTTTTTCTTACAATTTTTTACCAGCATTATTCTCTTTTTGTTCGACAATCAATTGATTGAGATCTCCTCCTGAACAAAACTACATGATAATATTGAGCCACTGGCCTTAAATAATTGATTATCGGTATGAGACGATGTTGACATGCTTGAATTATTAAAGAAGTTTGACCTAATTGAAAATATTTTATGTCTGCTACTCGGTCTTGTTGGTCAATTATATCTTTTTTATGACATAAGTTTTATTCTAAACGAGATGCTTCGCTAAATACGCATTACCAAACGCTCTAAATACATTGTTTCGTACCCTTGTCCAATAATGTGTGAAATCTCGTATTGATTCATATGATTAAATTAAAATTGATATTCAAATTAAATAAACAAGATTATTCTATTATTTTATCAAAGAAAAATCATTTATGATTGTATATCAGAGAATATTTTTCAATTTTAGAAAATCCATTAAAAACTTATAATATGAGGCTATTAAAGTATTGAAAATCTTTTATTTGTGAAAAAAGTATATAAAAGAAATACATATAATAAATAAAAGTATTGACTATAAAATAGAATCGATTAATTATTAACACACAAATTTGAAATTTAGATCACAAAGTGTGTTAATAAAAGAATAATATTAAAGTTTATAATTATTTTTTTGTTTTTTATCGATAGTATTAGCAAATATCAATGACATCATCTGGATCAACTTAGTCTTAAGCCTCTTACTCCCCCATCATCATCGAGAAACCTCCTTTAGAGTTTCTCATATAATCTATCAAATATGCTGCTGATGAAGCAGATGCCATCAAGGGCATGAATCAACTTGGAGAACTCATGAGAACCGCAGAATAATAACAATTCTAGCAATGCCTTCTCGGAGTCAACTACCTTTTCAAAAAGGGCTATACATCAGTTTTCATGACATATGTTGATCTCATGAGAAAAATGATGAATCATTTTACAAAACTTGGTCGTCAACTTTAAGTATTTTTTCTTTTATTATGAATAGGACGATACAAACGATCAGATTACCGAAAATCGCATGCTTTACGTCCTTTCTTTGATAGCTGAACTTATTCGAGAAAATCCCAAATTTTATTTTCCTTTCACGAGAAAGTTTCTATTAACTGTTTTCCGTATCGATTACGAGCTCTTGGAAAAGTCTTCAAGAAAAAAAGACATCTTGGCTATTTTGTCTGTTATCTATGAAAACTTTTCAAGACAAGGAAGGCTGGTTAATAAATATAACATGACGGATATGCTCAAAAGATCACTTTTGGAAAACTACTACTTGATTGAGTAGCTGTTTACCTTGAAGGTTTTCAACCGAGCGATATGCAACTTGGCTACCAAGGGACTGACTTTCACCACAACGGAGTTCAAGAAATTCAAAATTCTATAAACTTTGACCCAGTTTATAGAAAAGAGTCAAGTAGAACTCTTTATGGTGAAGCTAAAGATAGCTATGGGCATGGCTTCAAAAGGAAATCTGTCGACTCAAACTCCAGTTTATTCACAGAGCTCTTGATTAACACAAATAAAAAAATAAATTCTATTAAGATATAGTTTAAAAGTTTGAATATATCATCAAAAATACTTTATCGATCATAATTTTTTTAACACTGTTATATATTTTTAAATACAGTGCTTTTTAATCATGGAGGGTAATCAAGTTTTACTTAAAGTAATTAAGAGAATATTTAGCTTATCTCGGTGGGAGATACAAAAGTTGGAAAATCCTGCATAATCAAAAGATATTGCTAAGGAAGATTCGTCCAGAAATATATCACTACCATCGGCGTCGACTATGGAGTAAAAAAAGTAACGGTATCAGGCAGAAAAGTCGCGGTCAATTTTTTTGATTTGAGTGGAAGCTAAGACTATGTTTAAATAAGAAATCCCTTTTTTCAAGACTCACAGGTTGTATTATTGATTTTTGATCTTGAAAACAGAGAATCCTTCAATAATTTATCGAAGTGGTAAAATACTTTAAAAAACTATGGGGTCAATGTGAAAGATTCAGTGATAATGCTGATTGGAAACAAATGTGATTGTAAAAATAAGTAAGTAGATTCAAATTAGTGCATAGCATATGCAAAAAAGAAAGGATATTAATATTTTTAGACATCAGCAAGCACGGGCACAAATATCAATTAAGTCTTCTAGAGAGCTTTCAACAAAATGATCGCTATGATGGAAGACAAAAGAAAGACTATACAATGATTATAGCTATTTTCACTATTTTAATCAATATTTTTGTTGATTTTTTATGTTCAATCTATAGCTTAACACTTTTGATATTACAATTTTATAATAATCGATGGGAAATGAAAATTCAAGTTACTAAGAAAGATTCATGAAGAAGTATCATTTTATACAGACGGTTCAAGATAATAATTTCGGAGTCATTAAAGTCTACAGGAGAAGTTAGCTCAATTTCGATTATGTAATGGTTATTGACAGGATCATGAGCGAATATGAATTTCAGGAGTGTAAAGAACATTTTTAAACAATCAAGGCGAATTATGCAAAACAAAGATAGCCTTTACTCTTAAGATTGTACAACATCGAGGAACTTAAAAGTAATTTTATGTTTCATTTAGGATCATAATGTGGCCCTAAAGGCATAAGACTGTACATCGAATATCTAAATTTTACACTAAAAGATATAATTTAACAAAGAAAATCTAGCTACAAAGCATTTTTAATTCCTTAACTAATGCTGATCCTGCAGTCCGTCATATAGACTTATTATTACTTTAGATGTAAGTATTTCGATATAAAGAATTGAAATTCAACGCTTTTTCGATACGATCAGACTGTATTTTCATTACTCCTGAAGGATACTTGAGATTTAGTCCAATAAAAATATTAAATCAACCAAATGAAAGCGAAATATAAACTTGCGATTGTTTGCAATAGGGCATAGTCAAGAACTTTAGAAAATCTTAAAGACAATTCGTTATTGAACTAAAAAATCTCATGCAAGAAGTCATTTAAATATGTCATAAAAACGATGAACTGTTTTATCTGAGTTACTAGCTGCTATCAAAAATTCATCATTCTAAAACCTTAGAGCAATTAGTGAGCCTTATTCAAAAATCCTAAACAGATTCATTGACTTTTGGCAAAGGCCCAATGGAAAGTACTTAAATTTCTTCTGTGAGATAAAAAAATGTCGTTTTCAATAGCATGACTATCAATAATAACTAAAAAAGAAGTTTAAGATCCTCTTTTCATAAATCTGGAGTCAGATGAATTCTTTTTTTTATTTTTATTTTTAATTATCATGCCTTTTATATTAATTTGAGTTTAAAGATATGAGTGCTTCTGCAAAAAATGACAAAATCGTTGCTAAAGATGGCAAAAGTCCTGTTGTAACACCTAAGTACTTATTTAGTAACAAAGATAAACTCCTACTAACCAGGCCAAGCCTGTTTAGAATAATTAACAACTTTTGAATGTATGGATAAAAGATCTAAAAAATTGTTACAGCGACTTGAGATCAAACGTATGCGGATTCTATGACAACCAAATAGGAAAAGAAGTAATTCAAAATTAATATAGATTCAAGAATGGAGGATTCAATTCAGAAATGCATTCTGTCATCCTCTCGCTAAATTATATAGATAATGGCCAGTCGATCTAACAAATATGAAATTCGATCTGATAGAATCCTACCCATAAAAAAATAGACTCTTTTTCCTCCAAGCTGTCACCCTTTTGACCGCGATAAAAAGCATAAGTTCGCCTAAAAACGCAGGCTTGAACAAAGTTCTTTTTTCCTTCAGAAATGCAGGTCTAACTTTTGCTTTGGGTGGTCTAATTGTCGCCCCAGAAATATACAACCCCTTGATAAAAGAGTGATGATTTATAACATAATGAATGTAAATAGATATCTATAACTGGATATGTTTATTCGAGGAATTGAATAAAGATCATTTAAATTTGTTGATATCTGCCATGAGATCATCGTCGATGGCTAAGGAGTATTTTTAAGCGTTGTATCTTCCAGAGTATTTGTTGGCGTATGAGTCAAAGTACTCTTCGTTATGAGAATATTAAGTGTTTCTTGCTGGTTTCTACTCGTAGTAGGACTCAAGACCCTTTGTTCTTTCCTCAGTTTAGAACAGTCTATTGTTGGCTCTGTCTTGGCTCAGCGATCCATCTCTTGAGTAAGTCTAGTAAGCATTTGCTCCACTCAGATAATCAAGTCTATTGTATTCAGTATCCTCTTTGGCGTAAGAAATAGGAGTGTTTCCTCTAGACTCATACCTATATAGTTAAATGTTTTACAATTAATTTTTGGAGCTTTTGTTCTGCATAAGTTCCTCCATCAAAGCTAGATAAGCTGGAGAAGGTTTGTCATCGTCAGTTTGGTACGCTTTATAGTTGGAAGTTGAGCTGGAAGGTGCTATATTGTTGTAATTAAATTAAGAGTAACTTGTTTTTGATATTTTAGCTGGAGAGCTTTCCTAAGCAATAGCATTGTTGTAAGAACTAGTATAGAAGTTGTTGCTTCTAGTTGTAGACTCGAAGGTAGGAGTTTATCTGATTTCTATAGCTTCAGACAAAACTCTTTGTTGTTGCAATTTGCTTAAGTCATTTGCTCTGAGACTAGAGGTCGAGTAATCTTCCTCTATTTGTTTCTATGTGATAGGGTTATAGGTGTTTACTGAAGGATTGTATCCAGGCTGACTCTGGTATACTTGACTAGAAACTACCTATCTTCTTTCAAAGGTAGTTGCTGCGACGTTGGGCTGACCCTGATGAGAAATTATGTTTACTCTTTGTTGAGAATTCTGATTGATATTATTTTAAATGGGCCTTGAAAAGACTTGTTGGTTTTAATACCTCGGAGATGGAGGAACTATAACGGGACGAACTTGAGAGTGTAACTGAATAGGTTGAGGCTGAATTTGAGGCTGGAAAAATGGTTGATTGTTGACAGGTGGAGCTACTTGGACATGATTGTATAAAACTTCTTGAACAGGAGGCCTTTGAACATAGTTTTAGACTCTTCTCTCTTCAACTCTAACAAACCTATCTTGGTTTATTATTTGTCCCTGAGGTATTTGTTGAAGCTGAACTCTGCTAGAATTAGCTTGAATTGGTTATTGTCTGAAGATCTACTGCCTAATAGGCTCCTGTCTAACATACTCTTGTCTGATTGGTTACTGCCTGATTACTTATTGTCTAAATTATTGTCTTATAGGTTATTGCCTGATAAACTATTGTCGCAAAGGTACTTCATGCCTAATTTGTTATTGCACGAAGATAGGTTACTGCCTGACAATCGGTTATTGCCTTATAATTGGTTACTGCCTCACAAATTATTGCCTTGGAAATTATTGTCTCACAGCCTATTGCCTAACGGGCTACTGCCTGACAGGCTCTTGTCTCACAATAGTTTATTACTGAATCAGTTATTGCAATCTTATAGGTTATTGCCTGATGGGCTATTGCCAACTGTGTTATTGTCTCACGATTTATTGCTGTCTTACAGGCTCTTGTATTTATTATCTTACATACATCCCTTAAGCAGAAATTCTATATCTAGATTATCCACCAAGTTATTCCACTGCAATCTCTCTTGTTTTAGCTTCAGGTCTGATAACTGTCTATGAATATACTTGTTCGCCAGCCACTTGGTTATTGACTTATATGTGTCTTTGAATTTGATGATTATTGTTTATTAAAACTGACTCCTGAACTACTGTGGTCGGTTCCTGCTGAACGTAAACAGTTCTTTCAATATTCTCCACTCTCCCTTGTCCAACACTGTTATTGACGATCAAATTGTTTGAATTTAATACTTGAGTTTAATTCAAAACTGGCAGAGCGTTTGTCCTGGAATAGGTAAGGGAGTTGTTGACCTACTGAATAGGCAGGTAGGTTGATCGATTGGTGAACTTGGACTGTAAAAACTGTTCAGACCTTCTGATATTATCTGTCTGGAATCCATAACTTTCATTATTTCTGCACCAACTATTCAATCTATTTGCACCTCCATTCTGATACACACAATTCAATTCCAAAGGAACTGTAAAGTTATTATACTGTCTGACGTACTCGTTGAATCTAGCCTTTACGTTGTTGAAAGTAGCAACTTGGCCGATTCCCATCAAGTAATCATGGAGAACTGGGATATTTTTATCAGCAAAATCTTGCCTATCGACTGCATCGTCCAAGATATGAAGAATTTATCTGATCATCTAACCCTAAGTTACTCTGATTCCTGCCACAACATTCAGCTCAAAGGCTGGGTTGACCCATATTTTTACTTGTCCTCTGTCGCTGATTCCTATTTATTCGTCATCGACCAAAAAGAATCCAACAATTTGGGATAAATGTTCATAGCCATTGAGGGCCGTGTCGTAGAGATGCAGGAGATCTGGGAAAGGTATATCTTTGACATTGGATAAGCGAACTGGCATTCTTTCGATCAACAATCGTGCTGACTAAAAACATATGTACTTTTGTCATTTCCACAGTTTCCACAGTTGAAAAGCTCATCAGAAGTGATTTCGTAAGCATTGACGTAATAAGTGCTGTCTCTCCTCAACTGACTGAGGTGGTTGGAGTATGGGGTTTGAACTTGCCTCACAGCATATTATTCAAGAATGTTATTAGGGTTATGTCTATTGGTCCAAACGTGCAAGTCCTGAATACCCTAGCTTCTTTTCCAGTTCTTCTTGAACTAAGCTTCGCTAATACTCGATGAGGAATTTCCCATTTTGAATATTTAAATGTAATAAATGATATAATTTACGATCAATAAAAATTATTCTTTTTAATTCGACAAAAACAAAAAAATTAACTATACTACTTCATATTGTTTAACACAAAATACTTGAAGTCTGCCCCTTCAAAAATATAAATGATTTATCTGTATACTTTTTGAATATATAGATTAGTAATTTTATCTTGATTTACTCTTGTATTTATTATTTTATAGTCATTTCAAGCACATAAAATGGCATGTTAGAAGAACAAATCTGTATCAAATTTCATCTTGGAGGAACTTAAGTTTGTCAACCTCGATTAATGTATTATTGTGATTAGTCTCAGCTTAAATATGGAGTGTCAGGCACAAAGTAGTCAACAAATCTTTTACGATGAAGAGAATAAAAATAAAGCGATAAAAAGAGCTTTTATCGAGTACTAATAGCCAAAATAATCAAAATCTTAAGATTTAATAGGCTATTATGGCTAATGTCAATCGATAGAGTACTTGTAAAATTATTGAGTTTCTATCTTGAAACGGCTGGAAGGCAAATACGGACCTAAATGCATCAAAATGATAAAAACATCAAACAATATTTATCTAGTTTATGACTAGTTCCCTTCAATCAGCTTAAAAAATTATATGAACTCTAAAACTCTACCCCTTCAATCAAGTAAATAGATTTTATAAGTAGAAATCAAATTACTGATTCAAATATGTAAAAGCCTGCATGCCATTCATAAAAAAAATACTGTACTTTTGCATTTCGATATCGAAAACATATTTTTCAATGAATAAAAGCCTATTTTTTTCAGCTTCTGGGGACTTTCCAGAATGATTTAAAATCTAGACAGCGTCAGTGAAAAATAGATTCTAATATTTAAATCAGAGTTTCCTGAATAAGTAGTTAAATTTGGGTCATATGGCTTCCCAACAGACATATATTGCTTAGGAAACTTATTTAAAAGAATTTTAGAGCATGAAGCAAAATATGAAAAACATAGTGTTTAAAATAATATTTTGCTCTTGATTTAAAAAATGCTTGCCAATAATCCAATCGATAGGCCGAAAATAGTTGAAATCCTAATGGAATTATAAAGATTTTAAAATGAGTTAAACTAAAAATTTGTAGATTTAGACTAATTGTTAAATGAGGAAGGCCAAACACCTAAATATAATAATCAAAGTTAAGATGAGAATTCAAAATTGAAAATAAAAAAACATAGAACCCAAGACTTGAAAATATAGCCTAAGAAATAAGAAAAGCGGCTGACGACCAATAGCAACTCTAGAGTAAAGGAGAAGTTTGTAATAAATTATTTTGTGATTAGAATCAAGTAGCCCAAATAAAGATTAAATAGAAACAAGTCTATGAATATAATAAAATTTCCCTCTTCGAAATTGATTTAGTCTGTCAAGCCTTCTTCTCCAACAACTGCCAAAACTCCAAGTATATAACCAAATTAGCCTGTATCGCCTGTATCGCCAACAACCCCTTCAACTAAGTCTCAATCCTTCTCCAACTTTCTAGCTGGTGTAAAATCCTTTGCCAACCTTTAGCTACTAACCAATCAAGATAACTAATTTTAGAAAATTAGGCCTAAGAAATTGATTAAGTAATAAGATCCTCAAAAACTTATCAAGCAGTTCAACAAAAAGAGAAATCTTAGCTTGTTCTTGCTAGAGATATGTTAATTCGTTATTTAAAATCAGTAAGATTTTTAACTCAGTTATCTTATTGTCAAACTGGCCATAATAAATTTGTCAAGTTTGATAAAATTATGTTAAAAATACTAAACTTGTGCTGAAACGAATAGCTTCATCGGGACAATTAAGAGTGAATATGATAATTTAATAAATGTTAAGAAGCCCCTATAGAAATATTTTCAGCTATATGCCTCTGAAAGCAAAAATATTCATAATGAAATAATTCATCCAGATAAGACCAGCTAGCGATATCTCAAAGAAAAGATCTTGAAGTTCAGCAGAGAAATGATTTTATCATGTGAAAAAGATCTTGTTAATAACAATCAAAATGCATAGCTCATTGACAAGCTATTTCATACCTACATGATACTGAAATATGTATAAGAAGGCAGTTTCTAGAAATTTTGGGACAAAACATACGATAAGGAAAGACTGCTCCTGTCAAACCAAAGATATTTTAACGACTAGAAAAGCTTAGGAATACGCTATTTAAAAAGTAGGATCGCATAAATAGTCAAAAATAAATGAAAAAAATGTTTCAAACGATTAAATGATATTTAATAATTTTTAATATTCTTATTGATCAAATTATATATGACCTGGCATAAAGAGTATTAGTTTCAGATGAAAAATATCATTTCACTATAGTCCATCTTCTTCAGTTTTATCTTCAGGCGGATTCTGTATTTTGAAAATCAAATTCATACGATACCTTTCGTCTTGAGGCAAAAAGATATTGAGCTGAGCATTGTAAATAAATTAGGGTCTGACCAATTTTGGAATATCTTCTTAGATTTATTATTTTAGCACCAAATCTCTGAAATGAGCTGGTAGTTGATTTATCTATTATTGAGTGACTGTCTTTAATTTTTATAGCTGGGCTAGTTTTTGTGCGTTGTTATTCCTAAAGACATAGTAATTCCAATGAGCGTCTTATACAAATTTTTGACTCATTTATTTTTTGAGATCTGGCTTGATCGGTAAGGTGCCAGGATGCATGTTTCTAGTTGTCTCAATGAACTGACCTAAAGCCTTATATCTTTTAGGCGTGAACCAGCCATGATCGTTTTGTTAACCTGCATATCATTTCGGTTACCTGTTATTTATCTTGAATATATGTTGACTTTTCTGAGTCTACGGATTTATTTACGCATTTCCATATTCACACCCGCTCTCTTTTTTCTTGCGATCGTCTCCATGATAGGATTTCGCAATAAGCCTGACAGTCGATTCATATTTGATTATAATTATAATTTATAATATTGAAAATCAATAAATTGTGATAAAAATCATGGTAAATTCATTTAAGATTTCAATTTTTGCAATAACCATCGAGAATACTATTCATGGTGTGTATCTTAGTTACAAAAGTATCTGTTTTGTTAGATGGCCTGGTGTAGCAACATGTCTATTCCTTTCAGAGTTGTCAAAGAGAGAGAAAAATACCTCTTGAGAAATTATTATATAGGATCAAGCTTGTCTCTATAATTAACATTCATGTATAAAATCTGGGTCTTGCTGCTTGTTCTATAATACTGCAAAATATTCATCAAATTCTGTTCAATAAGATTCCAGTTCTGATAAACTGCCTCACTTGGAAGTGTATTTACAATTATAGAGTATAGTTGCACCTTTTTGATTTGCTAATAGCTGGCTCTCAGAGGCAAAATATCTATTACATTTTTAAAATTTTCAGTAATATACGATTTATCTATTGTTCTGTTCAGAAAGCTAACTTTTACTTTGGATTATTCAAAAAAGTGACAAAATATTTATGCAGTGGCTCCTGCGCCAATAATCAAGGCATTTTTATACTAAGTCTTTGCTATTTTTTAGCCAAAACATTGTCTAATCCCGTATATATCTGTGTTTGTAGAAATCAATTATTTATTTTGATTTTTAAAAACTGTATTGACAATTTGGTGTTTTGTTGAAAGTTATCCAAGCTTTTTTATATTTAATTCATTAGCGTAGTACTTTTTGAAAGGTATAGTAATCGATAAACCACCAAAGGAAGATTGTTGCATTTAAGAAATAGTAAAGATTCTGTTTGAGACTGGAGGATGATACTGATACTTCTTTTGTTTAAGATAGAACAGATAATTATGGATCCGAGGACTAAGAGACGTTTAGATATTTTTTCCGATCAAGTAAAAATTCATAGATTTTGAGTATTATTCTTTAAATCTTAATCAGAATTATATATATTATTGGGACTTAAATATTATCTTGACATATGAGTCAATAAAGTCATTTAAAGATTTTTCAAATAATTTAAGTAAAGTTTATTTGAATTAAGCTTTTAAAGTCATGTTTGAATATAATATGGATGAATCTATACTTATTAAATTTAAGATATTTATAATTATGGATGATATATGCTTGATTCGATCATTGACTAACATAGAAAGTGTATGTGCATTTTCTGGGCTTAATTCCAGCCCAGAGACCGTTGAGACCTAAAACGAGGGCAGTTGTGTCTCCAGTAGCATCGCAAACAGTGCTCCAGGGTCTTCCTGATCCATTGATAAGTCCGTATCCGATGTTTTGAGTTTAGACATCATTACAAGTGCATTCGTCGCCTGATTAATTGGAGTTGACAACGTCATTGATCAAGTCTAGGTAGGCATCAATTCCGTCTCCTTGTTTTCCGGCAGTGACGAGGGCGTAGTCTTAGCTTGTGGGAGGGGCGAGGAACTTGACGAACATGTAAGACCAGTCTGGGTAGATTTTATTAATTCCAGTTCTTGAGGCGAAGACGTTTTGGTTAGTGATCCAGACGAGCCAGCTGAATCTGACTTGTTCGGTTTGGATGAAGACGAAGAAGTTTTGTCCGGCATCTCCATATTTCTTATCCATTTGTTCCTTGATGTACTTAACGTTGGCAGCAACGTCGTCCTTGTAGAAGCTGCTGGCAGAGTTGGCAAAGTTCGTGAGGGATGAGATCATATCAGCAGTTGCTCCTCTTCCAGTGAAGTCATTGAACTGGAGGTCGGGGTGGGAACCCATGAGGGTTGGCTTTTCAACGAAGGTGAAGGAGAAGGCCAGTGCCAAGAAAGCACAAACTAGGACTATCTTATTCATTTTTAACAAGATATGTAGATTAATTATAACTATTGACGTCAATAATTAAACTAGAATTTGTAAAAATCATAATAAAAACATATTTAATTTTTTTTATTTATGTGTTATCTCGTAAATATCCATTCTATATAATTTTTTAATAAATTGTTTCTATAAGGTTTGTGTGAAAACAAAGTTATTCTTTCTTTAATTGATTTGTATTGAGAAAATGGATAGTTTTTGAATAGAACGAATTAGTATAAATGATATTGTTGATAATCTATCACATGTCGTTGAGATTATTGTGGACTTGAGATACTGTCTTGACTGTGTTTAGCCCATTGAACTTGAAAGTCCCTCCATTGAAAGTTCCAGTAAAATTATTGTTGCAAGGGAAATATTTTTATTGGATTTAAAAATCAGCTGGAAGGGTGCTTCCATAATTCATATTATTGGTTCTGTAGTTAGCTGGACCAACATTGAGTCCATTCTTCGGGTATTAAGAATATCCATTCGTGACATGAAACTCTGTCTTCTTCTGATATCTAGCATTTTATGAGTATGGATCTACTCCTTATCTCTGCAGAGTCTATCTGATAACTTTACTTTTAATGAGTCTCTCAGCTCTCCTGAAATCGTTAGCCGATTCCACTATCTCTGAATAAGTGGGAATTTTGTCATTTTTTAGATTAGTTTTTTCAGGTCTAAGATTATTTTGGACCCAAGGCGAGCCGTACTATTGATTGGTAGTATTGTAGAGTGCACTTTGAGCAGTTCTAGTGAAAGTGTTGCCGCCTAAATTGTTGTTATTGGCCATATTCTTTTTAATATGTAACTTAATATTTTATTGAATGCATTAAATAAGAACACTCTCAATAAAATATATTCTATGAATAAAAAATATGAACTTTAATTATCTTTTCGTTAAATTCAATGAAAAATATAGATTTTAAGGGCACTTATCCATTTTATGTAAATAGGGCATCTTCTGGGGCTTAAAACGAGAGACAATCCAATAATTTATAATTTTAATTTACTATTAAACATCATTTAGTAATTTGCTCAAAAATAAACATGGAAATTGAATAGGATCTCAAGTTACTTCCTAAAAGACCCAGACCTACTAAGGAAAATGCATTTTAACGAAGAGTTAAGCTACGCACCAACCATCATTCTTACCACTACAGCCAATAGAAAACTATTTACCTTTACGATGTGACCTCCGTGCCATAAATTCCTGACGATTCTATTGTGCTTTTCAACAAATTGATTTCAAAATGCAAATCAAAGTTTAAGGAGATGGATTAGAATCATAAAATTCTGAGTCACAAAGGTCGAATTGCTTACAGTAATAAACCACTTGAAAAGGTCCTGCTTGTCTAAGTCGAGTATAATTCCTTAAAATATACTCTTTATTTCAAACAAGTCCTGAGTTTAGAGGAAAACAATATTGAAAAGCTGGAAGGAGATAGATTAAAATTATTTCTCCAAATATATAGAACCGCCATTTATCAGGATTCAATCAAAATGGGTATGGCTGAAATTAAAAGAGGAAAATATTTCTTGAAGAAAGATCTTTCAGATATAGACAACTATTACAAACAATTAAATATGCAGATGCTCAGAACTTACACATGCAGGCTAGTCCGTTTGCCTAGATAAATCTCAGTCCAAGTTGACGTTGGAACTAGGATTTTAAGGATTTAAAATTTCCTTTAAACCTTAAGTGCCGCCAAATCTATTGACTAAAAAAGATAATATATCGGCAGAAGTGTGACTTGCAGCTATGGAAAGAACATGAGCTATCAGATAAAAGATATCAAATTTGACATGAATCCTCAGTCAACTTTTGTTCAATAAAAGATCAATGCACCAATAAGTTATCAAAAATACTATTAATCTCGATATGGAATTAAAATTGTTGCCAAGAATCAGCCTTTGATTTAGGTAGTTATTAAAGTTGAAAAAGTCAAAGAGAAAGGAGGAAAATAAGTACCGAAGTAAACTATTGGATATCTGATTCCTGAGTTACTAAGGCTGGCAGGCTTGTCAGACAGATAAAGTAGTAATAAGTAAATCATGAAGGCGATTGCTAATTTTAGTAAAATAAACCCAGAGAAAAGAATCTAATTGAAAGATCAGTGGATTAGAGCTTTCAACGAAAAGTCAGGTCAAAATCGTATAGGAGACTACATCGATGTACAAGGTTTCATCATGCCTTAGACAGTTTATTTCACTCAGAATTAGAAAAAGACTATGAATGGCTAGATGAAGATAAACAAACCTAAATAAAGTATGAGACTGGCAAAAAAGACCTGGTGTTTTGTATATTCACGTAAAAAGCTGGATCCTCAAGATAAAAATAATGAGGCATGTGAATAAGATGACTTTGCTGATTTTCTTCTTGACAAAATGAATGAAACACAGCATAGATATGGCATAAAAATTTAAGAACCTGTCTTCATTTGTATAGACCGATAGAAAGGAAGACCTATAGATTCTTTAAACAAGTGGAGATCGATGATTGAGTAAACTGTCTCAAAAGATGATAAGATTATTCTGTTTTTGCTTTAAAGATCTTAAGAATCTCTCTACGGATAACTGAAAAAGTTCTGCACAAACAAACTCAAAATTGCATCTCAATTCGTCATTAAAAATACAGTCAATAAGCAGAAGAAAGGTCTTTAGTCTGTGGTAACTAAAATAGTTTGGCAAATGAGCGCCAAGATAGGACTGGCCTTATGGTCAGTTGTACCAAAGCATCCTTTTTGGAAAAATAAATCGATTATATACGGTGCCTTGTCTCTATCAACAAATAAGAAATTGAAGTACAGTACACTTGGCTTTAATGGAACATATTCTAGGGACTTAACTAAAGTGTTTACTAGTCTGAAAACTGGTCTTAATCAAGATAAAGATAAGATTGATTAATCATGCTTTTAAAACCTTTTCGCTGATTGGCTCAAAAAGTATTTTGAAAATAATCAAAAATAAGATCCAAACGTTCTTATTTTGTACAGGTAAGGCCTTAGTGAGAAGCAGGCTCAAGAACAGTGTGAAAAATAAGTTAAGGCTTTGAATAAATGCATTTAGCGAGCTCGTAAAAAGCATCCTAATTTCTATCCTGAAATTGTTTATATTATTGTGAATAAAAAAATCAATACCAAGTTCTTCGCATATGTAAAATAAGGGCCTAAGTTTAGTCCTAGTCTTGAAAATCCTTAGTCTGGAACTGTCATTTTTGAAGAATTGTCCCAAAACGATGCATATGACTTCCATTTAGTTGCCCAGAAAGTCACTCAAGGAACCTGCAACCCAACTCACTATAGAATAGCCTATGATTCATCCAAAATTCCTCAGGAGGCAATAGTCCAGTTTACATACGAGCAGTGTTTTAACTACTACAACTGGATCGGTCCTGTGAGAGTCCCCAGCTGTCTGCAAAACGCTGACAAAATCGCTAGGCTTTTCGGCTAGCACATAAATGAAAGCCTCTATGAAAGTCGACTCCAGTAACTGCCATTCTTCTTATGATTCGATAAAACTTTATATCTATAAATTCATCATATAAGTAAATCTAATAAAATCATGGGGACAAGTGTTTTCTATTATGATTTTTGCTTGTGCTTCTTTTTTATAATCGCTTGTTCAGCATACTTTACTGATGATTCAGGTTTTGGCTGATTAATCTATTGTTATGTTCTACCTTTCGATTACTGCCAATAATCATTTGCTAAACCACAACATTTGACTGCATGTTGAAACTACTCAGTTCATTATTTAACTGCTTTTAGTAGTCTTATTATTTTTTCTTGCTAGATTGATTTGGACTTGATTTGTTCTATATTACTTACAATGTCTGTTTATTTGATAATAGATTCGTCAACCTTTTTTGAAAATGGTTTGCCTTTTTTGGATCCTGATGTATGTAATACTCGATCGCTACTTTGTATAGATCGTTTAACTATTTAACCGTAGACAATTAGTATGTTTCTGAAAATTCCAATCGCATTTATAGATCCATCAATTTTTACGCAAAATTTTAAGGAAGCTCCTTAATTTTCATATTGAAAAAGGTACTATCGAAATCTATCTTGGGTTTTTGTTGTTCGGGCTACACTCGTTTAAATAAATTGAACAAACTCATCAATTATTTTTTCTATATTAATAAAATATAAGCTAAATTAATTTAGAAAATATTATTAGATTAAGCTTTGGCACTGGAAATGCAAATAAACAAATTTAGATTTATAAGTTAACATAAAAATCAAAGAATTATTTGATCAAATTTTATCTTCTTTAATTTTGCCTTAAAAGATGATATTCTTTTTTTCAAAGTTCAATTTCATAAGTTGTTATCTTACCTTCATACGATATGATTCTTTGAGTCCTTCTTTTTGGGTTTCAACTATATTTTTTACGATCTATAATGCCTTTTTTTCTTAATTATCCTCTAAAGAATCGATGAGATAGCCTTGATATCCGATTTTATAATGATTTATCACATCGTTTTCAAGTTATCTATTCGCTATGATTTTTCTAGCTTACTCAGAGTTTGTTTCGTACAAATCGTCCATATTTTATAATTTTTATAAAATATATAAAGTAATCAAATATTTTTCGTTTATAAATAATAATTGAAAATAAGAATGGACTAAGAAAACAACCTATTTAGTAATGCAGGGAAAGAGTAATATTAACCAAGCTTGGCATAATCTAATGTCAGATCTGTGATAAGCCAGTTTCCGCATGAAGATCTTATGAAAAAGTTTGATCAATATTAACTGCGATCGAACATAATTGACATAAACAGGCTGAGATCGTCTTCGTATTTGAAACTCAAGAAGTACAAGTAGTCTGCTTTTTATGGAGAGATCCTCAACGGTAAAAGACACGGTCAAGGCATCATGATCTATAATAATAATCGAGTTTACGAAGGAAATTGGTAGTGCGATTACAAGCAAGGACAGGGATTTTAAATATTTCCCAATAGAAACTCTTATCAGGGCTGTTATGTCAACGGAAAACCTGAAGGCATAGGAAAATATACATGGCTGAATGGATAGTTTTATTAAGGAGAGTGGATGAATGGACTTAAGCATGGTTCAGGCATGTGGAAAGGAAAAAAAGGTGACAGTTATGTGGGTTAGTGGAGAATGGGAAAGGCCGATGGATATGGAGTTCATGTATGGATCAATGGGGATCGCTATGAAGGATAGTTCAAGCAATGTCTGAAACATGGACAAGGCACTTAAAAATTTGCTAACGGAGATCTTTACAAAGGCTAATATTCGAAAGGTAAACCAAACGGATACGGTTAATATTTTTGGGGCAACGGCAGTTATTTCAAAGGAAACTTCAAAAATGGTATGAGATAGGGTCACGGGATGTGGAAGAAAAGTGCAGGACTCAGCGACAAATATTAAGGTGAATATTTCTAAGACAAAAAGCACGGATACGGTATTTTTTCTTGGTCGACTGGAAACGTATACAAAGGAAATTATTATGAAGATCTTAGAACAGGTTTTGGAGAAATGTACTGGAAAGACGGGAGTTATTATAAAGGTTAATGGTCTAAAGGTATCTAAAATGGTTAAGGTATATTTTTTATCATATTTAGGATTATTATATATCCCTTCGGAAGGGACTAAAAAAGGCCTTTTCAAAGATAATTTGCTGGTTTAAATTTATGAACAAGATTAGAAACCATAATTATATCGCTAATCGAGCCTGAAGCCAGGAATTATTCATAAGAATAATACCAGTAAAAATTTCAATATAAATAAAATGTAGCCTAAACGATAAAAATCTATAGATCGTCAATCGTTTCAAGATAGAAAAAAAGCTGTTTCAACTACAAGTGGCAAGAATCACTTTATTTTGTCTAAGGACACAAAAAGAAAAGTCTTTTTGCCACCGAAATCCTAAAAATCTAAATAATCATTTAGTCGATCAATCTATACGAGCCAGCTCGAAAGGATCAATACCTTAGTGCCAAATATTCAGAATCCTTTGATAAACGTGCCTGGAATAAATACTAACAAAAGATAAAGAATTCCTCATTCAGCTTACTATATGCATAAAATTCACAAGAGAGTCAGCACTATTCAAAACTAAACTTAACACAGTACCAATAAAGATAAAATAGCCTAAGAGTTAAAAAATTTTACCTTGAAGATGATGGGAAATCAACAAAAATGAATTACTTTTAATAAATGATTTTTATACTGAATAATTTTAATATTTATCATTTCAAAGTATCAGCAGCTTGATCGACTGGCACTCTCGCTATCTTTATTACATTCCCTGCACCTTAAAGAGCCTAATCTACTGCCTATCCAGCATCTTATCCGTATTTAGCTTTAACAATTTTTGTAGCCCCTTTTGCAACTCCACTTCCGACTGCGTAAATAGCACCAACAACTCCATCATAAAGATTCGCAACAACTTATACTCCAGTCTTAGTCCCATTTTTGATAGTCTAGTAATGTGGATGCTCCTGAATTTCCTTTCCTTTTTAAGATTTTTCAAATCTTTATCCAATATTGGTTGCCATTTTTTTACCAAAATCAAAGAGATTTCCTACTTGTTTGGAAGTGAACTATAATACAGTCTTTGAAGTTTCTTTTGCGAATTTCAAATTATCCTTAGTTTACTACTTTACTTATTTGTTCTCCTATTTCGTTACTCTTTTGGAAATAAAACTGCCCAAACCTTCAATTCCAGTCGACAAAGCTCCGCCTGCAAATTTCAATCCTTTATTAATTTGCTTAGCGGCTCCAACTACTATTCCGTTTTTTGGTTGAGAAAATTATTATGATTCATTATTTAAAAGTACTTCTCGTTTTTCAGTAAATTTTTATGGTTTTTAAGAGAGTTTCGCCTGCTTTACTTTCATTTCTTCAACTGAAAATTTCTATCTTTTGTTTTTTAAATAACACTTTTCTCCTAAGCAAGATTCGACTTAATCACTATTTTAATTGATCTTTATCATCCACTGGTCTTTTGGATATTTTTTGAAATACAAGATGAGCTGAAACTGAGGATCTTCCTTATCATAGAGAATAGTTTATGAACCGTTTATGGAGTATTAAAATTCATTGAGTTTTAAAATCACCATTCCATCGTAGGCTAATAGAACTTGCAGTCTGCCTGAAGACACAAAATTGATTTGACCGCCTGCTATTTAATACACCACTGTGCCGTTGCATCCTAAAATCTAAGTAAATGTAATCATCTGTTAATTCTGAGAAATCAATTGTTATATGCAAGAAAATTAAATAGATTGATAAAAATATATATTCAAACGTAATAAACTATGATTATAAATTTTAATAAAGGTCAAAAATATCTAAGCATCTGATGTCTAATCCATTTCAGCAATTCAATAACTTCGGGAAGCACCTCAAAGGATTCTCGCTGAGCAGCGCTCTCTTGCTCGGTCTCGGTTACCTGGCGCTCAACTCTTACTACTATGGTACATCAAATATAAGATAGTCGACG
>Ga0194115_10002514_pt1 | contig 21762 bp, 14 predicted proteins | sample TA2MahsurfametaG_3_FD_148656 | JGI IMG/M metagenome (GOLD analysis project Ga0194115, IMG submission 148656) | Freshwater microbial communities from Lake Tanganyika, Tanzania - TA2015002 Mahale S4 surface | ecosystem: Environmental > Aquatic > Freshwater > Lake | place: Tanzania: Lake... | reverse complement strand
AAGAGGTTGGCATAATTTGACTTTCGTGTTGATACGCATATAATCAACACTCTCATTCCATTGCAGATTAACCCTATCTCCCTTCACATCATGTCGTCGGAACAACGCAAGGAACAACGACCGATTCGCAAACGATCCTTTCCGGCAATTTTCTGCCTTTCTTTAGCAGCAACGACGGCGACGACCACTACAGTCAATGGATTCTTGACATCATCGTCATCTACGTCGTTGCATAGCCTTCGCCAAAATCCCTCCTCGCATGGACCACTTCATCAACCATTGTTCGTCCCCCCGTTGGCTACGACTACTCCCAATAGCATTGGACAAAGATGGACGCCCCTTGGCATGGTCAAGAAGAACTTGAGTAGTATGCCCGTCTCTCGTACTTTGTTGACTCTAGAGGAGGAGGTCGACCTCTTACGTCAAGCGACGGAAACTCGACGATTGCAACAACTCGAAAGAGAATTGGCTCTACAAAAACCTCAACATTATCATCGCCTTCCCTGGAGATTGGTCCGTGCCAAGGCAGCCGGATATGGTGATGAATGGGAAGCCTATGAGGAAGCACTTCGTGTTGGGCATTTGGCACGTGAAGAATTGGTAACCCGAAATATGGGTCTTGTCCAATATTGTGTCAATAATGTATTGAAGAACCGGAAGAATCAACGACTGAATTCCTTATCCCGAGACGATTTAGTCCAAGAGGGTGCGATTGGCCTAGCTCGAGCGGTCGATAAATACAATCCCTCGATTGGGGGGAAATTCAGTACCTACGCCGTGTATTGGATTCGAGCTGCCGTCCTCCGATGTATTGCCGAACGAGATGATTTACTCCGGGTCCCGTCACATGTCACACAGGCAGTCTTGGAAATTAACAAGGCAGCGAAACGTTTAGGAATTGATTTGGATAATAATAATGGTCGTGAATCATGGGCGACGACGATGATGAAGAGCGGGGCATGGAAGGAAGCTGAAGAGGCAAAACGTTTAGCCGAAGAAGCTGGATTAAGTGAACGGAACTTTGAAGAAGCCATGAAGGTCCGGACACGACGTTATACAGGCGGATATGTTCCATTTGAAACTTGGATGCAACGAGGAGAACAAGTCGCTGCGACGAGTGATGTTCCCATATTGCTGGATGGGGCAACAACAAGAATGTCGACGGTGGGTGAAGACTTGGAGGAATCTCCTACAGCATCGTTGGAACGGGAACAATTTCGAAAGACTTTATCTAAGTTCTTACGACCTAAGGAAATGGAAGCCTTAAGTTGGAGGTATGGACTCGTCGATACTGACGAATCACAAGTAGGAGAATTGAACCCTCCTATAGAACAGGGTCAGAAACAATTGGCAAACCAATATTTGGCAGATGCCGAAACCTACCTCTTTGGGTCTACTACGACGACGGGAAGGGCTGGATCCAGATCGGGTGGACCCTTCCCCTCGGAACTTCCTGAAAAGGGACGTTTTGGAGAAGCCATGTCATTTAATGAAGTTGGGAAGAAGATGAAAGTTTCTGCCGAATATGGACGACGATTATGTCATGGTGGCCTTGCCAAGTTACGACAAGCCGCAGAGGATGGTCGTCTCGAGCTTGGTCTTCTCTTTTAATGAGGATCAATACCTCCGAGCTGGGTCTGTCTTGTACTCCTTTGTGTACATAGAGATGGAAGATAATAAAGAAATTTATACCCTCACATGACTACGAACAAATGCATTATAGCCATAAAATATTCTTATTTTCTCAGAGAGATATAACTGAAAGTAAGATTTCGAACAAATGGAATACCGGTTGGCATCGTCACCCTGTCCACAGCGGAGTCATGGCGTCGATGAAGGCGGACTGGATCCGAGCATGGTTGTCATAATGATGTCGCATGTTAAAGCGTGGCCTTGAAGTTGCCATCATCGTCATGGCCGTTTCTTCTTCACAGTCATCGTCCAACCTGAGGGCACATGTACCAGATTCTTCTTCGGATTCTAATGCCGATGCAATCAAATAGGCCACGCCTCGACTTGTCCCTTCGGTCGTATCAGGATCAAAAATCACATCCAGTCCGATACAGTCTGCTATCATTTGTCTCCATGTGTCATTGACTTCCAATGCCTTTCCACTAGCATAAATACATGGTCGAAGGTCGTCATCACCACTACGAATACCATTATCACCACCACCTGGTGAAGAATCGTGGAAACTTTCCATCCGAGCCAACAAGATTAATTCCAAAACCGCACGTAATCGTAAAGATATCCCCTCGAGTGATGCCTTCATTAAATGTTCTGACTTGGTATCTCGTGTCACGCCCATAATAGCTCCTGTTGCACCAGTCCGAAATCCTGTACTTCTTTCACCACTTAGAAATGGAATGACGATCAATTTCGATGTCGATATTGGAGATGATGATTGCAATTGTTCATATTCGTCCAGAATAAGCTGTCGTGTTTTCTGCATACATTCCTCGAAGTCACTTGACGATTCTAATCGTAGTAACTCAGACAGCCATTCGATTAGGGACCCTCCATCTGTGAGAGCACCACCGACCAATAGGTGGTTACAGTCAATCCGGTAACAAAAGAGTCCCATAGGAACTTCCTTCAGGGTACATAATGGACCTATCCCCTGTGAGAGGCATATTCGTGCTGCTGCAGACGTTCCCACCGTAACGGCAATCTTCGAAGCATTCCAACATTTACTTCCAATATTCGCACAGGCACCATCTCCAATTCCTAAATAGAATTTAGATGAACGAAGTTGAGGAAATTTCGACCAAAATAGATTGTGGCTACCCGTATTTGTCCATTCCGGGATCCCATCTTGATAGTCTGTAAAATCGGCAAGAGTTGGTAAGGTAGCCACGCATTCTGGATAAGGAAGGAGTTCTAATGCCTCTGACGCCCATACGCAATCACGAAAGTTCAACATCCCCGTCCAACTAGCCTCGGAATATGAAATAGGAAGACATGTCTGTCCCATCCATCGACTAATACAAAGACTGGATAAGGTTTGCCATGTGTATACTCGATTCAGTTCCTCCCTCGTTTTGGATTTGTACAGTGCACGGAGTTGTGGAATAGCATAGGCAGAATGAATCGGAGCACCCGTAACCTGCTGATAACGACGTCGAAGATCTTCATTGGTATATTCCCTTCGAATCGTTTCACACTCATCGACGACATCCGGAGCGTTACATGCATAACTGAGAGTGAATTCATCCCCAATTGGTAGCCCATTTTCATCGACGGCAATCAAATTCATAACAAAGGTAGAAAAACCAACTGCGATGACCCGAATCGTATCTGGAAGTTCCTTCAAGACAGCAGTAACGGATTGATCAATCTTGGATAACAATGAATCTTCTCCATTTCCCAGGTGGATCTTCCCAGTATTTGGTTCTACCGAACGAGTGGGAAGTGAAAATGAAGATATCGGAGTGGCTGATATCTTGTTCTTCTTCGAAGAATCATCTGTTGAAGTTAGGTGCTGATAGGCTGTACATCGAACGCTACTACTGCCGATATCGAGAGCTAGAATAGCATCCATGGTCCCATTACGGGCGTATTCAAGATGTTATCCGATCGGAAAGGGGATCTGCTACTATTGAAGGGTTGTAAATCCTCAATCTGGTACATAGATAGTTTCGCCATGGAATTGAGAAAAATGATGCTGTCGATATAAGGGCGTATGTACTATCAATATAGATAAATGACTAGTAAATACTATATCATACATACCTAGGACAAAATGTCTGTTGCAATCGTGCGTGTTGGGTGCGCGACCTTGGCGAACAGACCGATGGTTTCTAAAGTCTGTTGGTAAATTAGCCAATCAAAACGTGCACAGACAGTTCTCCTTTCCGTCGATCGTGAAAGGATAGCAAAATTCCATTCGGGGTCTCCCACACGAATAGACCCGACACCCATCACCTTTTCTTGTTCGACTCCGACCCCAAAACAGCAAAAAATCGGACTGTTTTGTGTTGATGGAAGCAGTCTTCTTCTCTTTTTTTGGGTGCCATCATTCATACTCCAAAGTCTAACAACCACTCTACCTCTGCGAGCCAACAACGATGACAATAGGTGACCATAATCAACAACGAATCGATCGCCATAGGTCGAGTCGTGAGGTGCATGTCCGTAGAATTCTCGTTTCTGCTGCCGTATTGTCTATATTGTTCGATGTGCCAACGTGCGAAGCCTTTCGTGGTGCGAGTCGGACATATCATGGGTCACGGATTCAAGGGGTGACATCCCTTCCTGCAGTGGACATTGCCGTTTCATCCACAGAATCGTTTCTTTCAGCAGATATGGCTATCCCACCCATCGAATGGACGACCTTTACTTCGGCAGTCAGTAGCTTCTTTGCGACACAACCCTACCTGGCATCCTTCTTGACATGTTCCGTCAAGGCTTCCGCTGCCGATATTATTAATCAACGCAAGGAAGAAATCTTGGAAGATTCCGATAACAACGACATCGTCAAGAAGTATGAGTTGCAAGTATCGATTCCTGAAGTCAACCTTTCAAGGAATCTTGCCTTTGTTCTTTATGGGGGGTTATACACGGGTTGTTTTCAATGTTTCTTGTACAATGGCCTCTTCCCAATGTGGTTCGGTTCGGATGGATCTTCGATTACAATGATGAAACAACTGCTGGCAGACAATTTGATCTTCGGTCCTCTACTTTATCTTCCAGTGGCGTATATCTTCAAACGATGTTTGACATCCGATCCGAGTGAATCATTGGTCGAATCGTCACGACATGCCATCGATACGTATCTGGAAGATGTTTTGAAACATGACCTACTCAAAACATACTGGACATTATGGACACCCGTCCAATGTTTAGCCTCCAGTCTTATCCCATCCTATTTTCGTGTCCTTTGTGGGCCGGGGGAACTTCTTGTCGTCCTGTTTACTCTGGACAAGATATTTCACAAGCAACAGACGGCGGTAGCAACAACAAACTCCTTGTCATCGTCGTCATCACTGTCATCATCATCATCAGGGCAATCGCAAGAGCGAGGTGATCAGGTGGGAAAGCATCGAATGATTCCTTCGGCACCTTCTTCACCATCCCCCCTGACCATACTACTACCCTTGACAATTTAGAATAAACCATACATATACTAGAGAACATAGAAATGAGATAATGTAGAATGAATCGACGAGGATGAGTCAGGCAGTAGTATGACGGGGGTAACAGCAACTCCTTGGTGAATGGGAAGAGACAAACATAAAAACATCAGAAGACCAATGTTGCAAGATGGGCTGATGGTCTAGATGAGTAATGCCTCCATACCTACCGGTACATACATATACATACTAGGAACGTGCACGCTTTCATATGGCTGATCCGGCCACGGCGGCAGTGCCTCTAACGGTCGTTAGCTGACGACGTCATCTATCTACGCCCTTGGATGTCCTCAACGACTTCTCGTCGTTGAAGGATTGTGCATCGTTGGTTCGACTCGTCTACGGTGACTTGGCTGTAGAAAACATACCGGTAGGATCCCTCGACGCGCCATCAAATACGAACTCTGTAGAAGCAATCATCCACGAAAGCATTCTTGTGGTTGGGGCGTTCTGCTCCTCATTTTCAGGACCTCAAGAAACAACCAACCAAACGTTCATTTACCTACAAGAACATCTAAATCTAAGCCCAGCAATAAGAAAATGGTAGAAATATCGCAAGCCTTTGACGAAAAGGAAATTAGCTATTCCCAAATCGATGAACAGACCCCGACCGTGGAGGGTGTTCCGTTGCAGCAGTCGAGTTCGCCAGTAGAAGGAGAGGAAGACAAGAGAGTTGCTCCAGGTGTGACAGGCGCAGTATTAGGATTCCTACTGGGTGGTCCTATTGGGTCTGCCCTTGTGGGATTTACCGCTGCGTATTTGTCGCAAAAGGATGGTCCCCAGGGTGATATAGCAAGGAATTTGGGTGATATTGGGTTATACGTCCAAGCAAAGGCGATGGAAATTGAGGAACAACATAAGATTGTCGATTCGACGACGAAGGCTGCTACAGAGGTATGGGAACATGCGAAGAAATTCGATGAGAATACACAAATCCTCGAAACCTCTAGAGGATTTTTCGTCGCACAATGGTTCTCCTTGGTCCGATTCGTCGAAGAACGTCGACTCCTAGAACAGGGTGTGGATACTGCTGGAAAGGGATATGAATTTGTCGCAGAAAAACTATCCCCGTCCAGTAATAACTCTTCAAACTAGAGATGTAATCTACGTGTGTTGCATTGCCCCCAGATGAAGGCTAGGTGGATGATGCGGCGCGACCACTTAAGAAATTACCTAGAAGCTTTCTATTTCTACTACTATCATCTCCCCTCCGCGCACTTTCTCTCATGCTGAATGATATGTCACCAACTACTGCCTATAGAAACCGAGATTGTTTACCTGCATACGATCAAAGATAGTCATTTTCGGATGCGACATGCGATTCTCCGCCCGTGAAGCAAGTGTAACTCGCTTTTATCTCAAGCATTGTCCATTTCTTGGAGAGAAGGCTGAAAATCTCCCTTGTTCGGTGGATATGTACATGCTAGCGAACATTGCTCGCTTCCGGGTGTCGTAGTTTCCCTCCCATATGGTACAGTAACGAGACTCAACATCCCATCACTGTCACAGGCAGATACTATCATACGTACTTGGATGCTATCGTTTCAACAGAAATTCGTTTTTGACAGTGAGAACGATGGGCGGACGACGGGTTGACCGTTGGCGATTCTTCTCAATTCCGTCAGTCCCAATCTCTAGCCAATCGACTCCACCTGGGACTCGACCCTTTTCAGTGACAAATGATGTACGGCGATGTCGTGTGACGTTGTATACCCACCTCCGGCCAATCTCGACACCCTCCAGATGTCACACACCAAATCGCAAGTTTTTTTTCTCTTTTTCTTCTTTGGGTCGTTCACGTCTTCGTGCTTTTTTCCCTTCGTTTCGTGTGCTCCTATAGACACCAAAATACCGGCACCGTGCCCTTTGCCATCCCCCCAGCGCCTGGTGTCGTCGGCCTTGACACCTTCTTGTGCGATCCAGTTCCCGCACTCTAAAAAAAACAAAAACGTAGAATACTTCAGAGAAGGACATAGGTTACCACTCCTTTGTTCGTAACGGCCCTTGTGAGAACTCAGTCGTACAAGAACCTTTGATCCATTCGTGCCAATATGGTCGTTGACAGGCAAGATAGCATCGTCGAAGATGATTATTATGATGAAGAAGAATACTCCGATGATGGTCGTGATGACCATGATGATGAAGATGAGACAGATGTCTGTGATGAGGATGGTTACGAAGATGAAGATGAGGAAGATGAAGATGAGGACGATGTTGAAGATGAATACCATGTTGAAGATGAGGACGATGTTGAAGATGACGAGACGCCTACCCCTGTCCTATCATATGAAGATGATAGCTGGAGCCAACCATCTGCTGGAATACAGACTGCCAGGAGATTATCAATTACTGGACATTCAGTAGAACCATCGGCGCCTCCAGAACGTGAACTTTGGGAACTCGAGGATCCTACCATTATGGTATCCATCATGGACCATTTTGTACCGCCACCACTACCGCAGCAGGAACAGCAGCAGCAGCAACTGGGAGACGACGACGAGGAGGAGGAGCAAGACGACAAGAATCTCTGGCTTTCCTCTCCTTTGGAGGTGACGCCGAAGATTCATGAGTCCTCACGAATCACGGACCATCTTGTTCCCCAACCTCAACAACAGAAGCAAGGAGAGAAGAAGAAAAAGAATAAGCAAGACTCGAAGAATTCCTGGCCTTCCTCTCCCATGGAGGGAGCACCGAAGGTTGAGCGCCCACAAATCGTTCCGCAACTACGCCAGCAAAAGAGAGGAGAGAAGAAGAAGCACGACTCGAGGAAACCCTGGCCTTCCTCTCCCTTGGAGGAAGCACCGAAGCTTAAGTCCTCACAAATCATGGAGCACTTCGTACCGCAGCAGGGGGAGAACAAGGAGCATGGTGACAGGAATCTCTGGCTTTCCTCTGCCTTGGAGGATGTGATGGCATCGAAGCTTGGGTCTCCGCGTGCCGGCGGAGTCAAACAGTCACCAACTATGGACGGTCCAACCGATGGGACGGTCCTCAGCGCCCTTACAGCAGCGAGCGACGCTACTACGTCTAAGATCATGGCCGCTCTTGTTCGTCATGTCGCCGGCCTTGAAGATTACGGCAACGACATGCCCGGTAATGGCCACAATAGCTTTAGCAGCAGTACTGACGAAGGAGGAGAAGCAACCGTGGAACTGAAACAGCGGTTTCAGTACATTGATTCGTTGTTGAATGACGAACTTGGGAGTGCGTCGGTGACTTCGTTGAGAGACATTATCCCCGTAGCGGCTCCGTCGGTTGGAAAACTTCAACAGCAAACAAAGCGGAATCATTATCCACGTTCGGACCAAGGAACGCAGTCTGGGAATCCCCACCATCAACAACAACAACGTATCATCACAATTCGAGAAATTCCGCATGATGATTCATCGGTCCGTTCCTTCTCGAGACGAGGGGCTGATGACGATGGAATCAGTACTACAAGGTCCTTCATGATCGTCGAAGATACACCTGATGCTTCTTCCTCTTCGACTGCATCCTGTCAGATCTACTCTAGTGTCTGGTCCTCAGGTGTAGCAGGCGCGTTCTTGGGGACACTCCTCGTGGGGACGATTCCAGGAGTCATTGCTGGTTTGTATGCAGCACATGTCCATGATGATGAGGGACCGGCGGGTGACATTTCGAGAGCGTTGGGAGAAATTGCAACACTCATTCGTCATAAGGTATTGTTGATTGAAGCCCGGCATAATGTGACGTCTAAGGCTCAAATCGCAATCAAGCAAGCCTTTGCATTGGCAATGGAATTGAATCGACGTCATCAGATCGCATTCAAGATGCATCGATTTGCACAATTCGCCTGGAAGATGACTTTAGACTACGTCACACAAAAGGGACGTGAGATCCAATATCGTACGGCAGATCTAGCGTTTACAGTGGAACCAAAGCAGATGGAACCGACAAAACAGATGATGGTGGAACCGACAGGAATGTTGGTAGTAGCACCGGTAAGCAATCGCGCCGTTCAGTGAATCAACGTTGTGCCTTTCCCGCCCTTGACCAAACAAGTCCCTGAAAACTCAACACCCGCTACGACGATGAGAAGCGAGATCTTGGCCGCCTTAACTCTATCCTAGCTGTGTCTACTAAGAGTTGAGTTTTGTTTAGACAAGCTTAATTGTTGTTCCTAATCTATCTCTAGTAATTCGCCTGTTGCAAGTATCTTGGCATGCGTAGTTGACCCGAAAACATGTCTCCCGCGTAGAATTCTGTGATTCATCTTTGCCAACAGCTCGATCTATTCTCTAGAGGAGGCTCTATACGGCAGAACTAATGTTACTGCATGTCCCATCGACCGTCGATACCAGGCTCAGCAGGTTTCACATGCATGGCACGTATGATACCGGCAAGGTCGGATGGCGCGAAAAACCTGCAGGGCGGTATTTTGAGTACTAGGTTAGCTGTTTCTGAGTCGTGACACATTGGGAGCCTTCACCCGCCGCGTGTCGAAAAACTTCGTCGATTGTTGGATGCGCCATTGCACTGTGACGTGTGGCGTAGAAAAATTGTACAGAAAAACTGTACCCATGGAACGACGACGCGATCAGTCAAGAAGCCTTTCGATCACATTTGCGCACCTATGATTTGATAGTTACTACCTTCCTTTATCTTCAATGGAAAAGAACCTCAAAGCGATGGTCGAATTGACATCTGCACCTTACGACGATGATACTATTCCCTTCGCGACGGCTTCGTACGTCGTAGACATTGATCGAGAGTTGGCAGTGTCATCGTCGTCATATTCTTCTTCGTCGTCACCTGCGCCTCGTTGGGTTTCAGCGGTTCCTACCGAAGCCATTCCGTTGGTTACTCCCATGACTAGTACCACTAGCAGCCCCCAGATCTCCCGTACCGTGATCGTGGAGACGGAGTCGCTGTCGGAACAACCACAGCGGCAACAACAACATGTCGAAGACAACTTAACTCTGCCCACAGAGTCGTCGTCAATCCAAGCGGCACAACACCCAGAAGAAGACGAAGGAGTACTTGCTGGGCGACGAAAGGTGGCTGCGGGGACGGCTGGAGCTGTGATAGGCCTATTTTTAGGTGGTCCAGTCATTTCTGTCGTACTTGGTTTGGGGACGGCCTATTACACAAAACAAGAGGGTGTCACGGGCGACTTGGCTCGTGCATTAGGTGATGTTGCCTTGGTCGCTCGAGATAAGTTTCGAGAAGTCGATTCAGAACATCACATCCTTGAAAATGGTCGGGCAGCGGCGGTCGAAGTATTCCATCGAGCTCAACAGCATCATCATCAGGTCCAAAATAGTACACAGCAACCTCGGCAGCAGCCGTGTGGTGGTGCTAGTAGGAGTGCTCCCCTTCAAGATCAATGCCTACGATTAGTCTCCATCTGTTGGCGGACGACGGTAGACTTTGTGGAACGTCATCATTTAGTCGAACGAGGATGTAATGCATTAGTATTGTTGATTGAACAGGTATCGGTGAAGGTTAAAGAACATCATCGAAGAGTACAGGAAGATGAATCCCGTCGTTCCTCAAGAGGGTGTGGATGTGGACCTCCTCCTCCTCGACAGGAGATGAAACCATCATCCTTGTAATCGACCTTTTTCCGCCCAGTACAAGTACTACAGTTGTATGAATTAACGATAATACATAGCTCTACGTGTCTGCCTTTTGTTTCACTCTTCCAGCACAATGTCCATTTACTTGCATACTCGCTACAACATAAAGGGAAGGAAAAGAGCCGTATACTCCGTAGGATGCCGAAAATGCGTGGTACATTATGGCCGCTGCAGACTGTCATCTTGTTCCAATCATGACGAAAGACAGTTGTCCTCGCCTTTGTGAACCAAGTGTAACTCTGTTTTTGTAGTTCGATCTGCAGAAACTGGATGTCATGGCTATGACAAAAAGAAGGATATTTCCCGGTCACTCTTCTTATCTTTTTCGCATGACACTGAGGCCATCCCGCATGGGGAACATAACGACTTCAACTCGTTCATCATTCACAATAGCCGAATTGAATTGATGCATTTGATTGGCTAGCTTCCTAGCTCTTCGATTCTTCCGTATCTCATCATCTCCCGTCGTCGACGTTTCAATCAGAGAGGCAAAGTTCCCCGAACTTGCCTCGAGGACTAATCCCTTCCAAAGGACGTTATCGACCAAAATCAGACCACCATGTTTCAGTAGTCTATCACTACTCAAACATGCCTCGACATATTCCAATAACCTCGTCTTGTCAGCATCGACAAAGACTAGGTCAAAGGGGGCTGGTTGAAGATCACCATATTGACCAGCTGCGATGGCTTCGACGGAAGCTAGGCTATCCGTGACACGGACAAGATCACATGTTGCAATCCCATCCATGCTTACACTGACCAAATCATCCTTCACTTCGGGAACGCCCTCTCTAAGGGTACAGACCGCCTCTGCTCCCTCTTCACCAAGCCCATTTTTCGCAATCGCCTGCAAATGCGCGACAGCCAAGTTGTAGGCCCGTCCATCCCGTTCCATCGTCATCACATATGGACCTCCTAATTTGTTGCCATTGGAAGTACCTGTTACTTGTCCGACATTTCTAGCTCCTTCGAGAAAGCAAGCTGTGGAATATCCGATGAACGTGCCGAGTTCGAGGATACGACCCTCTCTCGTCAAGGATGACAATTGAGTCAATATCCGACCTTGGGCTTCACCACTGATCATGTGAGACCCTGAAGGGAGATATGCTCTCGTGTTTAATTCCATTTCCTTGTATACTGATGGAACTGGAGAGGAATGTCCAATAGAGTACTCATCCAAGGATGAATAAGATCGACCAGTCTCGGAACTTGTCTTGGAGCTAACTATCTTTAGTGGCATGCCACTATTGAGAACTCGATTTTTGCACGCAACAGAACATGTGCCATGATACTCTGTCCGACAATTTTCACACTGGACCATACGTTTGTGGCAATTGTCATTACGGCAATTGGATACCAACGACGTCTTCGCCCCACATGTGATACAAGTACCCATGGCGTCATCCGTAATCTCACGACCCAGACGGCCATCGAATACAAAATTTGTCCCTTTGAACATCGATTCCTCACCCTGGGCTAGTTCGTTGACCACGCGGTCGTAGGCAATGATCCCTCCGGCTAACCGAGAAACATTCGTGAAGCCCATTTCCTGAGTTAAGTAAGCGCCTACCTTAACACAACGGATGCCCCTGGAAGAAAAGAAAGCACTTCGAATTAGCGAATCACCTCGCGCGATCACAGTGTAGTTTCCTAGCAAACGTACCCGGTACAGTATGTCATGATTGCCGTATCCTTCGGAATATCTGCCAATCGATCCTTTAAAACATCCCAACTCTCACGGAATGATTGGGTATTCAGAGGTTCTGCTCCGTCAAAAATTCCGATATCGGTTTCATAGGCATTCCGACAATCTAGAAGGATAGGAGCCTGGTCGTTCTTTCCTGCCTCTCGTAAGTCCCGAGCCTCCTTCAATTTTTCATGCCACTCCAATGGTGGACAATCATACCCTGCCGATTGCCAATCCAATGACTTATCAAGGCCATCGGCAACGACTTGTGTCCGAACTCGAACATGAAGATTTCGAAAGGGTGCGGCGGGCTTACCATTGATTGGCACCCCCGCTACAGCAAATTCGTCCAAGGTCAATGGTTTGGGGTCAATGTTGATATCATTTTCCATATATTCTCCCAACTCTGGAATCGATCTGCAACACTCCATGAAATTCTCTAATACATTCGTCGGTACACTCATCTGGGCATTCACTCCCTCTTTGGCAACATAGACACGTCCAAGGGCGTGAAATGGTTTCCATTTCTTCCTCAAGTCAAAGGCAAATTCTTCTGGATCTTCGACACCGAGAGGTGGAAAGGCATAAAAGGATAACATCGTCATCGTCTGTGTTTCTGCTGGATTTTCCATTCCGATCAAATAAGAAGGTTGTGGAGGAGGTGGTGGAGCATTTGGATTTTTGAGGACATTAATTTGGATCGATGGTCGCTTTAAATCCGCATGTTGTCGTAGGAAGGTATCTGCCAATTCAAAGGTCTTTACGACGTCATCGTCAGATTCAATATTCCATGTTTCGACAGGACTTTCGACCGTCAAGACAGTACCATCGTCAGCTATCTGAGGTAAAGTGGCTGACAAGAGAAAGGTATCCTTTCGTAACGCTCGGAAAAAGGCAAACAACTCATTCTTCAAACCTTGAAAGGTAGTGGCACCTTCGGTGTCGGCTTCGATAAAGACTCGACCACGTTTTTCTCGTCCATTCAGTCTCAATTCTTCTCGCAATGCATCGTCGACCCAAACTTTAATTGCATACAAGGGTACTGTCGTCGATAACGTGTCTGGCACCTGGTCTTCCTCAGTTGACGAAATTCCATGCAATAATTGTCGAATCTTGTAGTTCCGTTCGACACGTTCCTGAATAGAATGATTTCGGACTTGTCGTTTGGCTCGATTTTTTTCAAGACGACGATCTACAAGATCTTGATTGGATAATCGTTGTGATGCCGCATCGAATAATCGAAGACTTGAAAATGCAGTGACTCGATGGGACTTATGATTCGTCGTCTTCACATGATTCCGCAAAAAGAAAAATTTACCCGAAAAGGCTGTAGTAGACCGAACAATCAACATCCAACCAACAAAGAATAGTGAGGCGAAGATACGCCACGACGATAGGGTAGTATACATTATTGTCTAGGAAGGAGGATCATATTCGTACGACAACAAAAGAATTGGGTTGTCGTCGTCGTGTAGGATCGACCACAAAGGCATCACTTCGGGTTTTTACACGTTAGAATCCGAACGCTGAACTCGACTGATAGATTGACAATCCACGTGGCACTTCATCGTATCCCGCCTTGGGTTATGTGACGCATACGCAACGATAAAATTGAAACGAGTTCGTAATAAGAAGGTCAGCCGGTATCGTTTTTATCGTGGGGAGGCGACCAGAAACGCCTTGCGAATGGCCTATACATAAGCCCAGCAAATAGCCTAGAACATTCTCCAGCCACAACGTGCGGGGCAAAACACGACAAACCTAGCTTCCTCGACTTTACGGAATCTCAATTCTCAATCCATGGACGATAGAGGCGATGTATGAAAAGTTACGCATCGTATATATGCAAACATATTTGGAGTCGAAAAAATCGAAAACAGCCTCGCATCCGAGGCCCCTGCCTACTACACATACGTACAGTACCGTTCGATTTTTCGCGATACTTGCAAGAACACAACACCAACCCAATTCATGACCGTTTACCTGCTTAGTTTGCAGCGCTGATCGCATTGAGAAATATAGGATGAATGCCATCGTTTGATAGTGAGTTAGATCGATGTTTGGGGAGACTTGGATGCCTAGAAGGGCGAACCGGCGCGTAACCATACAGTCCTCTCGCGAGCGATGCGCGTTCTCAACTTCAAGAACGTATCTTGTCTTCAGAGAACTCCACGTGGATGCTGAGAACGACCACCACCCGCCAACACGAAGAAATCTTGATCGGAGGGGTCCAAACACCAAGTTGAACTTCCAAGCCGCACCACACGCATCTGCATCCTCGTGGAAGAAAAACATCGGTATTGGTGGGCGGATGGTTTTATCGCCGTAGTTGATGATCCGTCGTTCTTCTTTTTCTCTTCTGCCGATCGATTCCTCTACGACGAGGAAAAAAGGGCAAGCCGGGACTCTGCACACTACAAGCACTCTTTTTGATTCAAATTGGGAACTCTATCCATCAACATGAGATTTACTAGTACCTTGTTGGGATTGCTATCTACAGCTGCTGTCGCTCATGGCTTCTCTCCTCTTCGACCAGCGTCTATCCTGACTCGAGGTGGAAGGTGAGTATTTTTCGTCAATGTGGTTCGGCTTCGGGAGTAGAACGGTTTTATGGAGGGATTGATTCCATGCGAGATTGAACCCGCTGCTCCGATAGTTCGATTGCTAACTTATGTCTATCTATCCTTGATTAGTCTGCCAATGTCGACGACCGAAGAACCCAAGACAGAAGCAAAAAAGGCTGAAGAACCGGTTGTGGGGAAGAAGGCAGGAAAAGATGCTCCACCGGTGAATATTGGATGGGATTCTCACAAACCAGTGGTACGTGGCGATCGAATTGTCGAAGCGACGACGCATCGAGGGGCAGAGTATTTTCACTCCTGTCACATGGAAAGAATCAATTTACTGCGAATTCAATCATGTATCTTTGCTTTGTTTTGCGATCGTCATGCCTCATTTTGTGGTTTTTTCCTCGTCATTCGAAAAAAAACAAATAATTTTTTTGTATAGGATGTCGTTCCGGATTCATTGGTCCGTGAGGGGGATGGTCCAGATGGGAACTATCCGATGCGATCGAAATTTGAAAAGATGTGCCGAGAGGCACAAATTGCGATTACGAAGGCAATTGAAGAAATTGATGGTGAGGGAAAATTCCAAGAAGATGCCTGGACCAGGGCGAATGGTGGTGGTGGTATGTCCCGAGTATTGTCTGGTGGGAAAGTTTTTGAAAAGGCAGGTGTCAATTTAAGTGTCGTCTATGGTTCGATGCCCCAAGAGGCATTACAAGCTGCGACAGAACGGGGTGTTGACCGAAGTAAGGGGATGGCTCCTGGGGAACGTGTCCCCTTCTTTGCCTGTGGTCTTAGTAGTGTCATGCATCCGAAGAATCCCTTCTGTCCGACGATGCATTTCAATTATCGATATTTCGAAACGGATGGCGGTGTATGGTGGTTCGGTGGTGGGACTGATATCACTCCCAGTTACATCAATGAAGACGACATGAAACACTTCCATGGTACCTACAAGGAAATCTGTGATAAGCATGATCCGAATTATTACCAAGAATTCAAGTCATGGGCAGACCGATACTTTGTCATCCAACATAGGAATGAGACCCGTGGATTTGGTGGAATTTTCTTTGATGATCAAAACAATAAGGATCCAGAAGAACATTTTGCATTTAGTAAGGAATGTTTGAATTCCGTCGTCAAGGCATATGGACCACTTATTGAACAACATAAGGATGATGAATTTACTCAAGAACAGAAGGAATGGCAATTGATGCGACGTGGACGTTACGTTGAATTTAATCTCGTCTATGATCGTGGAACTGTCTTTGGATTAAAGACGGGTGGTCGAATTGAAAGTATCCTAATGAGTTTACCCGAAACTGCTCGTTGGGAATATAATAAGATCCCTGAGGCTGGTTCACCCGAGGCAGAATTCCTTGAGGTATGCAGACATCCACGAGACTGGGCATAAAGGATGGAATGGAAGGGATTTCCGACAATAACAACTTCTCTCCCAAAAGAAAACACAAACATATACAAAGTAAAATAGCGCTCCCCGTCATCGATGGCATTTTGTTCATAGCTCCTTCTCAGGATTCTCCGTTAGTACGAGTGTAGAAGACGATCAGTTGGGAAAGATTCGATTCGCAGGACATCTTGTCTTTTAGTTAGAATCCGTCAAGAGGGTTGATGGCAGTTTGTTTCTAGCTCGGTCTGAGGATTCTCTGTGAGTACGAGTGCTTCGAGGATACCGTAGATGATCTGTGGGGAAAGTTTCTCAGGATACGATTTGTCTTTTTTGTTAGAATCTGTCAAGAGGGTCATCGTTTCCATTTCGATGAAGAGTTGAACAGTGTACTACTGTGTCTAGTAGAGCAAATAGAAAGTATCGACGATATAAAACTAGCAAAACCTTACTGGCTACATCATTCTGTGATCGCCCGCAAATAAAATACCAGTCACTTTACAAATTGAAAATGTCATTCCGTAGTTTCTGTACATCATACTGGATCATACAAGGTATGATAGAGTTCAATTTTAGTCACTCTCTCCTTAAAAGGATTCAATGTCCAGCAGTTCACACCCCATCATCAAGTTGGTTGGAACGTTGTCGTTCGTTTGTTTCATCTCAAATAATATCACTCTTCTCACATTACAGCCTCTTGTGACGAGAAAGACCCAAAGTATGTTTTTGTTTTTTCCAGGAGCCTCATTTACGGTAGTCGTGGGGGGATTGGTCTGATTCTTTTTTCCAAATGCTCTTGGGGCAATGAATCGCAATCGCAGCACGGATCACACACATCATCATCCTACAATGAGAGGACAGGTTGTGGTGGTGGGTGTCAAACGAGGTTGGCTCCTCTTCTACTAGAGATGCTGCTCCTGCTGCGGCAGCTTTCGTCAAAGAAGGTAGTGGAGAAAAACGTACCGATATTGCCCAAGACTTACCTTGGTCTTCGGGGTGCCACAACGATTTTTGGGACCTCCTATGATACAAAACAAAAGGTTGCCTACCGGGGTGATTCATTCATTCGCTCAAGACACTGGAAACAAACAAGACATTGGGTTTCAAGTGTCTGGTTTGTATCCAGTACCTTGATGCGTAAAGAAAAAACCCCCCCCCCCCCCCAACGGCAGCATCATCCTCACAAGCCATAATGCCCCGCTGCCCAAGGGACTTTCATGTGTCTCTTTCGTCTTCCAGTGGCCCCTGAGGCAGCAGTTTGCGAGGAAAGATAGAAAATAATAGAGGGCCTTGCAATGTCTGGTTGGTTTTCATATTTATCAGTGCCCGCGTGCTGACAAAATGTTACGGACCGGCCACAAACAACATCAGCAGTACCTTTACATGTGGTGATGAGGCTGGTGCACCAGCCATTTACGACAACAGCAAACGTTTCTTGGTCGGTATACTGTATCTTGAGGAAAATGTGCGGTTCGTGGTTGTCGTGTGCACAAGGAAGACTTTCACTGGCCTGATTTTCAATCGAAGGAATCCGTTGGTACGTCGTATGTACGAACGATTTTGTACGAAAAAACCACATGATCATTATTCTCTCTCCGACACGCGCAATGGATTATATAGAAATATTCAAAGATGAAGTATATGAATATGTAGCAGAAACAACCGATGACACGCCCGTCTGACTCTATACAACGGAGACTTTTTTGACCATGGCGATCGGATTTGTTTTTTGTCAAATTACACGGGATCCAAGTTCGGAGGAGGTGGATCATTGCCTTTTTTGTCCGAGAAAAAAGAAAAAAAAACGACGTTTCACACCTAGACGACATTGACTGAGTACTATTACGACAATTGCGTCTTTTGAAAGAGATCATCGTTCTCTTTCTCTCGCTTTGTCTCTCCCTTAAGCACGTACCGGTACTCTCTTTTGGTCTCCTACCCAAATGCTTGATTCGCAAGAGACTCAGTCCCAAGGTTCTTACAAATCGACACCAACGACACGATCTTCTCTCTTTCAACGGGCTCAACAAATCCGAGATAAACAACGACAAGAAAACACCATGGTCGAGACTCCTACAACAACGACAGCATCGTCATCTCGTAGTCCAGCTGCGACACCTAGTTCTCAAACCACTGCTAGTACACGTCGTCGGAAACAACTTTCACAGTATTCCCAAGGAGAGGGTGATATGTCCCACCATAGTCAACAACAGTACCAGCAGCAACAACAACACGAAGAAGAATATACACAGGAGAATCCTCATCAACAGGAAGCCGTCGTCTCTCCAGAACTGTTAGTTGATGCCCTAAGTGGGCATGAAGATGGCCTCCTGGCGATTGCCGAACGGATGATGGAACACTATGATCGTGGATATGATGCAATGGGGGAGGCAATTATTGATGCCTTTGCAGATGTTCAAAAACTTTTCCAACATGTCGTTGAGGCAGCCCATATGGAAGGTGCAGCCTTTGAGGCATCTCGACGAGAGGAAGAAATTCAAGAATTACGTACCCTCCTTGCCGCCGCACAAGCTCAGGGTGGGATCCTTCTCCCCCCCGCAGCACTCGAATCGGGTGGTGGTGCGAATGGAGAGGGCCCATCTTCACCATCGGGTCCGGTGCGACATGATGAATTTATCGATCAAGACGTTAAGGACTGTCTTAATGAGGCCATTCAAAAGGGTGCCGCATTGAAGGAGGCAGCGAAACATTTGGAGTGTTTTGAATTGTATGAACGAGCATGTCAATCGGCATCTGCCTTGTTACCCGTCGACTCGGATCATCGTGGACGATTGCAACTTAGTATTGCTAGAGCAGATTCTATGAGTCCTGATCGTGGATGTGCCATTCTACGATATGCGATGGATGATGTCTTACGTTCAGGTCTTCGAGTCGGCAAGACACCTCTACCCGATCAAAGTACTCGGGCAGATGTCGTCTTGCAAAAACCAAAGCCTCAACCCTATTTGAGTGGTATTCAAAGTGTCCAGTCCACGGAAGAACAATTGAATTCCCTTGTTGAGGAAATGAAGGAGATTTTAGAAGCACCGGTATACCGAGATACACCACTACAAGAGGTGGCACAACGTTTCTGGGCAGCACTTCAAGAATCACAGAAACAACAAAATAGGAATGAAGAACGTTTGGAACAAAATTTAGGAAAACTCAAGGGAGACTTCCTTCTAGCTAGAGCGGTGAGTATTGACTGTGAAAAACCATCATCATGTTCTTCCATATGTGTCTCTTCGATCGACTCACATCACCAACTTTTTTTATGTCCTTTCAGGAGTGGGAAGAAAAACTCAGTCGCGCTCACAAAGAAACTGAACAGTACAAGCAACAGTGTCTTACCCTACAGAATAACAATAGTGGTACGGCCTACATGGAGGAAGCCCGTAATTTTTCGGATCGCGTTATGCGTGGTCAATCAGAGGATGAAAAGTCCCCTGGCTTTCAATCTATCAACTCAAATGGACAACGCAGTACAACTCGTGGCGCAGAGTCAATTGCATCCTTCAGCAGTATGGCTCAGCATGCCCGGACATTGGTCGGACAGTTCAATTGTGTCAGTCTCAATGAACATATGGGTCCCATCGTCGATACGCCTCTTTCTTCGGGAGGAAAGGAGGAATCCTCCTGCAAGGAACAACGATCAACCTTTGAATGGAAGGATCGTCGAACCAATGAAACTGCCAAGAAAGCCTTTGCTGCCAGAACGAATGGTAGTAGTGGTGCCTTTCCTACCCGTGTGGTGGATGTGTAAGGAAGAAGCGTTTTGAATAGGATAGTAGGTATCGATATCATGTACCTTCCACACCCATGATTCATCGATCATGTGTGTGTACGTGTGAGAGAGAAAGATTCTTGTAACGAAACGAAGTGATAAGAAATGAGGAGGAATGGACGGATCGATGGATGGATGTAGTAGCTCTGACGAGAACAATACGTTATATAGCAAATAACCTTAGTGCCAAGAAAAGGTAGTTTTCCTTAGCTTCTTTATCAAAATAATTTTGCCCCATGGCAATCCAAACGATGACGATGCACCGGTGTATGATATATTCTATCTACCGACACTCTCCGTCCTTACATAAATGAATCAAGCTATCCAAAGAATTCTTTTTCCCCAAGAGGGATGATTTCGATTTCCGAGATGAGGAAGAACTTCCATCCGTCAAGAGTAGTAAGGGTTGTTGTTGTTGATCTCCAACACTATTCTTTCGTTTTTGTATCATTTGAATCGTTATGGAATCTGCCATTTCTTTCCATTCGGGTGTTATTATATTAGAAAAGAATTGTAATCCAGTCACAATTTCTAAATCACTCCATGGGACGATATAATCTATCAATGTTTTTGATTTGTTTGGTTCTATATTCGGGATGACAAAACATGCAAATTCCATAATTTTCGGTGGTTGGACTACTAATGCCGTAGAATGATTGTTGTTATTGTTGGAACCAGTCGTTGTTGTAGTTGTCGTTGTTGTAGGACGTGAAATGACAGCAATGACTTTGAAAAAATGAGTCGGTACAGATACTAAGGAGGGTGGTTGACCTAATCCAATATAGGCATATTGAAATTTCGATGGTGCAACCTGTTTTAATGGTAACCATAATGGTCCAGTCACAACATACGTATCACATTCTATATTGTTGGTTTGTTGCTTTTGTTTTTGTTGGTGTTGTTGTCGATCGGAAACTTTACGACAAAAATCTTCCAATCGTGACCAGATAGATAAATTCATTGTATGATTTTGAGGTGATACATTACATAATGTATAGGTATCTTGTGTATTCGATGGGAAGTCAGCGGCAGGTGCTAAATGTCCACGATCATAACCACTATTCTTGTAATGGGATAATTTGGATCGATATCCTTCTTCTTCAATTACATTTTCTTCAAAGAAATTTGGTCTTCGATGATCTTTACCTAAATTTTGTCCCTGACGATCTAACTTTTCTAATACATAAATAGCATTCTTCGTCCTGACATCAAAGACAATTTCTAAATTCGGATTGGGACGTATAATCCGTATTGGTAAGGTTGGTGACATAAAGGAAGATGGAAAAAGTTGACTGCGGTTGGCATTGTTATTGTTGTTGTTGTTGTCCGATGAGAAGAATCCCTCTGTCTGAGTGATATGGGATTGAATCGATGATGATACCGATGATAATGACGATGATGATGACTTGGACGGGTCGTCGTCTTGTTGATGGTACATTGCCAGGAGGGACCCTCCCGCTACCATCGACGCACCCAACCATGGTACAACAACGCCCGTAGAAGGATGATTGGGAAACAAGGTTCGAAATACTTTGGATCGTAGATACATGTTGTTGATTGTGATGGATCCACTACAACATGTAT